>Ga0105238_10000621_pt1 | contig 37320 bp, 29 predicted proteins | sample KBSC34metaG_FD_81526 | JGI IMG/M metagenome (GOLD analysis project Ga0105238, IMG submission 81526) | Corn rhizosphere microbial communities from Kellogg Biological Station, Michigan, USA - KBS C3-4 metaG | ecosystem: Host-associated > Plants > Roots > Rhizosphere > Soil | place: Michigan, USA...
CGGCGCTGCGCTCTCTGGGCGGCTACATGAACGTGTTCTGCATCGAGAGCTTCATGGACGAGCTCGCGCTGGCCGCCCGTATCGACCCGGTGGAGTTTCGTCTCCAACATCTGGAAGACAGCCGCGCCCGCGATGTCATCACTGCCACGGCGCACCGTTTTGGTTGGGCGCAGCGCCGCCCAGGCGGGCACGGCACGGGGTGCGGCTTCGCATTCGCGCGCTACAAGAATCTGGCTGCGTACTGCGCCGTGGCACTGGAGGTCGAGGTCGCGAGCGGCGGGATCCGGGTGCGCCGCGTCGTCGCCACGGTGGACACCGGTCAGGTCGTCAATCCCGACGGGGTCCGCAATCAGATCGAAGGCGGTATCCTGCAGTCTTTCAGCTGGACCCTGTTCGAGAGCGTCGGCTTCGACACGCGACGCATTCTCTCGCTCGACTGGGCGCGCTATCCGATCATGCGATTCAGTGCGGTCCCGGACAGCGTCGACGTCCAGGTCATCGACCGTCCGGGAGAGGTGTTTCTCGGTTGCGGCGAAGCGAGCCAGGGCCCCGCGGCCGGCGCTCTTGGCAACGCGGTCGCCGATGCAACAGGCAAGCGTCTACGCGACCTGCCGCTCAAGGCGCAACCCGCGTGACCTCCCGCGCGTGACGGACGGCCTTGTCAATTGCCGTGAGCCGGTGGCGTGGACCCGGCAGGTGCAGCCGGCGGGTGCTTCTTCAGCTCGATGGCAGTGGACACCAGATATGCGCGAACCGCCTCCGCGTCTCCGGGCTTCAATGCCTTGGCGAACGACACCATGCCATTGGTGGTGAGAGCGCCGTCGATCACGATGGCCTTGAAGGCCTCCGCGCTGTTGATCGCTCCTGCATAACGCAGGTCCGGAAACATGCCGCGACTGAATCCCTCGCCACCGTGACACGTGCCGCAGAAGCGCCCGTAGACTTCCTGGCCATGAGCAATGACTTCACGCGTACCGAAGGCCGGTGGAGGATTCAACACGGGCTCGGGAACTGGAGCGGCCGGGGGGAGCTGCGCGCTTCCGCCCAACTTGTAGACGAGCAGGCGCGAGTAGTTCGGCGCCCAGTAGTTGCCGCTCAGGCGAGCACCGGCGACCACCGCGACGTATTGCTGGCCATCGACAGTGAACGTGGACGGCCCCGCGAGCACCCCGGTCTGCGCGTCCTGTCCCCACAAACGCTCGCCGGTGTCCGCGCGGTAGGCAGCGAATTCCTGCGACTTGGAGTTGCCGGCAAACACCAGGCCGCCTGCCGTCGCGAGCGCGCCGCCGCTGCGGCCATCCTCGAAGGGTACGCGCCAGACCTCCTTCGCATTCACAGGGTCCCAGGCGAGCAGAAAGCCCTTGTTCAGATGCAAGGCATTCGGCGCGCGCGCCAGCTCCGCCCCGCGCGCAAAGCTGATCGACAGCTTCTGCCCCATCGGGTTGTCATCCCCATGCGTCGCCACGAACGGATAGGCGAACTCCATCGCCGGGATGTACATCAGGTGCGAGAGCGGGCTGTAGGCCATCGGGTGCCAGTTGTGCCCGCCGGAGAAGCCGGGCACCTGGATGAAGCCCTTGCCGGTCACATCGTAACGGGCCGCGGGATTGATCTCGGGCCGGCCGGTCTTCATGTCGATCCCGCGCGCCCAGTTCACGCCTTTCACGAACGGCTGCGCCGACAGCAGCGTGCCGTCGGCGGCATCCAGGATGTAGAAGAAGCCGTTCTTGTCGGCCTGCATCGCGACGTGACGCGGCTTCCCCCCGATCGTCAGGTCGGCGAGGGTGATCTGCTGCGTGGCGTCGTAGTCCCAACTGTCGTGCGGGGTCATCTGGTAGTGCCAGACGTACTCGCCCGTATCGGCCCTGAGCGCCACGATCGAGGAGAGATACAGGTTGTCGTTGGTGTCGGGACTGCGGATCTGCGCCGGCCAGGGAGCCCCGTTGCCGGTGCCGATGAGGATGTAGCCGGTCTTCGGGTCGTACGCCAGCCCGTCCCACGGTCCGCCGCCGCCGCCGGTCTTCCACCACTGCCCGCCCCAGGTCTTGGCCGCCAGCTCCATCTGCTTGTTCTCGAACCCGTCCTTGGGGTTGCCGGGCACGATGTACCAGCGCCAGTCGAGCTTGCCCGTGCGAGCATCGTAGGCCGACATGAAGCCGCGCTGACTGAACTCGGAGCCCGCCTCGCCGATGAACACGCGCCCGGCGGCAATTCGCGGCGCACCTGTGATCGAGTAGGGCTTGCCCTTGTCGGTCACCTGGGTCTCCCACGCCGGCTTGCCGGAAGCGGCGTCGATAGCGATGAGGCGCCCGTCGATCGTCCCCAGGTAGAGCTTGCCTTCCCACGCGGCGACGCCGCGATTGACCACGTCACAGCAGGCATTCACTGCCCACTCGCCGGGCACCTTGGGATCGAACTCCCAGAGCTGCTTGCCGGTCGCGGCCTGGAACGCGTAGACCTTGCTCCAGGCCGTCGTCACAAAGATCACGCCGTCAATGGCAAGAGGGGTCGACTCCTGTCCGCGGTGCGTGTCGAAGTCCGCGAACCAGGCGAGGCCCAGGTGGCTCACCGTCTGAGTGTCGATCTGCGTCAGCGGGCTGAAGCGCTGCTCGTCGTAGTCGCGCCCATAGGACATCCACTGACCGTCGTTGGCCGGGGCGTCTGCCGCCAACAGCCGGGGACCGTCCACCGCCGCGAAGCCGGGGCCCGGTGGCAGCTGCGAGGGAGCCGCCGATGACGGCGGCGAAGCCGTGCTGCCCTTCGACGTGCACGCCGCCGCGCCCAGCACGACGATGCCACAGACCAGACCGATACCAAGTCGATTCATTCGCCCCCCAACTCCCCGCGCCACCGCTTCCGAACTTATAGCAGGAGTGCCCGGCACCGACGACAGGGCCCACTGGGACCGCCCGCTTCCCGGTCACGGGAGGACTCGATCGGCCCGCAGCGGTCAGTCCCGGAGCGGCCAGACCTCCCGCACGATCGTCGGCGGATTGAGCAGGCTCCGCCGTTCCCGCTCCTCGCGGTACCCCAGGCAATTCGAGACGTACCAGATCCCTTCGTAATGACGCGAACGGTTGCGATGCTGATGGCCATAGACGTGCACGCGCGAGTCGAGTACGCGGATCTGCTTCTCGATGAGAGTCGAGCCGGCGACTCTCGAGAAGTTGAAACTCCGCGCGCGCGGATCGGGCTGCGGCGGCGGGACCTCCCCGGCGGAGGCGAACATCAGCTCCGCCCGGGGCAGAAAGTGACTGAAGGACACCCGGCCCGCCTCATACCGGGCGCTCACGTGCCTCTCGTTCAGGTCGTGGAAGAATTGCGCCGGCCGGAATCCCGCGGGCCACTTGATCCGATAGTCATCTGCCCAGAGGGCGGTGCCGCCCTCCAGCGCTCGCTCCCGGAACAGGCTGTCAGCCCCCTCCTCCGGCTGCGTATACCACGAGAACAGCGGAACGATGCACACGCGATCCTCTCCGTGCCCGAGGCAAGCCGGTGAGGTGCCTACTCCAAGTGATTCGCACGTCCGCAGGATGTCCTCGAACTTCTGCAGCGAGTGCTCGTATTCGCCCTTGCGCACCCACAACTCGTGGTTGCCGGGTACGAAGAACACATAGCGGAATCGTTCGAGGAAAAGACTGAGCGTCGTACGCAACACGGTCGCGTCGTGGCTGACGTCTCCGGCCAGGATCAGGGCATCGTTCCGATACGTGTGGGTCGAGAGTCCCGCGAGCAGCTGCAGGTTCTCGGGAAAATCCGTGTGAACGTCCGATATGGCAAAAACGCGCAACGGAATCAGTACGTCCCGCCCATGGTGTAGTCGAGCGCTAATGGCCTTCGAAGTTCGTCGTGCCGTATCGCAGATGGCCCGGCTGAGAGAGCTCAAACCGGACGTTGAAGGCGAGCGTCGTCGGGTGTCTGGTGGGATTGGCGTACGTGAATGACCGCGCCGCCGCCGCGGCCGCCGCCCCGAACCCGACACCTTGCGGCGTCTCGGAGACGACGAGCATGTCCGTCAGCCGTCCGGTGGCGTCCAGCGTCACCGCAACCCGAGCCATGCCCTGAATGCCTTTGCGCAGAGCCTCCGTCGGATACCACTTATCCGCCGGATTCGAGGACACGATGTACGCCCTCGTGCTGCTCGGCTCGGTCGCCGGCTCGCTGGCTCCGTCCTGCTGTGGCTGTGCCGCGAGCGTTGCGACCTTCACGCTCGCAACGCCGGCGGCGAACACGACAGCTGGCAGCACGAGAGCCGCAGCAAGTGCGCAACGCCACCGGGCCGGAACCGATGCAGGCGTTCCTTCCGACAAGGCACGAGTGATCCGCCGTGCTACGTGGGGTCCGCTCGCAATGCCGATCGCGACTCGCGGCGTGTGCGGCAACCCCGCGGCCTCCAGAAGCAGTTCGGCGTACTCCGCCGGATCCGCCGTGGCGAGAGCGGCGTCATCGCTCGAATCCTCGGCGAGCGCGCCGAGGTGTCTGCGCAGCCACCACGACAGGGGACTGAACCAGAAGATGCACAGATGCAGACACGCGAGCCACTGAACTTCGCAGTCGTGAGTGCGCACGTGCTCACGCTCGTGTGCAAGGATCGTGGCGCGCTTGGCTTCACTCCATCCCAGGACTTCCGGCGGAAGCAGAATCGTCCTGCCGAATGTCATCGGACCGAGCACCTCCGAAGTGACTCGGATGTCGCTGTTTCCAGCCCACCGCTCCTGCACCGGCCCCGCTCGCCGACGAATGTGCCACAGGCGCACAAACGCAATGGCGAGCCGCAGCAGCAGCACACCGAGGACGGCCGAGTAGATGAGCGTGTACGGACTGATCTGAGTCCGTGTCTCACTCAGGGCAGCGCCAATCGAGACATCCGCTACGGACACCAGCGGAATCGCCTGCGGCAATGGCCACTTCATCAACAGCGGCATGCCCAGCGCACCCAGCAGAACCGTCGTCCAGACCGCCTTGCCGATGTGCGGATTGCGGACCCGCAGCATTGCAAGGCCCAGCCGGACGAGTAGCGCCAACACGAGCGAGCGGAGCGCCGCTTCCAGGATCACTGCGGTCATTTGCGGGACCCCCCTTTGGCTTTGGAGATCTGCTCGGCCAGGCGCGTGAGCTCTTTGCGATCGAGCATCTGGGTGTCGATCAGACCGCAGACGACTTCCGTGAGCGAGCCCTCGCAGAACCAATCGGCGATACGCTTCACGGCGCGCGCCGCGGCGTGACCGCGTGGTTCAGCGCCGCTGTACACGAAGGTCCTGCCCTCGATGGTGTGCGATAAATGTTTCTTCTCTTCCAGGCGACGCAAGACCGTGCGCACGGTCGACTCTTTCAGCGGCCGGCTCAGGCTGCTGCGTACGGAGTCCGCGGTGGCGGCGCCCTGCCGCCACACCAGCAGCAGAACCTCCCGCTCGAGATCCCCCAGGTCGGCCAGATCGTGGTCGGTCATAGTGCTACCCTTTGTAGTGCTACACAACGTAGCACATGGTAGCCTGGCCGGCAACTGCGAAACCACCGGCGCCCAGGAACCCGTGGCGCGCCCGATTGCCAGCCTGGGCTAGCCCGTCCCCTCGATCACAGAACCATCGCGTGTGCGGAACTCGTTCGGATGCTCATCGGTGATCGGGTGCTTGGCGGCGAGCTTCTCATCCACCTCGATGCCCCAGCCGGGTTTCTCGCTGATCCACGCATACCCGTCCTTCACCTCGGCATGCCCCTGGAAGATGTCGCGCACCAACGGGGGAAAGTCGATGTGCTCGTGAATCCCGAAGTTCTCGTTGGTGAGGTCCAGCGTGAGATTGGCCATGCGCCCGACCGGAGAGTTGGGCGCGCCGTGCCAGGCAAACTTCACTTCGAAGTTCTCGGCGAACGCGGCAATCTTGCGCGCGGCGGTGAACCCGCCGACGTGCGAGATGTGGTGACGGATGTAGTCGATCAGGCGGTCCTGCACCAGCGGCTGCCACTCGTGCGGGTTGTTCCACAACTCCCCAATCGCCAGCGGCGTGGCGCACTGCGAGCGCAGCACGCGGTAGTGGCCGGCCTCCTCGGGGGAGAACAGGTCCTCGCAGTAGAAGAGCTTCAGGTGCTCGACGTCCTTGCCGAATTCCAGGCCGCGGACCGGATCCAGCAGCGAGTGCACGTCCACGCCCAGGCCAATCTCGGCCGGCATCTCCTTCCTGAACGTCTCGAACGCGTCGAGGATCTTGCGCGTCTCCTTGTCGCGATCGAACACGGGCGCACCGTCGTCGAAGCGGTCGCGGCCGTAGAGCGTGGTGCCGGCCCCATCCCGGCCAAACATCGCCACCAGCAGGTAGCGGCACCCGGTCGCGGTGAGCTTCATCGAGCTCTCCACGAGCCCGCGGCCCGGGTCGTTCGCTCCGAGGCCCACGTGCAGATAGATATCGGCCGCATCCCGGCACTTGCCCCCGACCAGTTGATACACGGGCATGCCTGCCTGGCGGCCCTTGATGTCCCAGAGCGCATCGCAGAGCCCGCTGATGGCGCAGTTGAGCACGGTGTCGTTCTTGTAGTACGAGCTCATGTAGCAGAGCTGCCAGATCTGCTCGATCCGGTCGGTGGTGCGGCCGGTGACCAGCGGTTTCAGGTATTGCTCCACGGCCGGCGCTACGAGCTTCGCGCGCCCGCCCGGGAAGGTGGTGGTGGCGCACCCGTAGCCGTACAGCCCGGCCTGATCGGTCGTCACCTTGACGATGGTGGAGTCGTTGATGCCGCCGCCACCAACCTCGATCACCTTCAGGTCCTTGATGCGCGGAGCAGGCATGCCCCGGGTGGCGCGCTCGACCTCCCCTTGTGCCCTCTCCTCCTTGGCGGTGGTGGCAGCATCCGCGGGCAGCGTCCGGGAGAGGCTCGCCAGAGCCGCCCCACCGCTCATCATCGCCCATTTCAGCAGGGAGCGACGCTCGGGGCTGACATCAGGGGTGACATCAGGGCCGGGGCCGGATGCTTGCTGACGGGTGGATCGCGTTCCTCGCAGTATGCTCATGCGCGCCTCATCGCATGTGAGGGATCGAGCCGCGGCTCGCCGGCCCGGGTGGGCCGGGCGCATTATGCCCTCAAACAGACAAAGCGCGTCGCGCAGCCTCCACACGGACGGGGATCTTCACGGCGAAGCGCGCTCCCTTGCCGGCACCGGCGCTGTCCGCGCTGACCGATCCACCCAGCTGCTGAGCAGCGACGGCACTGCTGTGCAGGCCGAAGCCGTGGCCATCGGCCTTGGTCGTGAAGCCGAATTCCCAGATGCGTGCCATGACTTCGGAGGAAATGCCGACTCCGGTGTCCTCGACGGCGATCTCGAGCTGGCCGTCCGCGAGGCGCGCGCGCACGGCCATGCGACGATCCCCGGAGGCGTTGGCCGCCATGGCATCGCACGCGTTGGTCACGAAGTTGACGATGATCTGCAGCAGCTTGTAGCGGTCGGTCCATATCTCGGGCAGGCCCGCGGTGTCGCGAATGATGCTCGTGCCCTTGAGCTCCTGGCTCTTCAGGCGGAGCGCTGCCTCCACGAGCTCGTGGACGTTGACCGGCTCCTCGGTGCCGCCCACTCGTGCAAACGACTGCTGCGCCTGGACGATCTCGCGCAGGTACTGAACGTGCCCGTTGATCGCCTCGATCTCCTGCTGCACGATCTCCGCATCCCGTCGCATCTGCCCGCTCAGGGCACGCAGATACTCGGGCATGACCTTCCAGCGTTCGCTGGTGACTGCGAGCAGCCCTGCACGGTGTTCCTCGAGCATCGCTGCGATGCGCTCGATGCGCTCGCTGGGCGCGATCTGCACGTGCGCCTGCGCCGTGGAGGCAGAGATCCCCAGGCTGTTGAGCACGTTGCCGACGTTGTGCAGCACTCCAGTGGCGACCTCCGCCATTCCCGAGAGGTGCGATGCCTCCACCAGCTGTTTCTGCAGCCGCCGCTCGCGCTGCTCCGCCGCAATGCGCTCGCTGATGTCCAACGTGATGCCGACCAGGCGCCGCTCTCCGGTGCGCGACTGCGTCATGCTGGCGAGAGTGTCGAGGTGGGCGATGGTCCCATCCGAGCGAATGACGCGAAACTCCACGTGCAGGGCGGAAGAACTCACCGCCTCCCCCCAGGCAGCCTCGGCATGCGCCAGATCGTCCGGGTGGATCAGCCGGCAGACATTGCCGTAGGTCGGACGGAACGTCGCGGCAGAGACCCCATAGATCGCGAACATCGTCTCGTTCCACCAGATCTCGTCGGTCTCCTCCTGCCACTCCCAGACACCGGCGCGCGCAGCGCGCGCGGCGATGTCGAAACGCACGGACAGCATCTCCAGCTCGACCTGGCGCCGGTGCGACTCCGTGATGTCGATGTTTGCGCCCAGGGCACGCACGGAGGCACCTGACTCGTCGTAGAAGAAGCGCTGATAGTGCTGGATGTAGTGAGTGGTCCCGTCCGGATCCGAACGGCGGTAGATGACGGACATCATCGGCTCGTGGCGCGCGCGCGCGGCATCGGATCTCTGCGTCACCATCTGCATATCCTCGGGGAAGATCAGCGCAAACTGCGCCTCCCCGATTTCCCGGGCGCTTTGCTGCGCCGTGCGTCCGGAGGTGAGGTCATTGTCGAGCCAAGTCAGCGCGCCGGTGCGGAAGTCGTACTCCCAACATTGCAGGCCTGCGGCATGGGTCGCCACACTCAGCCGCTCCAGCAGCTCGCGCTCTTTCAGAGCATCACGTGCGGCACGCGCGGCCGCTTCGACCTCTTCCGTCACATCCCAACTGACTCCGACGGACCGTTGCGGCTTACCGTCCGAGCCGACGTAGGTGCGCGCGTAGGCCTGCACGTGCCGGATCGATTGGTCGGGCAGCACGAGCCGATATCGAAAAGAGGCGTGATCCTCGCCGTGGGCGAGTGACTCGGAGATCGCCTTGCCGCCGGCGTGCTGGTCCTCCGGGTGGACCCATTTGAACAGGTCGCTCCCGAGCTCGAACCCAAAGTGACGCCGCGAGGCAGCGGCGACTTCGTCGGCCGGCAGGCGGCTGGCGTCCCAGACGATGCTGTACGTGCTCCAGTCCAGCTCCCAGCAGTAGATGCCGGCCGCCTGGGTGGCGATGCTCAGCCTCTCCAGCAGCTTCTCCGACTTGCTCGCCGCGAAGTGATCGAGCGCCTGTGCGCGCGCATGCTCCCGGCGCAGCACCCAGAAGCCGATGCCTGCGATGCACGCCTGGACACCTGCGAGCACCCACATGGAGTACGGCGCAAGGGCCACTGTCGCGCCGATCATCAGCACCAGCGTCAGAGCCAGCAGCCGCGGTGAGCGCAAACACAATCCATTGGCTGATGCCGACTCGCCCACCGCTCGCCCTCCTCAACCGCCGCCGCCGATATGCCGGGGTATCGCCAGGCGGCTGTAGGTGCGATCGGCCGCATCCGCGGCCGGCTCCGCGAGGATGCCCGCACGCAGCATCTCGGCGAACGCCGTCGAATCGACCGCCGGGCTGAAGTAGTACCCCTGATACTGATCGCACCCTTGCTTCTGCAGGAAAGCCAGCTGCTCGGCGCTCTCCACGCCCTCGGCGACGACGCTCAGGCGCAGACTGTGGGCGAGCGAGATGATCGCCTGAACGATCGCCGCATCGTCCGCGGAGATCATGATGTTGGTGATGAAGCTGCGGTCGATCTTCAGCTTGTCGATGGGAAAGCGCCGCAGGTAGCTCATGCTGGAGTAGCCGGTGCCGAAGTCATCCACCGACACGACGATGCCCATGCGGCTCAGGCGCTCGAGGATCTCGACGGACTCCTCCGGATCGCTCATCAGCGCGGTTTCGGTGAGCTCGATCTCCAGGTACTGAGCATCGATATTGGCATCCGTCAGAGCGCGGCGCACGGTATCGACCAGATCCACGCGGCGGAACTGGACCGCCGAGATGTTGACCGCGACGCGCACCAGCGGCAGCCCCGAATCGCGCCACATCCGCAGCTGCCGGCAGGCCTGTTGCAGCACCCACGCACCGATCGGAACGATGAGGCCGCATTCCTCCGCCAGGGGGATGAAGCGATCGGGCATGACCAGGCCTGCTTCCGGATGCCGCCAGCGCACGAGCGCCTCGGCGCTGTGGATCCGCCGGCTCACGCCCTTGAACTTCGGCTGGTAGTGCAGCTCGAACTGCTGCTGCTTCAACGCTCGATGCAGATCGCCCTCGAATCGGACCCGTTCCTCAGAAGCATGGCTCATGCTGGCCGTAAAGCACTCGAACGTCGATCCGCCGCGTTGCTTTGCGCAGTACATCGCGGCGTCGGCGTGCGCATACAGCGATTCGATGGTCGTGCCGTCGGCCGGATAGAAGGCGACCCCGATGCTCGCCGCGGGCTGAATCTCCAGCTCCCCGAGGCGGGTGGCCGCCTGCAGCCCTTCCAACAGGGTGCGCGCCAGCCGCTCGGCCTCCGCGCGCGCCCCCATGCGGCCGACGATCAGCATGAACTCGTCGCCGCCGAGACGCCCGACCGTGTCCGCCTCGCTGACTGCGCCGCGCAGGCAGCGAGCCACGTGCTTCAGCAGCTCATCCCCCGCCCGGTGCCCCAGGGAGTCATTGATGAGCTTGAAGCGGTCCAGGTCCAGCACGCACACGGCAAACTGCTCACCCGTTCGCTGCGCTCTCACGATGGCCTGGTTGAGCCGATCGTCCAGCAGCACGCGGTTGGGCAGGCTCGTGAGCGCGTCGTGGGTGGCGAGGTGACGCAATTGCTTGTTGGCCGCCTCCAGGCGCTCGGTGCGCTCGGAGACGCTGCGCTCCAGGGAATTCACATACTGGCCGAGCGCACGCTCATTGCGCCACTTCGCGCTCAAGGCGTGCGCACACTGCAGCACTTCGATCGCCTCGAAGGGCTTCTTGAGCACCAGCAGCTTGTCCGAGCGCCCCAGGCGCGCGATCAGATCCGACCACTCATGGTCGGAGTGCGCGGAGCAGATGACGATCTGGATGTGGCGATCGGCGGCCCACAGGCGCTCGATGGTCTGCAGCCCGTCCCACCCGGGGGGCATGCGCATGTCCACGAACGCGACACTATAGGGTTGATGCTCTTCGAGCGCGCCCTGCACCAGAGCCAGGCCCTCGGCTCCCTGGTAGGCGGGGTCGATCCGGAAGGACTGGGCGGTCGGCCGCACCGGCGGCAGCGTTTCGCCGAACAGCACGGCCTCCAGGTCCTGAAGGTTCTCATCCAACCCCCGGCAGCGCAGGATCTTGCGAAAATCCTCGTGGATCGCGCGATTGTCGTCGACGATGAGAATGCGCGAGGTGTCGTGGGAACTCACGGCGGCATGCCGGCGGCTCAGGCGGTGAGGCGTTCCTCTGCGTCAGGGCCCGCGGCGGAGGCCGCCCTGCCCTGATCCTGCAGCGCACGCCGGCTTCGGTGCGTCATCTTGACGCGATACATGCTCTCGTCTGCGATCTTCAGCAGCGAGTCGGTGTCGGTGCCGTCCGTCGGACAGACGCTGATCCCCAAGCTCGCTCCGACCAGCAGCCCGCGCCCGCCCACTGCGACAGGCTGGGAGATCGCTGCCATGACCACATCGGCAATGCGGCTCGCCTCGCCGCGCTCGCCCACTCCCGGGAGCACGATGACGAATTCGTCGCCACCGATGCGAGCCACCGTGTCCGTGCGCCGGACGCTGGCCATCAGCTGAGTGGCGACATGCTGCAGCACGCTGTCGCCGGCCCCGTGCCCGAAGGTGTCGTTGATCTCCTTGAAACAATCCAGATCCAGGTAGATCACCGCCAGCGGGCCACCGCCGCACGCACCGGCACGAGTGAGGACTTCGAGCCTCTCGTACAGCGAGGTGCGGTTCAGGAGGCTGGTCAACGAGTCGTACTGCGCGCGGAAGGAGAGCTGCTTGTACAGCCCGCGCCGCTCGACCGCGAGGCTCGCAAATCGGCCCCAGGACTCGAGCAGCTTCTGCTGCGCCTGGCAGTCGGTGCGATCCTCCGAGAACAACGAGACGATCATCCCGGCCCGGCGCGAATCGCGCAGGACCGACACGGCCCGGTAGAAACGGTGCTGCAGCTCACCTGCGCCGCGCACGAAGGCAGCCCACTCGGGCGTATCGGCGAGCTTGTCGATGGGAGCGGCGGCGAGCGTCTCATTGATGCTGTTCAACTCGACGTGGCCGAGCGTGGCGGACAGCAATTGCGGGAACTCCGGATAGAGCGCGATCGGCTCATCCTCGGGCACCTGGATACGGATGGCGCACAGGCTTCCCGGGAGGTGGCTGGCGACCGCATCGGCCATCGTGGCCGCGACCTGCTCCAGCGGCTGGTCGTTGGCGACCAGCTCCAGAATCATCTTGCGATCCTGCTCGAGCCGCTCCGCCTGGCGCGCGACGCGCGCCGAGGCCTCGGCGGCCGCCCGCTCCTGCTCCGCCTCGACCAGCATGTCCTTCTCGTTGGTGACGTCGATCATTGCGCCGGTTGCGCGGGTCGCCCCGGAGCCCTGCTCGAAGCCCCACTGACTGCGCATCCAGCGTACCGAGCCGCTCGGCAACACCAGGCGGAACTCGTCCTGCATGGTGGTTGCACCCGAGCGCCGTTCGCCTACCGACCACAGCGAGACCCGATCATCCGCGTGCACCATCTGCTCGAATTCGGTCTTGGTCAGCTGGAACTTCGAGCGGGGACGCTCCATCAGGGCGGCCAGCCCCTCGGAGACGGTGATGATGTTCTTCTGGAAGTCCGCTTCCCAGGTGCCGAAGCGCGCCACGGTCTCGGCCAGGTTGAGGCGCTTGATGGCATCCGTGAGCTGCTTCTCGGCGCGGATGCGCTCGATGGCATTGCCGGCCAGCTGCGCAGCCACTCGCGCCATGCGCAACTCCTCCGGCCGCGGACGCGAGGGCTGTCCTCGATAGATCGCGAACGTTCCGAGCACGGTGCCGCGGGAATCGCGGACCGGCTGGCTCCAACAGGAGTGCAGGCCATGGCTGAGGACGAAATCGCGCGCCGAGGCGAACCGGAAGTCCGTACCGATGTCCTCGACGATGATGGTCTCGTTGCGGAAGGCGGCCGAGCCGCACGCGCCCACATCGGGCCCGATCTCCAGTCCGTTGGCCGCCTGCAGGTAGGCCTGCGGCAGGCTCGGCCCGGAGGCCATCAGCAGGCGCCGGCGATGCTCTTCATCGAGCAGCATGACCGTGCACATGGACGCAGGGGAGACGCGCTCGATCGCCTGAGTCAGGGTGTTCAGCACCTCGCTCAAGGGAGCGCCGCTGGCCACCAGCTCGAGCATGCGCCGCTCGACCTCGATGATGTGCGAGGAGCTGGTCAGATCCTGCCGGTCACGGTTGGCCTTGGCCAGATTGCGGTGCGTCGCAAGCCAGCCGGCCGCGGTCACGCCGGTCGCGGCGAGGAGAGCAATTGTGAGTAGTTCGAGCCACATCGATTACGTCAGCCCCCAGCTGCTGTTTAACAGGGCCTCGGCAGGAACTTTATGGCAGGGAAGGCGCCGCTCACTGAGGCACGGGACGCACTTTGCGCAAGCTAACTGGAAGCTCCGGCTCAGACTGTGATCCGGGTCTTGCGCGCTGCGATACTCGTTCCGACCGGCGTGCGGGCAGCTGTGACGCACTGCGCCAAGTTGGGATCCCGTTGACAGCCAACTGATTCCCGAGTGCCTCGAAATGTCGGCGTCGTGGAGGCAATGCCCCGGACGGGCGCCCTGCGGCAAATACCTATGGCGAAGGCCCGCCTGGCGGCCGCGATGACCCTTCGGGCACGTACCCGATGTTGTATGTGCCGGTCGCGCTCAGCGGGCGATGCCCGACGGCAGCATGCCGGGCACAGAGGCGAATCTCGCCGGCGCGAGGACTCGTCGCGGCGCTTTTCTTCTTGCCGCAAACCCCTGGTCCGCTTAGGCTTCCAGGCTGCTTCAGGGGGCTGGTCGCACGTCGTCGGGCCAGGGTGTCGGGCCCGGGATCGGGTACCGCGGAGCATCGACGACAGCCAGGGGGCTGGATGAGTCGTTCGGGGAGCCTGGTCTGTGTGGGAGTCGGCATGACATTGGGCTCCCACCTGACGCCGTTGGCCAGAAGCTACATCGAGAAATCCGACGTCGTCTTCGCGGGCGTGTCCAACGGGATCGTGGAGCTGTGGCTCGGCAGGATGCACGCCGACGTCCGCAGCCTTCAACCCCACTATCGCGAAGGGAAATCGCGCCTGGACAGCTATAGGGAGATGGTCGAGGTCATGATGACCGAGGTGCGCCGTGGCAAGCAGGTCTGCGGGGCCTTCTACGGCCATCCAGGGGTATTCGCGTGGCCGACGCACAAGGCGATCGAAACGGCCCGGAGCGAAGGTTTTCCAGCCCGCATGGAGCCGGGCGTTTCCGCGGAAGACTGCCTGTACGCGGATCTCGGTATCGATCCGGGCAACTACGGTTGCCAGCACTACGAAGCCAGCCAGGTGATGTTCTACCGCCGCAAGCTGGACACCTCGGCATACCTCATCCTGTGGCAAGCAGGCGTCGCCGGCGACCCCTCGCTGGCGCGCTTCTCCACTGGCGCAGCCTACCGTCAGGTGCTCGTCGAGGTGCTCGCGCGCGATTACGACCTGGATCATGAAGTGATCCTCTACCAGGCCGTCGCGCTGCCGATGAGCGAATACCGCGTCCGGCGGCTGCCACTGCGCTCGTTGCCATCGGCAGATATCGACCTGGACGCGACGCTCATCCTTCCTCCGGCAAAGGCTCTCGAGCCCGATCCGCACGTGCGCGCGCGTGTCAGCGCCCTGGGTCAGCCGGATGCCCGCTGCGGAGGTGAATCGTGACGGACATCGTGCGGCTGGAATCGGGCCCCCGTATGAGCCAGGCGGTGATCCACCGCGGCGTCGTGTACCTGGCGGGCCAGGTCGCCTCGGACGCGCCCGGCGCGGCCGTCGCCCAGCAGACCCGGAGCATCCTGCGACGAATCGACAGGTTGCTGACGGCCGCGGGAACCGACAAGTCCCGGATGCTTTCCGCCAGGGTGTGGCTCACGGACTTGCGGCGCTTGGATGAAATGAACGGCGCGTGGGTCGAGTGGGTGTCGCCAGGAAACACTCCCACACGAGTCGTCGTGGAGGCGAAGCTCGCTGCGCCTCAGTACACAGTGGAGATCAGCGTCATTGCCGCCTGCTGAAGGCCGGCAAGGGCATGAGGGGACCATGGCAGGAGTCGAACGCATCGGAGCCGGTCCGCACCTGAGCCATGTCGCCATCCACGCAGGTGTCGTGCATGTCTCTGGAGTCGTGTCGCCTGGAGGCTCGGTGCGGGAGCAGACACGGAACGTCCTCACCGGCATCGACGAGCTGCTGCGCGGCGCGCGCAGCGACAAATCGAGAATCCTGTCGGCCACCGTGTGGCTGACCGACATGCGCAATTTCCAACAGATGGACGGTGTGTGGGGAGAATGGCTGTCTGCCGGCAACGCCCCGGCGCGAAGTTGCATCGAGGCAAAGCTTTCGCTGCTGGATTTCTCGGTGGCCATCGCGGTGACGGCAGCCCAATAACCATTAGAGGGAAGAATGTCGGACATCAAACGGATAGAAAGCGGCTCGCGGGTGAGCCACGCGGTCATCCATGACGGCGTCGTCTATGTCGGTGGCGTACTCTCCACCGGAGCCTCCGTCCGGGAGCAGACCAGGAACGTGCTGCAGGGAATCGACGCAACCCTCGAGCGCGCGGGAACGGACAAGTCGAAGCTGTTGTCGGCGACAGTCTGGCTGACGGACATCGCCACCTTCGACGAGATGAACAGTGTGTGGGATGCGTGGGTGTCTCCCGGCAACGCGCCGGCGCGCGCCTGCATCGAGGCGAAGCTGCTGAGCCCCGCACACCGGGTCGAGATTTCCGTGATCGCCGCGGTTTGAGCCAAGGGGAAAGCCAGTGACCGAGATCATCGATTTTCTGGAGAAGCTGGGGCAGGACTCACAGCTGCGACACGCAGGGTGTGGCGAAATACGGGCCGCGCTCAGCGCAGCGCAGATCGATAAAGTCGCTACGGCAGCCATTCTCGCCGGAGACGAGCGTGCGCTGGCAGCGCACCTGGCGGCGCCGAGCGAGGTCTGTTGCCTCATATTCGTCCCGCAAAGGGAAGACGACGAGGAGCCGCAGAAGGAGGACGAGATACCCGAGCAGGACGCTCGGGACAACAATGGACCAAAGTCGCAACATTCCCGTCGCGTTGCCTGAGCTGCCTCAGGAACGGCGGCGCAGCTCCCGCCGCGCACGCTGCCTGGCGCCGTGCGTGCTCGTTCTACTGTCGACGTTCCTCTGCGCCTTCGCCGACAGCGGCGAGGATGCCGCCCAATTGCTGCAGCAGGCAGACGCCGCGAAGCTGGCCGATTACGCCAGGTTCTCGCAGCTGCTGCAGACGCTGCAGGCGCGCCGGGAACGGCTGACGCCTGCGGAGCGGGAGTCCCTCGACTATCTGCAGGGCTGGAACAGCGCCTACAAGGGAGACTATGCGGGGGGCCTCGCCCGGCTGCACGAGCTGGCCGATTCGGCTCACGATCTGACGGTCCGATTCCGCGCGACCACGACCATCGTCAACCTGCTCACGCTCGCCAGGCGTTACGAAGAGGCTTTCTCGAACCTCAATCGTCTGCTGCAGATGCTGCCGCAGATCTCCGACGGGGACGCGCGGGAGCAGGCACTCCAGGTGGCTGCCTACACCTATGTCGAAGTCGGGCAGTATGACCTGACGCTGCGTTACGCCCAGATGCTCATCGATGACAACTGGGCGGGACGCGGCGAGTGCAAAGGCGGCGAGTTGCGCCTGGAAGGACTCTACCGCAGCGGCCGGCTCAGCACGGCGGCGCCTTTGCAGGCCGCCATCGCGACCTGCGAAAAACTGGCCGGGGGCACCCTGTTCGGCGCCGCCATCCGCACGTTTGCCGCACAGTTCTACCTCGGGCGGCAGCGCTACGACGAGGCCATTGCGGTGCTGCAGGAACGCTATGACGAGGTCGTGCGCTCCAGGTACGGGCGCTTGATCTCCGGCTACGACTCGCTCCTCGGTCAGGCGTACCAGGGAAAGGGACAGCCGGCCCTGGCGCAGCAGTTCGCTCTGCAGAGCGTCCAGAATGCCGTCGCGAAGGAATACACCGAGCCGCTGGTCAACGCCTATGCGACACTCTATGAGCTGGCGAAGGCGCGCGGCGACTACAAGTCGGCGCTCGCCTACCACGAGCAATACGCCCTCGCGGACAAGGGATACCTCAACGACGTGAGCGCCCGCCACCTGGCGTACCAGAAGATCACTCACGAGAACCTCGCCAACAAGCTGCAGGTCGATGCGCTGAACCGCGAGAATCGCGTGCTGCAGCTGCAGCGGCAGCTGACGGCAAAGGCCGTGGAGACCGGCCGCCTGTACATCGCGCTGCTCGGGCTGTGTGTGGTGTTCGTCGGCTTCTGGGCCTACCGCACCAAACGCTCGCAGCTGCACTTCATGACGCTGTCCCGGCTGGACGGCCTCACCGGCATCTGCAACCGCCCGCATTTCATCGCGCAGGCACAGAAAGCCCTGGACCACTGCAGGCAGAGCAGCGGCGCCGCCGAGATCGGCCAGGCACGCGAGGACACCTGCATCGTGCTGTGCGACCTGGATCACTTCAAAGCCGTCAACGACAAGCACGGCCACGCAACCGGGGACTACGTGCTCAGGCGGGTCGTGTCGGCGTGCAAGCCTTACTTGCGCCCAAACGATGTCTTCGGCCGTTTCGGCGGCGAGGAGTTCGGTTTCCTGTTCCCCGCCTGCGAGCCAGCGGAAGCGCGCCGCCGGTCGGAGGAAATGCGCCAGGCGATCGCGAGCATCACGACGAAACAGGACGCCGTGGAGTTGACAGTGTCGGCGAGCTTCGGCATCGCTTCGAGCAGCGCCTCCGGATTCCAGCTGCGGGAGTTGCTGGCACACGCCGATGCGGCACTCTATGAAGCCAAGCGCACCGGCCGCAACCGCGTCGTGCTTCACGAGGAGGGGCTGGCCGCGAGCTCCACGTCAGTCGCCGAGAGCACCTTCGAGCTGCCCGAAGGCAAGCGCATCGCGCTCTAGGGAACGATCAGCTCACGTAGAGCTTCGCGTGCAGATCGCGCAGTGCCTGCTTCTGCACCTTACCCATGGTGTTGCGGGGGAGCTCGGCGCCAAACAGCACTCGTTTGGGCAGCTTGTAGCCGGCGAGCCGATCGCGCAGGCTTCGCAGGATCGTGGTTTCGTCGAGCTCGCCGGAGCCGGCGCTGCGCACGATCAGGGCGGTCACGCCTTCTCCGAAGTCCGGATGCGGCACTCCGAAAACGGCGCTTTCATACACTCCCGGGAGCGCATTCAACTCCTGCTCCACCTCGGCCGGATACACGTTGTAGCCGCCGGTGATGATCAGGTCCTTGGCACGGCCGACGATGTGCACATAGCCCTGCGCATCGATGCGGCCGATGTCGCCGGTGACGAAGAAGCCGTCCTGGTGGAACTCCGCGGCGGTCTTCTGCGGATTGCGCCAATAGCCCTGGAACACGTTCGGGCCGCGCACCTCGATCATGCCCGGCACGTCGGGTTCGCGGACCACGGAGCCGTCCCGAGTGATACGGACCTCGACACCCGGAAGCGGCGCGCCGACGGAGCCGGGGAGCCTGCGCTCGTAGCGGTTCGAGCAGATCATCGAGGTCTCGGTCATGCCGTAACGCTCGAGGATCTCGTGTCCGGTGCGCTGCCGGAATTCCTGGTGATGCTCCGCCGAGAGCGGCGCCGAGCCGGAGACGAACAGGCGCATGTGCCGGGTCGTCTCCCGCGACAGTCGCCGATCCCCCAGCATGCGCGTGTAGTAGGTCGGAACCCCCATCATCACGGAGGCACGCGGCAGCATACGCAGCACTTCGTCGGTGTCGAACTTCGGCAGGAAGATCATCGAAGCGGCCGCCGCCAGCACCGTGTTGGTTGCGACGAACAAGCCGTGGATGTGGAAAATGGGCAGGGAGTGCAGCAGCACGTCCGCGCTCGTGAAGCGCCACAGATCGACGAGGCTGGCGGCGTTGGAGGCGAGATTGCCGCGCGTCAGCATGGCCGCCTTGGGTTTACCCGTCGTACCGGAGGTGTACAGCAGCGCAGCCAACTGCTCGGGAGCGAGCCTGCCCGCAGGCGCGCTCGCCGGCGTTGCGCCCAACGCAGCCAACAGCGTGCCGTCGGCGGCCGTTCCCAACGTCTGGATTCGCGGCCGCTCGCTGTCGGGTATCAAAGTGGCGGTCGCGGAGAAATCCTCCGGCCGCACCACGATCAACGCCGGCTCGGCGTCCCGGATGAAGTATTCGATCTCATGGGTGGTATATGCGGTATTGAGCGGCACGAACACCGCGCCCAGGCGCAAACACGCAACGTACAGAGCGATCGCCTCGACCGACTTGTCGACGCGTACCAGCACCCGATCGCCCATCGACACGCCGCTGCGAGCGAGTACCGACGCCAGCTCTGTCGAGAGCTTCTCCAGCGTCCCGTAGCTGAAGCGCCGCCCCTGAGATGTCTCTATGAAGGTGCGATCGGGCCCTTTGCGCAGGGCACCCTCGAGCCACGCGGAGGGGTCCGCTGCGGAGGGCGCCTCAGGAGGCGTAGCAGCCTGCTGCGCCACGGCGTCAGCCCCAGAAACGCGCCGAGGCGATGCGCGCGCCTTCCGCCATGGCTTTGAGCTTCTCCCACACGACCGCCGGGTCGACGGCGGCCTGCCCTACCCACGTCCCGTAGCCGCAGTCGCTACCTGCGATGACGTTCTCCCGGCCAACCAGGTTGGCGTAGCGACCGATCCGCTGCGCGATCAGCTCGGGGTGCTCGATGAAATTGGCTTTCGACTCGATGACGCCCGGAATCAGCACCTTGCCGTCCGGGAGCTTGACCCGCTCGAAGAGCTGCCACTCGTGGGCATGGCGGGGATTGGCCGCCTCCAGCGCAATGCCGCTCGGACGTGCGCGGAACACCAGGTCGATGATGTCATCGAGGGGCACGTCGCAATGGTGCGGCCCCTCATAGTTGCCCCAGCACAGATGCAGGCGCAGCTGCTCGGGGCGCGCATTTCCCAGAGCGTGGTTGAGCGCTTCGATGTGCATCTGCGCGCGCTTGCGGAAATCCTTCAGCTCGAGGCTCGCGTACTGGATGTGCCGTCCCATCGCCAGATCGGGGCAGTCGATCTGCAGCACGAACCCGGCCTCCAGGAGCGCGGCGTACTCGCTGCGCATCGCATCCGCGATGGCGTACAGATACGCTTCCTCCGTCGGGTAGTAATCGTTGCGGAAGAACAGCGATACGACACCCGGTGAAGCCGCGCTCACGAACACTTCTGCGGGGTCGCGCCCCGCCACGGCCGCTTTGAGATTGTCCACGTCGTGACTGACGGCGGCGACATCGCGGATCTTGATCGGCCCGTTGCATGCCGGGGTCTTGCGGCGCGAGCGTCCGGGATCGTTGAACGCGCGTCGTGCGAGGTCCGGGAAACCCACCAGATCCTGGTACACGAAGGTATTGCCCGTGCCCCCGAAGCCCTCCAGCCGGTCCTTGATATACGTGGCATAGCTCGGCTTGGACATCTCGCCGTCGTTCACGATATCGACGCCGGCGGCAAGCTGCTTCTGCACGACCTCGGCGACGGCGCCGCGAATTCTGCTGGCGAGCGCGGCCGACTCCACCGGAACCCCTTCTTCCTTCGCGAACATCATGTCCACGAGGTCCGGCGGTCGCGGCAGGCTGCCCGTGTGGGTGGTGAGGAATCGATCGACGCTGCGTTTCATGGGAGTCGAGTACACCGTACAGCGCTGGGATCATGGATGGTACTGATTTCCGGGCTCGTCCGCAGCGTGGGCGCGGCACGAACGCGGCTTGGGTGCGTAACGAGATCTTTCACTGTGGCGGGGACGGCCGCGCGCGGCATCCGGTCGGGTAAGATGCGGGCATGGGCACGTCTTCGGCGTCGCACGTCGAGAAGGCACGCGACGAGGCCTCACGCTGGCTGGGGCGTCTCGGCAGAGGCCTGCGGGATGATGAAGGCGCGCGTCTGCGCGAATGGCTCGAGCAACCTCTCAACCGCAAGACCATCGCCGAGGCCGCCCAACTCTGGCACCAGCCCGAGGTCATCGCGGTTCTGGGCGAGCTCATCCCTCTCAGCCAGGACCTCACGCCGGGCAAGCGCAAGGTGCCCAGGAGCGGCGCTCTGACGATGTCGCTCATGGCGGTAGCCGCTGCAGGCGTGGTTTTCGCCGCCGCGCTCGCCTTGGGTGGCAAACCGATGTGGGCCTATCTCTTCCATCGCTCACAAGTCTGGCTGCCCTCGGTTGGGGGGAAGAGCTACGTCACGGCCATCGGCGAGGCGCGCACCGTCAGCCTTCCCGACAACAGCACGGCGCAACTGAACACGCACACGCGCATGTTCGTCAACTATGGACCCACCTGGCGGGACGTGACTCTGCGGTATGGCGAAGCGGACTTCCACGTCAGGCGCGACGACCGTCGTCCGTTCAGCCTGCTTGCCGCCGGCCACCGTCTCGAGGTCGAAGGCACCCGCTTCGATGTTCGCATCCTGTCGGCCGGCACCGTTGCGCTCACTGTCATCGAAGGGAGCGTCAAGGTGCTCTACTCGTCCGCAGAATCGCCGGACACGCCGGCCCAGGCACGTCTGCACGACAACTCCACGTTGGACGACACTGCCGTAGGAGCGATGCACACGGCTTTGCTGGAGCCGGGCTTCCTGTTCGCCCGCAAGATCGCGCCGAGCGACGCGGATGCACGCCTTGCGTGGCAACACGGGATGATCGTGCTCAGAGGCGCCCGCCTGCAGGATGCGCTGGCGGAAATGGATCGCTATACCGACACGCAATTCGTGCTGGCGGATAACAGCATGCGCGATATCCGCATCGGCGGCGAGTTCCGCACGGGAGACGTCGGCGGCCTTCTGCAATCGCTGAAGAAGGACTTCCGCATCGACTCACGCCGCGACTCTCAGGGGCGGGTCGTGCTCACTTCGCTGACCGGCTTGCCACCGGCGGCGAGATAGCGCAGCGCCTCCGGAACGAATGACAGATCCGTGGCCTCGCGGACCGCGAGGCGCATCTGTGTCTCCAGAACGTCTTCCGGTACCGGGTTCTGATAGCCCTGCAGACACCGCGAGAGCGCAGCCCCACCGGATACATTCTCCGTACGGGCCACGCGGTATGCCTTCACCACCAGGGCTTCGGCCGCGCCCGGAGTGAGCATCAGCGGCAACAGCGGCTCGATCTGCCGCAGCTCCTCGGCCGCAATCGGCAAGTCGTAGCGCCGTGCCAGCGAGGCAATCAGGCCGCCGCTCTCGGCGCGCGTAGTCGTCGGCAGAATCGGAACCTTCAGGTCGATGCGGCCCGGGCGCTTCAGATCCACTTCGATCAGGTCCGGTCTCGAGGAAGCGAGCACCCACACGACCTTGCCGCGATTGGAGGTATCCGACATCTCCTGGGCGATCATCGAATACAGCCGCCCCGAGAGTCCGCTGTCGCCGGTGCCGGCATCTCGCCGGCCGAGCGTCTGGTCCGCCTCGTCGATGAACACGATGCAGCGGCCGAGCGCGCGGATCAGCCGGAAGATCTTCTCCAGGTTGCCTTCGCTCGAGCCCACCCACTTGTCACGAAAGTTCTTCAGCTTCAGCACCGGCACGGCCGCCTCGCCCGCCAGGCACTCGACCAGAAAAGTCTTGCCGGTGCCGATCGGGCCGCACAGCAGGTACCCCATCGGCAACGCGCGCAGATCGCTGGCGCGCCAGAGAGTCACGTCCTGGCGCAACCACTTCTTCAGTGCCTCCTGGCCGTGGTAGTCCTCCAAGGTTCGCCTCGACTCCACGAACTCGACGAGGCCCGGCGCATCGTGCTCGACCATCTCTTTCTTGAGCACGGAAAAATCCGACGCACGCAACACCTGGCCGGTATGCGCGCGGACCTTCGTCAACTGCTCGAGTGTACTGACCGATACTCCGGTCATCGCAGCGGCGAGCGCTGCGAGATCGGTACCAGCGGGGATGGTCCGCGTAAATTCCTTCTGCAGCAGAGTGAGCGCGGACTGCAACTCCGACGCCGAGGGTAGCGGGATGCGCACCAGAGCCGATTGCGGCGCGAAGGCGATGAGAGGCTCGAGATCGTTCAGGTTGTCGGCGATCAACAAGCTCGCAAACGCAAGCTGCGTGAAGGGCGCGCTGGAGCCCCATTCGCGCACCAGGCTGGTGAGACTGCCGTGCTCGAACCCGTTGCCGCCGGCAGGCAACAGTTGATCCGCGCCGCGGATGATCACCGCCACCTGTACGGCATCATTGCGCCCGAGGGCGCTGAGATTCCCCAGATAGCGCGCGTAGCGGCTGACGAAGCGGATCGCTCCCAGGGGATCGTGCGGAATAGCGCGCATTGCCGTGGGCACCCACTGTGCCAGACGGTCGCTGCCCCGCTCGACGGTCAAGCCGTTGCCCAGGTCATAGGAGAACACGACATCGAAGCTGGCGAGCAACTCGTCCTGGATGTAGCGCTCGATGGGGACCAGCCGCCCGGCTACAGCCAGTCGATCGTGAACGTTGCCGTAGAGGACGAACTGGCCGGAGGCTCCGCTCTCGAACGCTACGTGCAGCTGCGTCGCCCATTCCGGCGCGCTCTGCGGCGCCGGGATGACCAGGTTCTTACGCATCATGCGGTAGCCCTCGAGAGCTGCATAAAGTCCATGTCGCTCAGTAGGTTATACTGTATGGTAGGCGCTGGCGCCAGTGCCGGGACTTGCATTCGCCCGGCCTCGGAGCCATTTCTCGGGGTGACGCGGTAGCGACTTGCGGAGTGCGATGATGGCTACGGGTTGGGCGGGCGACGGTGCAGTTCAGGATCAGATCGATGCCACGGTCAAGGATGGCATCAACCGCGCGCAGAGCCGCTTGTCGCAAGGGCCCGCGCTGACTCATTGCACCCACTGCGGGGCAGAGATTCCCGAGGCGCGGCGCACTGCCCTGCCCGGGGTGCGCCTGTGTCTCGCGTGTCAGGAAGCCGACGACCGCGATGCCCAACACTTCAGCGGCTACAATCGGCGCGGCAGCAAGGATAGTCAGCTGCGCTGAGAGATCGACGTGGCGGCCTCCGGCCGTTCAATGACAGGCGCCCTTATATAGCGTTTCCGAATACAATCGCGCATCATCCAGGTCGCCACGCGGAGCGATGAGATGCGCACCGGGGTGTTCCTGTTCGAGGCGCTGCGGATAACGGACGGCCCTTTCGCTACCATTCAGCTTCCGTTGCGGCTGCGACCGGGGTACCACGGGAACTGGGCCGGCCGCGAGCAGTTCGGCGTCTGAAACACGACGCGCACACGCGCCAGCAGAACGAGAAAGGGGCAAACAACCTCATGGATTTCGCGGATTACATCCGTACATTCAACACCGGCGACGATGCAGTGCTCGTCAGAGATTTCTACGCGCCGGACATCCACTTCCAGAGCGGACCGCGCATCCTGCGGGGCACCGACGAGCTGCTGCAATTCCTCAACTGGGCTCACGATGGTATCCGCGAGATCATCCGCGCGCAGACTGTGCTGCGCGATGAGAACCGCATCTTCGCGGAAATCGACATGGACTTTCATGCCACGAAGGACAAGCCGGACTTCACCTTTGGAGCGTTGAAGAAAGGCGAGTTCACGACCGTGAAGTTCTTCGTGCTCTACACCCTGCGCGACGGTAGGGTGGCGCGATTCAAGGCTGCGACCTGGCCGCCCAACCTCGGCGTCACCAAACCCGACAGTGCAGCAGTCCTCGGGGCGGCGCCCGCACAAGCGCCGGCCGCGCACCTGACGCAGGCGACAGCAACGGCGCCCACACGAGCGCCAGTCGCGCACCTGACAGGGTCGCCAGCAACGCCGGCCCGCCCGCCGGCAGCGCTGGCCAGCCCGCCAGTCACGGCGCCGAGCCAGGCGCCATCCGGGGCGCCGGCGCAGCGCGCTCAGCCGGCGCGCTCCTCAGCCGCTGAGCGCCTGGGTGGCACTCCGGAAGGCCGCCAGGCGTTCATGGACTACACGCGAGCCTTCAGTAACGCCGACTTCGACAGCTTCAGCCGCTTCTACACGGACGATGTGCGTTGTGAGCTGCCCTCCGCCGTGCTGGAGCGACGCGAGGGCATCGTTGGTTTCTATCGCGAGATGTTCAAGACCGTGCGCGAGAGCCTGACGCTGCACCAGCTCATTGCGGACGACGCGGGGCTCGCAGCTGACGTCACCTCGCAATTTACGGCCATCGAGGATGCGCCGCACTTCGTCGTCGCTGCACTGAAGAAGGGAGAGTTCGTCCGCGTGCGGGTGTTCGTCTACTACACGCTGCGCGATGGGAAGATCGCCAGCATCCGCGTGGCCCGAGCCGGCACACCGAGCAAGCCGCAGCGGCTCTAGCGCGAGGCGCGACAGACGCCCCTGCACCGCCGCCAATCGGCGCCGACTCACCCGCAAACCGTACTAACCTCCACGGGATCCTCGACACTGTGGAACCTCCATGTGCCACGGCCAGCCTGCTTGGCCCGATAGAGGGCCGTGTCCGCCAACCGCACGAGTGATTCCGCGTCGTCGCCGTCGGCCGGGCAGAGACTGATGCCGATGCTGATACCGACGCTCAATTGGCAGCCGGTTTTCAGGGTGAACGGCGCGCCCAGTTGAGCGATCAGCTCGCGAGCGAAATCGGCCACGTCCGCAGGCGAGCAGACTTGTTCCAACACGAGCACGAACTCATCGCCGCCGAGGCGCGCGAGAGTGTCGACTTCGCGGACACGATCTTTCATGCGCCTGGCGGCCAGGCGCAGCAACTCGTCTCCGGCCTGGTGGCCCCACAGGTCATTGACCCGCTTGAAGCCGTCGAGGTCGAGGAACAGCACCGCGCACTGAGCCTCGATGCGCTGCGTGCGTTCGATGGTATGACGCAGTCGCAACGACAGCAGCGCGCGGTTTGCCAGCCCGGTCAGCGCATCATGATGCACCAGATAGTGCAGGTGCGATTGTGCATGGCGCATGCGGCTGATGTCCGCGACAACACCCACGTAGTAGCTGGGCGCACCCTCCTCATTCCGAACGGTGCTGATGCCAAGCCACTGCGGATAGCTCTCCCCTCCCTTGCGCTCGTCCCAGATCTCCCCCTGCCAGCTCCCCGTGGAACGGATACAGGCCCAGATTTCCTCGTAGAAGGCCCGTTCGTGCGGACCGGAACTGGCCAGGCGCATGCCGCGGCTCACCAACTCGGACTCGGAGTATTCGCTGATGGCGCGAAAGGCCGGATTGGCGGTGACGATTATCCCGTCGAGGTCGGCGATCACGATCCCTTCCTGAACGTTCTCGAACACCGCGTGAGCCAGGCGCAGACGTTCCTCGGCCAGCTTCCTGGGGGTGATGTCCTCGGCGTAGATGATGACGCCACCGGTCTCGCCGCACTCGTTGCGCCAGGGGCTGACGGCCCAGCGCAGCCAATAGCGCGAACCGTCCGACCTCACCCACAGCTCTTCGTCGTTCTTCAGGAACTCGCCCCCCAGGGCGCGTCGATGAATATCGACCCAGGACTGCGGCAGGTCCGGATGCCCCGCGTAGTGACTCGGCCCGGTGAGGCCCGCGCTTCCGCCGCCGAACACACTGAACCAGCGCTGGCTGGTGGCGATGTAATGCATGTCACGGTCGAACATCGCGATCGCCAGCGGTGTCTGGGCAACGAGCAGACGAAGATCCTGGTACACGCTGCCGAGGTGCTCGTTGGCACGCTCGAGCTGCTGGGTGCGCTCCGCGATGCGGCTCTCCAGGTTTGAATTCGCCTCGCGCAGCGCGGCCTGCGCACGTCGCGCACCCGCAAAGTCACGCCTGATGAGCACGTGCGCGAGAGCAGTCACGAGCAGGGCGAGCAGCGTTCCAACCGAGATCGCCTCCAACGCCGTCGAGCTGCTGCGATGCGTGCGCGTCCTGCGTTCCCTCAGCAGTCCGCGCTCCTCCAGGACCATCTCCCTGACCGTTCCGTGAATCGCGTCATGCAGTTGTCTGCCGCGCTCATCGGCCACGAGTCGACGCGCTCGCTCGACGTCGTTGTCGCGTCGCGCGGCCACGATATCGGCGTTCCTGCTCATGTGTTCAGCCGCGAGACCGGAGAGCCTTGCCAACCGCTCCTGTTGGGACGGGTTGTCCTCTGTCAGCCTCTTGAGCCGGGACAGCTCGCCACCGACATCGTCCAATGTCGCGTCGTAGGGCCACAGCAGCGCTTCATCCCCGGTGACGACGTAGGCTTGACTGGCAGCGTCCGTATCGCCGGTCGTCGACAGAAGCGTCTCCAGCGCGCTGATGACTTCCTGGGTATGAGCGACTCTGACGCTCTCGTCCCGCAACTGTGCCACGCTGACGTAAGCGAGCAGGCCGATGGCCGCTGAAGTGCCCAGCGCCACGGCGAATGCGAGCGAGACCTTCTGTTGTGTCGCCAGGTGAATCATGAACGGGAACGGGCGCTCCCTGCTCATTCGAAGCTGTCGAGACCTCACAGAGGTTGAAGGTTAACTCCAAAAATCTCTGCCGGCCGCAGTAGCTGCCCTGGCAGCGAATGTCCGGATGTTGGAAAGCCGGCGGCCCGCGGCTTGGACGTAGGCGTGTCGCGATGCTGGGACGGGGGTCCGCGGCCCCGAGAGTCGGCGTCCTTCTAGGGTTCCAGATCGATCGCCTTGCCGTCGCGCTTGTAGATGACACCTTCCTTCATGACGAAGCTGACACGCTTCATCAGGCTGATGTCCTGCACCGGGTTGCCCGGTACCGCTACCACGTCAGCGAGCTTGCCGGCGCCGAGGCTCCCGAGGTCCTTGTCATGTTTGAGGAGCTCCGCGGCATGCGTGGTGGCCGCCTGGAGGGTGAACATGGGCGGCATCCCTGCCTGCACCATCAGTTCGAGCTCATGAGCATTCTGGCCGTGCGGGTACACGCCGGCATCCGTGCCGAAGGCAATCTTCACGCCGGCCTTGTAGGCGCGTCCCGCCGTCCCGAGGATCACCGAGCCCACCGCGAGCGCCTTTGCTGCCACCTGGGGCGGATAGTAGCCGGGTACCTTCGCCATCTGCGCAACGTAGTCTCCGGCGATGATGGTCGGCACATACCAGGTGCCATGCTCCCTGGCGAGCTTCATGTCCTCGTCATTCATGAACGTGCCGTGCTCGATCGAGTCGACGCCGCCGATGATGGCTCGGCGAATCGCCTCGGCGCCATGAGCATGGGCTGCAACCGTGAAGCCATAGTCGTGGGCTGTCCGAACGACGGCCTGGATCTCTTCCAGCGTCAGCTGGGCGTTGTCGGCGCTCGAGCTCTCATCGAGCACCCCGCCCGAGGGCATGATCTTGATGAGATCGTCACCCTTCTTGTAGTGCTCGCGCACGGCCTTGACTGCGTCCTCGGGACCATTGATGACCCCCTGCATGACGCCGGGGTCTCCTGCCAGATCGTCACGGTATCCATCGGTCGGATCGGCGTGTCCGCCTGTCGAGCCGATCGGCACGCCTGCCGTAAAAATCCGCGGCCCGGGAACGACACCTGCGTTGATGGCGTTGCGTAGCGCAACGGTCTCGTTGTCCAGATCGGCCAGGTTACGGACCGTGGTGAATCCGGCGAGCAGCGTGCGTCGCGCGTAGACGGTCGAGCGCACTACGTAGTCGGCCAGATTCCAGTGGAACTCATCAATGTATTTCGTGGGACCGAAAAAGTGACTCAGGTGCGTGTGAGCGTCGATCAGACCGGGAAGACACGTCTGGCTCGACAGATCGATCTGGGTCGCACCCGCAGGGGCGTGCCAGCCCGCGCTGACTTCACGAATGCGTTTGCCGTCGATGACGACCGTAGTCTCGCCGAGAACCTTGCCTGCGACGGTGTCGACGAGTTGACCGCAACGAAGCGCTACGACGGTTGCCGCGGGAGGCTGAGCCGCAAGCGACATCGACGCCAACAGACAAACAGCCGCCGCCGCGAGACTGTACACATGAGCTCGACGCATGGTTCCTCCCTCCGACGCTATGATATACAGCGATGACTCCGCTTGCCCACGTCGTCGACACCTCCAGCCGGGTGGGCTCGACGTCCTCCCGGCTGCTGAAAGTACGCGAGCTGGCGGCCTGCCTGCGCGCCTTGTCTCCCGAAGAGATCGAGATTGGCGTGGCCTATCTCAGCGGAGACACCCGGCAGGGACGCTTCGGCATCGGGTATGCCGCCCTGCGAGCCGCCAGCACGGGAACCCCTGCCGCCGCCCCTGCGCTCTCTCTGGTGGAAGTCGATCGCCGCTTGCAGGAAATCTCGGCCATGCGCGGATCCGGTGCTGCGGCGCAGCGTGCCCACGCGTTGCGCGAGCTGTTCTCACTCGCGACCGGCACCGAACAGCCATTCCTGATCCGCCTGCTGACGGGCGAGCTGCGCCAGGGCGCCCTGGAAGGCGTGATGATCGATGCGATTGCCGCGGCCGCCGGACTGCAGTCGCACCAGATACGGCGCGCCGCGATGTACTCCAGGAACCTCGCTCGGGCGGCGCGCGTTGCCCTGCTCGAAGGGGCCGAGGGCCTCACTCAGTTCCAGCTCGAGACCCTCTCTCCGATTGCACCGATGCTGGCGCAGACGGCAGGCGATCCGGGAGAGGCGCTCGAGCAGCTGCACGGCGAGGTGGCGTTCGAGTGGAAAATGGATGGCGCGCGCATCCAGGCGCACAAGAGCGCGGATCTGGTGCGGATCTTCTCACGGAGCCTCAACGACGTTACGGCCGCGATTCCTGAGATCGCAGAGAGCCTGCGCGCCTTGCCGGTCAATGAGCTGATCCTGGATGGTGAGGCCATCGTGCTCGACCCTGCGGGCCGTCCGGTGCCCTTCCAGGTCACCATGCGGAGATTCGGTCGTAAGCTGGACGTCCAGAGGCTGCGCACGGAGCTGCCGATCCGTGCTTTTTTCTTCGATTGTCTGCGTCTGGAACATGCCAGCCTCAGTGACAGACCCGCGCGCGAGCGCTTCGAAGCGCTCTGCCGCGCAGTGCCTGCCGCGCTGATCATTCCGCGCCTGCTCACCAACTCCGAGCGGGAAGCCCAGGACTTCTATGACGCGGCGCTCGCCGCCGGCCACGAAGGACTGATGGCGAAGTCACTCGATGCGCCCTACGAAGCCGGAAACCGCGGCGCGAGCTGGCTGAAGATCAAGCGGGCCCACACCCTGGACCTGGTCGTGCTTGCCGCCGAGTGGGGTCACGGGCGCCGCTCCGGCAAATTGTCCAACCTGCACCTGGGCGCCCTCGATCCCGCAACCGGCGAGTACGTCATGCTGGGAAAGACGTTCAAAGGGCTGACCGACGCCATGCTCGAGTGGCAGACCCGGGAACTGTTGGCCCGGGAGACCCGCCACGATGATTGGACAGTGTACGTGCGCCCGGAGATCGTGGTGGAAGTCGCCTTCAGCGACCTGCAGGACAGTCCGCGATACATGGGCGGCCTGGCGCTGCGGCTGGCGAGAGTCAAACGATATCGGCCGGACAAGTCCGCGGCAGAAGCGGACGACATGCAGTCCGTGCGACGTATCTACGCCGCCCAGAATCCTGACCCACGCACGACACGCCGCACACCCTAGACCCGCCGTAGTGGGATTTGCCGCTACACTCTCATGAGCTAAGCGCGGCGCGGCGAAGGCGGCGGCCGGAAATACACCGGCAACGGTGCCATCGTCTCGTAGGCGCCCTCCAGCCGAGCCACGTCCTCCGCCGTCAGCCGGAATCCGACTGCCTTGACCGAGTCCTCCAGGTGAGAAGCCTTGGTGGCACCGACGATCGGCGAGCTGACAGCGGGCTGCGCCAGCAGCCAGGCGATGGCCACCTGCGCCGGGCCTGTTCCGCGTTCGCTCGCAACGGCCGCTACCGCGTCGATCACCGCCTCGTCCGCCTTGCGATTGAAACGATCACGCGCCATCACCGAGTGCGAGCGGACCGTTCCCGTGCGCCGGCTGCCCGCCAGCAAGCCGCCGCCGATGGGGCTGTAGGGAATGAGCCCGACGCCCTCCTCGCGGCACAAAGGGATCATCTCGCGCTCTTCTTCGCGATACAGCAGGCTGTAGTTGTTCTGCATGCTGATGAAGCGCGTGAGGCGCAACTGGTCGGCGCGATACAGGAGCTTGGCGAACTGGTATGCCGCCATGCTGGAAGCCCCGATGTAGCGCACCTTGCCGATCTTGATCAGATCCGTCAGCGCCTCCAGCGTCTCTTCGATGGGCGTCTCGCGATCGAAGCGGTGGATCTGGTACAGGTCGACGTAGTCCAGAGCGAGCCGCCGCAGGCTGTCATCGATCGACTGGAAGATGTGCTTGCGCGACAGCCCCCGCTGGTTCGGCCCCGAGCCCATCGGGTGAAACACCTTGGTGGCGATGACGAGCTCCTCGCGCTTCACCCCGAACGCCTGCAGCGCCCGGCCGAGGATCTGCTCGCTCTCGCCCTCCGAATACACGTTGGCGGTATCGAAGAAATTGATCCCCAGATCCAGCGCCTTGCGCACAATGGCAAAGCTCGGCTGTTCCGGCAGCATCCAGTCCGCGCCGCCGCCGAAGCTCATGCACCCCAGGCAGATCCTGGAGACCTTCAGACCCGATGAGCCCAATCGCACGTAGTCCATCGCCTGATCCTCGCCGCAGCGCCCTGGCGGCCATGGTACACGGAAGGCTCCCGCCAGGCCCCGCGCAGCGCCGCACCGCCCCAGGAACCGCCGGCCTGCTACGCCAGAGGCAAATCCTGCTCGGTTGCCCAGACTCCGTGCACCTGACTCGGGTTGCGGAACGGCAGCACCACCCGCGCGAGCTCGCGCATCGCCATCGCGTCCAGAATGAGCAATTCGCAGCGCATCGATTCGACGTTGTGGACGGTGGCGAGCACGAAGCCGTCCCCTTCCGCACTGTTGCCGGCCCGGGGGACGAAGGTGGGCTCCTGCACGATGTGGGTGTCGCCGACGAAGAAGGAGGACATCGAGCGCCCCTCCAGGTCGAACCGCGCCAGAGAATTGACCGGCTGGGCGCGCGGGTCCTCGTGCAACCGGGCGCGGAAGGGCCGGCTGCGATCGACGTACGACACGAAGATGTAGCGGTGCCGGCGCGTCGCAAACCGATCGTCGATGCGGGTGAAGCTGGTGACCTCCTGCTCGAACAGCACCTCCTCCTGGCAGCGATCGCTCTCGGAGCCCAGATCGAAGGTGAGGCGGCGGATCGTGTTGGGATGCATCTTGAACGGCGCGCCGTGGATGTCCGGAAAGAACGGCCAGGTGTTGCCGTCGGCGATGGGCATGTCGAGGAAGACCTTGCTTCCCTCGGTCCAGGCGTTGGCGGTATGCACCACGGAGCGCTCGGGGCCGCGGAACCAGCGGATCGCGTTCGTGTTGCCGTTGCGCGGAACGATTCCGTAGAAGCTGTCGTGCCCGTCCTCCCAACCCCAGTGCACCTTGCCCGCGCGCAGCCGCTCCAAGCTCGTGACCGCGGCCCCGCCGGGTATGACCACGTGTTCGGGCGTTATCGCGATGTCGTGCAGCATCGTGGCGTGCGGCACGTCGAAGCGCATCGGCGAGCGGATCTCGCCGGCCTTGTCGAACGTGCACAGAAACACATCGCGCGCGGCCAGGCCACTGGCCTCGTAGCCGAACGCCACGAGCTCACCCGTGCGCGGATCGAGCTTCGGATGCGCCGTGAATGTCTGGCTTTGCCAACGCCCGCCGAAATCCTCCACGCCGAGTGTCTGCAGTGTGTTCGGATCGATGCGATAGGGGAGCCCGTCTTCCTTGGTGGCGTACAGCCGGCCAGCCAGGATGACGGGCGTGGTGTTGGCCGTCGTGCGCTCGCCGGGATTATCGATGTTGCGCACCTCGGCATCATCGGTGTAAGGGTTGCGGTAGTACCCGTACAGTTGCTTGCGAGCGGCGAGCTGCCTGCCGAAACGGTCGGTCCGCACGTAACGGCCGCGATAGTCGGCAATGCCGTTGCGGAAGCGGAACATGCTGATGTACCCGTCGGCCGACAAGGTCGGCTCGTCCGGGTACCTGGGCGGATAGAACCAGTCGAGGTGCATCCGATAGAAGGCGCCATCGAGCTCGCGCGGGATGCTCCCCCGCAGCTCGCAGTCGAGCACCTCGGCGTCGAAGCGCGCGGGACTGAAGTACCCGGAGTAAGCCCTTGACGAGAAATCGACCATAATTCGCACCCCTTGGACTCACGCTCGCCGTGCGCAAAAAAAATCGCTCGAGGCGGTCGATTCCCGCCGGTCTCGCGCGTCTCTCACGCGGCCAGCGCGCCCCGGCGAACCGCGGCGCGCCCCCAAACCCCTATCTTAAGGAGTCATTCACATGCAATACATGCTGTTGATCTACGAGGACGAATCGCTCTATGGCAGCGCCGGCAAGGTGGGTCCCACGCTGCAGGAGATCGTCGCCAGGCGCATGGCCTTCAACCGGGTGCGTGCGGACCTCCTGCGTCGTGCAGGGAGCACGCAGGAGGCGCGGGAGGCTTACGAGATCGCGATCTCGCTGGTGAGCGCCTCTGCCGAGCCGCCAGTGGCTGACTCGGCAGAGGGATCAGTTGAGCGCGAGCCGCGAGCGGAGGCTCAAGGTCCACCGGCCTCGGGCACCCGATCGAGCTCGGACACGATGCCCCCCGAGGCCGTTTTCGCGCGGCGCGGCGCCGTCTCCTGCAGGAACAGGGCAAGCACCAGGCCGACGATCTGACCGCCGAGGGCGAAGTACAACGTGTACTGGAGGCCCACATGCTGGGCAATGCCGCCGGCGACGACCGGCGCAATCCCACCGCCGAAGATCTCCCCGGCGCCGATGACGAGGCCGGCCGCAGAGGCGATCAGCCCGACCGGGGCCGCCTCGGCCGGGATGGGACCGGCCAGAATCGCCAGGGCGCCGAAGTTGAACATCGCCGCCACGAACAGCAGGCCGAACAACATCCCCAAGCTGCTCGCACCGGTGTGGATGAACACCCACAGGAACACTGCGGCGATGATGAACGACGCCACGGTCGCCGGGCGGCGCCCGATGTAGTCGGAGACGGTCAGCAATCCGAGCTGCCCCAGAGCGCCGCCGAAGCCGATGGCGGAGGTGACGAAGCCCATCTGCGGCCCGGTCAGCTTCAGGTAGTCGACCAGATAGTTGGGCATCATCGCCGACAGGACGAAAATGCCGGTCATGGCGCACAGCAGCGTGACCATTGCGAGGGGCACGTTGCGGTGTTTGAACAACTCCGACAGGGGGGCGCGTTTGGCGGCGGCATCGGCCCCGCGGCGCGCGGCCAGGTCGGATGGCTCGCGAATCACGAACCACATGATGAGGGCCACGATCAGGCCGGGAAGGCCGACGATCCAGAACACACTGCGCCAGGTCGTGAACAGCAGCAGCTGGGTGGCCAGGATTGGACCGAACCCGCTGCCGAACAGCGAGATGGTGCACTGGAAAATCCCGTTGTTCATGCCGCGGCGCGTGGGATGAGAGGCTTCGACCGCAACGGCCACACCGGTGGGAGCGACCGCGCCTTCGGCAATGCCCATGACGCCGCGGATGAGCACGAGACTGAGGAACCCCGTGACCATCCCGCTCAGCCCGGAGAGTAGTGAGAACAACACCACCGCGGGCACCAGCATGTTGCGCCGCCCCACGCGATCGGACAGGCTACCGATGAAGATGGCGGAAACGCCCCAGCAGACTCCCAGCGCTCCGACGAACGTGCCCAGGTCCTGATAGTTGACGTTCAGGTCCTTCATCATCGCCGGAAACAGCGGCGGCAGGATGAAGCGATCGAGCCCCACCAGGCCGAACGCGCAGCTCAGGATGAGCACTGCCTTCAGTTCGTAGGATGAGTCCCACTTGCCGTTCGTCACGTTCCCCCCTTGCGGCGTGTTTCCGCCGGTCACTGCACTCGCGGCCCAGACGGCCTTCTTGTTATTTCGCTTTGCATCATGCTGTACGCCCATACCGCGGTCAATGCGCGCCGGCCCACACGGTGGTCGCGCACCGCTTCTGTCACAGTAGCCCCTCCCAGCCCCGCAACACCTCCGCAAAGGGGGCCTCGTGATCGGGGAGGCTGGAGACGAAACGGAAGTCCGCGAACTCGAACCCCGGGCCGACGCTGCAACCCGCCAGTGAGTATTCCCCCAGGCTGCGTGCAGCCTGCCAGACCCCGCTGCTCACGACGGCCACCGGGGACGCGGCCTCACCGGGAGCGTCCAACAGGTGCGGGGTCAGCTCGCGTGCTCGCGGATCGTAAGCCAGCAGCTGCAGGGGCGCGCCCCCGTAGAAGTGCCAGATCTCGTCCGCCTCCACCACGTGCCAGCGGCTGACCTGGTCGCGCTCGAGCAGGTAGTAGATGGTGGTCACCGCGGAGCGCCGTCCCCGGGGGCCCTCGACCTGGGCTCCCGAGCGATAGATCTCCCGATACCACCCTCCTTCGGGGTGGGGCTGAAGGAACAGCAGCCGGATGATGTCTCGAGCCTGCATTCTCTCGTATCCTCCTCGAGTGAAGATCATCGCGGTCACGAACATCAAGGGTGGCGTCGGCAAGACGACCACCGCCGTGAATCTCGCCTACCTGTGTGCCGCCTCCGGGCACCCCACCCTGCTGTGGGACCTGGATCCGCAGGGCGCGGCCACGTACATCCTGCGTGGCGAGCCCGGTGAGCGTGTCTCGGCCCGCAAGCTGGTGACGGGCAAGCGCGAGCTGCCGGAAGTCGTGCTCCCGACCCCCTACGCCCGGCTGGATCTGCTGCCTGCGGATTTCTCATATCGCCACTTCGATGTCCACCTGAGCCAGCGCAAGCGGCCCACCGAACGGCTGTTGAAAATGAGCCGCCCGCTTTCGGCGGCGTACGGGATGCTGTTCCTCGACTGCCCGCCCGGGATCTCGCTGTTGTCGGAGAACGTGCTGCGAGCTGCGGACGTCGTCATCGTCCCTCTGCTTCCCAGTCCGCTGTCGGTGCGCATGCTCGAGCAGCTCCAGGACTTCATCGGCGCCGAGGGTTGGAGCGATCTGGTGCTGGTGCCGTTCTTCTCGATGGTCGACCGGCGCAAGGCCCTGCATCGCGAGCTCATCGAGCGCACTCGCAGCCGCTTCCCGGGAATCCTCACCACCGACGTGCCGTATTGGAGCGACATCGAGCGGATGACGGTGCGGCGTGCTCCATTGCCTGCCTACACGCCCAAGAGCGAGGCCGCGCAGGCCTATGTGGCGCTCTGGGCGGAGATCCAGGATCGCATGAGCGTGCCCGTGAGCTCTACAGCTCCGCTCCAACCCACTCCTGCACACCCGCAGCCGCAAGGAGTCCCCATGACACCCGTAGACTCGACCGTCGTCACCGACCTGACACGCGATGGGCGACTGGTGGCGGCGCTGAATCACGGCAATCCGATCCTCGTTCAGCGCGACCAGGACAACGGCGAGGTACGGGGTGTCGCACCCGCGCTGGCGCGCGAGTTGGCACAGAGGCTCGGAACGGCGCTCGAGTTCGCTCACTTCGATTCTGCCGGCAAGGTCTTCGATGCCATCGAAAGGTGGGACGTGGCTTTCCTCGCCATCGATCCGCTGCGCGCGGCAGGAATCTCCTTTACCGCGCCGTACGTCATCATCGAGGGAACCTACGTCGTCTCGGCAAGCTCGCCTTTCCGGTCCGCGGAGGATCTCGATCGGCCGGGCATGCGCATCGCGGTCGGTCACGGCAGCGCCCACGACCTGTTCCTGACTCGCACCTTGAGGCATGCCGAGTTGGTTCACGCCGCCACTTCGGCCGAGGCGCTCGAGATGTTCCTCAGGGAAGGGCTGGAGGCCGCCGCCGGCATTCGCCAGCCGCTCATCGAGTTTGCCCGCTCGCACCCGAAGCTGCGGGTGCTCGAGGACAGCTTCAACAGGATACGGCAGGCGATGGGCACTGCGCGCAGCCGTCCCGCGGGCGCGGCTTACCTGGGCAGGTTCATCGAAGAGATGAAGGCCACCGGCTTCATCGCCGCGCAGTTGCGCGCCAGCGGCCAGCCGGACGCGCAGGTAGCCCCGCCCGCCTGATCGCAGGCTCAGGGACCCACCCGCGCGGCGGGCTCCGCCCGCCCGATCAGAAGCTCATGCGGAAGCCCGCACGCCAGTCCAGACCCAGCGCGTCGAAGAAGATCGGGTTGGTGCCGCCATAGCCGTTGCTGGCGCCGAACAGCCCGCCGCCGACTGCAAACGGCGGCTTCTTGTTGAACACGTTGTTGACCTGCAGGAACACTTCCAGGCCCTTCAGCGACTTCAGGTTGTCGAACGAGTAGGTGCCGTTGAGATTGAACAGGAAGTAGCTCGGCAC
>Ga0105238_10000622_pt1 | contig 37307 bp, 35 predicted proteins | sample KBSC34metaG_FD_81526 | JGI IMG/M metagenome (GOLD analysis project Ga0105238, IMG submission 81526) | Corn rhizosphere microbial communities from Kellogg Biological Station, Michigan, USA - KBS C3-4 metaG | ecosystem: Host-associated > Plants > Roots > Rhizosphere > Soil | place: Michigan, USA...
GCGTCGCTCGCGGATCGGCTCATGAACTACAATCGGGGCGCCGCCTTCGCGGTGCGCGCCATTGTAGCGAAGCACCGCGCGTCCACTCGATGCGCTTGCCATGAGCGACGTTCTCGACTACTACGTCTTCCCGACGTCGCCGTTCGTCTATCTCGGCCATCAGGCGTTCTGCGATCTCGTGCGCGAACGGGGCGTGCCTGTGGCCTTGAAGCCCATCGACCTCGGGCGCGTGTTCCCCGTGTCGGGCGGCCTGCCGCTCAAGCAGCGCGCGCCGCAACGCCAGGCGTACCGGCTGGCGGAGCTCCAGCGCTGGGCGCGATATCGAGGTCTCCCGCTCAATCCGCATCCGAAGCACTTCCCGGTGGCCGGTGATACCGCCGCGCTCTGGCTGCTCGCCGCCGTGGAGCGCAACGCGGACGACGGCCTGCGGCTCCTCGGCGCGATCGGGCGCGCCGCCTGGGCCGAGGACCGCGACGTCGCCGATCCGGCGATCCTGCACGGGCTCGCGGCCTCTCTCGGTCTCGATGCCGCACGCCTTGCGGAGCGCGCGAACGCCCCCGATACGCGGGTGCATTACGACACGCTCACGCAGGAGGCGATCGACCGTGGCATCTTCGGCGTTCCCACGTACGTCCTGAACGGCGAGATGTTCTGGGGTCAAGACCGGCTCGACTTCCTCGCCCGCGCGCTGGCACAATAGCGTGCTTTTGCGCGGTGCCCCGAGTCGGGACACCGCGCGCTCAAGCGGTCGGCTCGGCCGGGATGCGCAGCTGGAGCGCGGTCTCGTGCCGAAACCGCCGGCGCCCGCATCCGAAAGGCGCCAAGGGCCGATCCCGCCTTGCCAGCCATCAGGGAGATGTCTCGATGTCCAATACGGGCCTTTACATCGCGCTCGTCTGCGCGCTTGCCGCCATCGTCTACGGCGTCATTTCGATCAACTGGATCCTGGCCAAGCCGGCCGGCAACCCGCGCATGCAGGAGATCGCCGCGGCGATCCAGGCCGGCGCCAAGGCGTACCTCAATCGCCAGTACTCGACGATCGGCATCGTCGGTGTGATCCTGTTCGCGATCATCTGGGCGTTCCTGGGCTTGCGCACGGCCGGCGGTTTCGCGCTGGGCGCCATCCTGTCCGGCGCCACGGGTTACATCGGCATGAACGTGTCGGTGCGCTCCAACGTCCGCACCGCCGAGGCCGCGCGCACCGGGCTCAACGAGGCCCTGTCGGTCGCGTTTCGCGGCGGCGCGATCACCGGCATGCTGGTGGTCGGTCTTGCCCTGCTCGGCGTCACCGGGTTCTACTGGTTCCTGGTCGGCTCCGCGCATTACGCGCCGAACGCGACCGGTGAAGGCCTGCACACCATCATCGAGCCGCTCGTGGGTCTCGCCTTCGGCGGCTCGCTGATCTCCATCTTCGCGCGTCTCGGCGGCGGCATCTTCACCAAGGGCGCGGACGTCGGCGCCGACCTCGTCGGCAAGGTCGAGGCCGGCATTCCCGAGGACGATCCGCGCAACCCCGCGGTGATCGCGGACAACGTCGGCGACAACGTCGGCGACTGCGCCGGCATGGCGGCCGACCTCTTCGAGACGTATGCAGTCACGATCGTCGCCACGATGCTGCTCGGCGCGCTGCTGTTGCCGACCATCGCGGTCCAGGCGGTGACGTATCCGCTGGTGCTCGGCGGTGCATCGATCATCGCGTCCATCGTCGGGTGCTTCTTCGTCAAGGCCACGCCCGGCGGGAAGATCATGAACGCGCTCTACCGCGGCCTCATCGTCGCGGGCGTGCTGTCGGCCATCGCATTCGCCGCGATCACGTGGTGGATGATGGGCGACATCGCGAGCGTGGATGCGTCACTCACGCCGATGAAGCTGTTCCTCTCGGCGCTGGTGGGACTCGTGCTCACCGCCGCAATGGTCGTGATCACGGAGTACTACACCGGCACCGACTTCAAGCCGGTGAAGCACGTGGCGGCGGCGTCCACCACCGGTCACGCGACGAACATCATCGCAGGCCTCGGCGTGTCGATGAAGGCGACCGCATGGCCGGTCATCGCGGTATGCATCGCGATCCTCGCGTCGTATTACTTCGCGGGCCTGTACGGCATCGCGATCGCCGCGACCGCCATGCTGTCGATGACCGGCATCATCGTCGCGCTCGACGCGTACGGCCCGATCACCGACAACGCGGGCGGCATCGCCGAGATGAGCGACCTGCCGGATTCGGTGCGTGCGATCACCGATCCGCTCGACGCCGTCGGCAACACGACCAAGGCCGTGACCAAGGGCTACGCCATCGGCTCCGCGGGCCTCGCGGCGCTGGTGCTCTTCGCCGACTACACGCATGCACTGGAGACGTCGCACATCAGCGTGTCGTTCGATCTGTCGAGTCCGGGCGTGATCGTGGGGCTCTTCCTCGGCGGCCTCATCCCGTACCTCTTCGGCGCCATGGCGATGGAGGCCGTCGGGCGCGCGGCGGGCGCGGTGGTCGTCGAGGTGCGCCGCCAGTTCCGCGAGATCAAGGGCATCATGGAAGGCACCACCAAGCCCGAGTACGGCGTGGCGGTCGACATGCTGACGCGCGCGGCGATCAAGGAAATGATCGTACCCTCGCTGCTCCCCGTGCTCGTGCCGGTCGTGGTGGGGCTGGTTCTCGGACCGCAGGCCCTCGGCGGACTCCTGATGGGAACGATCGTCACCGGTCTCTTCGTCGCGATCTCGATGACCACGGGCGGCGGTGCATGGGACAACGCCAAGAAGTACATCGAGGACGGCAACTACGGCGGCAAGGGCTCCGATGCTCACAAGGCCGCGGTGACGGGCGACACGGTGGGCGATCCGTACAAGGACACCGCGGGCCCCGCGGTGAACCCGCTCATCAAGATCATCAACATCGTCGCGCTGATGATCGTGCCGCTGCTCGGCGCGCATGCGCTCATGTCGCCGGTTACCACGGCGCCTGCGCCGGCAGCGGTCAGCGCACCCGCGCCAAGCGCGCCCGCGGTCAAGTAACGAACGGCGGCGCAATGCCGCCGGCAGCGAGGAAGGGCGGCCCGATGGCCGCCCTTCTTCTTTTCGCTGCACGAACGCGTGCGGCATGACGTGGCCGGATGGCCGGTCCGCCACTTCAGTCCGCCGCGAAGAAGGCTACTGTCCCTTGCTGTCGCTGAAGATGCGCATGACGTCGGCGACCGACAGCATGCCTTTGCCGGACTTGTCCATGGCGTTCCACTTCTTCTCCATCATCGCCATGAACTCCTTCTTGCTGACCATGCCTTCCTTGTTGGCCATGGTGTGCACTTCGCTGCGAAACGATTGCATGCCGTCGCCGTCGGCGGCGAATGCGAGGGGTGCGGACAGGGTGGTCAGCCCGAGCGCGACGAGCATGGCGGCTTTGCGGATATCCATCGACGTCTCCTTCGATCTGTGCGGGCCGGCGGCCTCGCTGCGCATCGGTCGCGCGGGGCATCGAGTCCTTACAGGGCCGTACAATGCCGCCGGATGGGCACCGGGGGCGGCGGCGTGCACAGGATCGTGATCGTCGGCGGCGGCGCGGGCGGATTGCCGCTGGCCGCGCGCCTGGGCGACCGCCTGGGGCGGCGTCATCGCGCCGAAGTCACGCTCGTCGACCAGTTTCCCACCCACGTCTGGAAGCCTCTGCTGCACGAAGTCGCCGCGGGCAGCATGGACGTGGAATCGCACGACATCGATTACCTCGCGCTCGCGCGTTGGCATCACTTCCGATTTCGCCAGGGACGCATCGCGAGCCTCGATCGCGGGCGTCATGAGGTGCGCATCGCGGCCGTGGTCGACGAGGACGGCGAGGAGATCCTGCCCGAGCGCGTGCTCGGCTACGACACGCTGATCCTCTGCATCGGCAGCGTCAGCAACGACTTCGGCATTCCGGGCGTCGCGCAGTACGCCATGGGGATCGATACGCCGCGCGACGCGCAGCGATTCCATCGCAAGCTGCTCGCCGCCTGCGTGCGCGCCGATGCGCGCAAGGCCGCGTCGGGTGAAGGCGCCGTGCGCATCGTCATCATCGGCGGCGGCGCGACCGGCGTCGAGCTTGCCGCGGAGATCCGGCAGACGACGCGCGCCTACGGCGTATACGGTCTCGACTATCTCACGCCTGCGGACATCCGCATCACGGTCGTCGAGGCGGCGGCGCGCGTGCTGCCGCCGTTGCCCGAATCGATCGCGACGGCCGCCACGGGGCTCCTCGGGAAGCTCGACGTGGTCGTGCGCACGGGCTTGCGCGTGACCGGCGTCGAACCCGCCGGCGTGCGCGTCGCGACCGGCGAGCTGCTGGACGCGGACCTGGTCGTGTGGGCCGCAGGTATCCAGGCCTCGCGCGAGCTCGATCGGCTCGACGGCCTCGAAGTGAACCGCAATCACCAGCTCGTCGTTCGCGAGACGCTGCAGACCACGCGCGACGACGACGTGTTCGCATTCGGAGATTGCGCCGATTGCCCCTGGCCTCAGAAGGGCGGTCCCGACGCGCGCGTGCCGCCGCGGGCACAGGCCGCGCGCCAGCAGGCGCAAATGCTGGTCAAGACCGTCGAGGCGCGGCTGCGCGGCGCGCCATTGCCGGTTTTCCGCTTCCGCGACTACGGCTCGCTCGTGTCGCTCGGCGAGCTCTCCGCAGTCGGAAATCTCATGGGTCGGCTCATCGGCGGCAGCATGCTCATCCAGGGCCTGATCGCGCGCTGGATGTACGAGTCGCTCTACAAGATGCACCAGATCGTGCTGCTCGGATACCTGCGCGTCGTGCTCGGCACGATCGGCCGATTCCTCCGCGGGCGCGCGGCGCCCCGCGTGAAGCTGCACTGACGCCGATGTCGGCCGTCGACATCTTCTCCGCGGCCATGCTGTTGCTGCTCGTCATCGATCCGTTCGGCAACGTGCCGGTGGTGATGGCCGCGCTCGGCACGTCCAAGCCGGCGAGGCGGCGCCGCATCGTGCTGCGCGAGTGCGTGATCGCCTACGCGATCCTCCTCGCATTCATGCTGGGCGGCCGCACGTTCCTGGAGTGGCTGCAGCTTTCGGAGGAATCGCTCGCCATCGCGGGCGGCATCATCCTGTTCCTGATCGCGTTGCGCATGGTGTTCCGCCATCCCGAAGGCCTGTTCGGCGATCTGCCCGGGGCCGAGCCGTTCATCGTGCCGCTCGCGGTGCCGTCGATCGCCGGTCCGTCGGCGCTCGCGACGGTGATGCTGATGGTGTCGCGCGACCCCGCGCGCCTCGTCCAATGGATCGCCGCGTTGAGCGCGGCGATGGCGGTGACCACCCTGGTGCTGCTCGGCGCCCCTCACCTGACCCGCGTGCTCGGCGAGCGCGGCATGGTGGCGGCCGAGCGGCTGATGGGGCTCGTGCTCACCGCGCTTGCCGTTCAGATGCTGCTGAACGGCATGCGCGCGTTCGTGGCGCAGCTGCACTAGCGCGGGCTCGCGCCCGCGCCGTCGCATGCCTCTCCCGTGCGCGGGAGAGGCGAAGCGCAAGGTTCGCGCTATTCCTTGTCGCCCTCGAACGAGATGAGGATCGTCATCTCGTCACCGACGGAGGGGATGCCGTACTTCATGCCGAAGTCCGAGCGCTTGAACTTGGCCATCGCGTTGCCGCCGCAACGCTCCTTGCGCGTGCCCTGCGCCGGGTTGCACTTGAATCGCTGGATGGTGAGCGTCACGGGCTTGGTGGTGCCGACGAGGGTGAGATTGCCTTCGACCAACACGGGCGTGTCGCCGTTGAAGTCCACCTTGGTCGACTTGTACGTCATTTTCGGGAATTCCGCGACGTTGAGGAAGTCGGCCGACCGCGCATGATCGTCGCGCGAGCGTGCGCGGTTGCCCTTGTCGGGATCGTTCGTGTCGATGGACGCCGTGTCGATCGACACCTCGACACTTCCGGTCTTCGCTGCGCGGTCGATCGCCACCTTGCCGTTCGTCTTGTCGAAGCGGCCGTAGAAGTCGGAAAGGCCCAGGTGCTCCACCTGGAAGATGGTGACGGTGTGCACCGGATCGAGCGCGTACGAGTCGATCGCGGCGTGTGCGGCGAACGAGGTCGCGGCGAGCGCGAGCAGGGCGAGCGATTGCTTCATGATGTTCTCCGTTCAGGTCGAGGAAGCACGCGCGGCGAGCCACGCCGCGGTGAGGGGAATGAGGGCGAGCACGATCGCGACCGCAACCAGCAGGCTGGCGCGCGCGATCGGTCGCAGCCCGTTCGCGGAAATCGTCGCGATCGCCGCGGGCGGCAGGAGCAACAGGACCGCGACGTACCACGGCATCTGCGCGAGCAGCATCGCGCCCACGGCGAAGAGCGCGCACGGCAGCGCGACGGCGAGCGCCGCGACGGGGCCGGCGGACATGCGGCGCCGCGCGAGCACTTGCACGATCAGGAGCGCGCCGCAGGCGGCGGCGATCGCCATGCCCGACAGCAGGAATCCGATCGACGCGGACAGCACGGCACTGATGCCGGTGGCCATGCCAAGGCCGACACCCGCCGCCGCGGCACGCATGCCGTCGTCGCCCATCCTGAGCATGACGAGCACGCTGACCGCAACGAAGAGCGCGATGCCGGCCGCGAGACCGACGGCGGCGGCGCCGTCACGCTGGCTGACGATGGACCAGAATGCCCACACCGCCGCAACGGCGCAAACGATCACGAGGATCATGCTCATGCGCGCAGAGCGAACGCGCGCGAGATCGAGCGCGAGCGCGACGAGCGGCGCCGCGATGGCGATGATCACGACCTTGCGCGACGCGGTGAGCGGACTGAAGGTGAATCCGGTCGCGAGCCATGTGGTCGCAGCGTACGCCGCGACGACGGCCAGCCACACGAGCGCCGTGCGCCCGTCGCGCTCGATCGCGCCCAGCGCCAGGGCCAGCACCACGCCGACGACGAGGGGGGCGACGCCGCCCTGGACTGCGGGATTGTCGAGCCAGCTCATGAACGATGGGTCCGTGCCCGCGTGTTTGTATCGGGCGCACGACCCCGGCGGTCAACAGTCGGCACACGCGTGTATTCCGCGGATCGCGGCGCCTCGAAGGCGCGACCGTCAGCCCCGTGCGCGCGGCGCGAGCTCGCCGCGCTCGAGCGAGGCGACGCCTGCTCGGGTCAGCTCGTCGACCAGCCACGCGGCCAGGCTGTCGGGGGACTTGTACAGATGGCGTTCGTTGAACTCGCGTACGAGAGGCACCGTATCGACGAACGTCGTCAGCGCATCGAGCGTCATGCGCTCGCGGTCGAGCAGGGCGAACGTGACCAGCACCTTGATGGCGTGCCGCGCGAGGCGGGCGGGCTGCGCTTCGAACGCCTCGAGTCTGCGATAGGCACGCTCGAGGGCGCCTGCATGATCGGTGAACGGTTCGCCGTGACCCGGGATGACGACGCGCACGGGCAGGGAAGCGATCGTGTCGAGCGTCGCGCGGGTCGCCGGCAGCGCGTCGGGATCCATGTCGGGCGGCATGACGAACCCGAAGCCGTCGGCCCACAAGGCGTCGCCCGAGATGAGGATGCCGTGCGCATCGTTGAAGAACAGGAGCGCGGCCATGTCATGACCCGGCGCGGCGATGAGGCGCCAGTCGAGATCGCCCCAGCGTCGCATCGTGCCGGGCACGAGCGCTTCATCGACCTCGAAGCGCTCGGCGCGCTGCCCGGCGTCCGCGAGGAGCAGCGCCCGCTGATCCCATTCACGCACGAGCGGCACTTCGCCCATCGGCAGCGCGATGCGGCAGCCGTACGCGCGCTTCAACGCGGCGTTTCCGCCCATGTGGTCGGAATGGCAGTGGGTATTGATGAGCCACGCGAGCGCATCGCCGTCGAGGCCCTGTCTCGACGCGACGAGCGCAAGCGTGAGCGGCACGTGCTTGACGTACCCGGAATCGATCACGACGTGACCGTCGGCGCTGCGCAGCACGATGTTGTTGCCGGAAAGCCAGTCGCGGACGAAGACGTGCAGCTGGGACGGAAGCGTGACGGCCATGAGCGCCGCGCAGTTTAGCAGGCAGTGAACGCGGCTCACCGCGTCGCGTCCCGGCTTTCACGCTTCGCGTGGCGCGAAGGCGCATAGTCGCGCAACGGCGGCGCCTCGACGACGCGCCACGTGGAGGCGAAATGTCGACCGCATCGAACGATCTGACGCTGGACGCGTTGCGCGTGCGCCCGGTCGAAGTGCCGCTCGCGCACCCGCTCCTCACCGCGAGCGGCGCGATCCGCACGGCGCCGCTGGTGCTGGTGGAATTGCAAACCGAGCAGGGCGTGACCGGCGCGAGCTACGTGTTCGCGTATCAGCCGGCGGCGCTGCTGCCCCTTGCCGTGCTGCTGGACAACCTCGGTGACGCGCTGCGCGGCCAAAGCGTGATGCCGATCGCGCTGGACGCCGCGCTGTCCGCGCGCTTTCGCCTCCTCGGTCCGCAGGGATTGACCGGGATGGCGATGGCGGCGATCGACATGGCGGCATGGGATGCCCTCGCGCGCTCGCTCGGGCAGCCCCTCGTGCGGCTCCTTGGCGGCGTGCCGACGCCCGTGCCGGCATACAACAGCGTCGGCATGGACGGCGCCGACGGCGCCGCGCGCGCGGCCGTCGAATCCGCGGCGCGCGGCTTTCGCGCACTGAAGATCAAGGTCGGCTATCCCGACGTCGCGACGGACATCGCGGCCATTCGCGCCGTCCGGCGCGAGGTGGGCGACCGCCTGGCGCTGATGGTCGATTACAACCAGTCGCTGGATGTGCCCGAGGCGATCCGTCGCATCCGCATGCTCGACGACGAGGCGCTCGCATGGGTCGAGGAGCCGACGCGCGCGGACGACTACGACGGCCACGCACGCATCGCCCGCGCCGTGCGAACCCCGTTGTGCCTCGGAGAGAACTGGTGGGGCGTGGCGGACATGGCGAAGAGCCTCGCGGTGCACGCGTCGGCGTTCGGCATGCCCGACGTCATGAAGATCGGCGGCGTCACGGGCTGGATGCGAGCGGCCGCGCTCGCGCACGCGGCGGGCATGCCGCTGTCGAGCCACGTGTTCCCGGAGATCAGCGCGCATCTGCTGCCCGTCACGCCCACGCGCCACTGGCTGGAATATCTCGACCTGGCCGCGCCGGTCCTGGGTGAGCCATTGCAAATCGTCGACGGCTGCTTCACCGCCGGCAATCGCCCGGGCAGCGGCGTCGAGTTCGACGACGCCGCGGCGGCCCGCTATTGCGTGCGCTGAGCGGGCAGCGCGGCGCGCAGCCAGTCGACGAACGCCGTGACCTCTCGCCGCGCGAGCGCAGCGGGACGGCACACGACGTAGTACGCGTGCGGGCTGTGCGCCGTGATGCCGAAGAGCCGAACCAGCGCGCCGCGTTCGATCGCGGGCGCGACGAGCGAAGGCCGCGCGAGCGCGACGCCTTCGCCGTCGCTCGCGGCCTGGTACAGCATCGCGAGGTCCTCGTAGCGCGGGCCGCTGGCCGGCTCGGGCCAGCGCAATTCCGCGGCCGCGAACCACGGGGCCCACGGCTCGAGCGCGCTGCGCAACAGCGTCGCGCGCTGGAGATCGGAGGGCACGGCGAGCCCGGCGCGCGCGCGGTAATCGGGCGAGCACACCGGGAAGACGCGCTCATCGAGAAGATCGAGCGTCACGTATTCGGGATAGAGGCCGCGGCCGAAGCGGATCTCGACGTCCACCCCCGCCGGCTGCACGTCGCGCAGGGGAATCGCCAGCTCGACGGCGATCTCGACGCCGTCGTGGCTGCGATGGAAGTCGGCAAGCCGCGGCACGAGGATCTGCCGCGCGAAGGTGGGTGGTGAGGCCACCACGATACGGTTCGGCGCATCGCCGGGAATCGCGGTGGCCGCGCCCGCGACGGCATCGAGCGCGTCGCGCACCGTCGCGAGGTACGAGGTGCCCGCGGGCGTGAGGCCGAGCGGCTTGGCATCGCGGTCGATCAGCGTTACGCCGAGCCGATCCTCGAGCTCGCGCAGCCGGTGGCTGACGGCGCTGCGCGTGATGCACAGCTCCTCGGCGGCATGGGTGAACGAGCGCAGGCGCGCGACCGCCTCGAATGCGGCGAGGCCGTGCAGCGGGGGAAGCCGGCGGGAATTCATTGCAGTTTCTGGAGGAATTCGCGCACCAGCGCGACGCGCTCGTTCAGCGTGGGCGCGGCGCGCTCGATGCGAATGCGATCGGGTCCCGCGAAGCGGATGCGCCCGTCGCGCTGCACGAGCAGGATCAGCGCGCCGGCGTCGAAGGGCGGCTTCGGCACGAACTGCAGCGTCGTGCGCTCGGGACCGGAGTCGATCTTGCGCACGCCCTTGTCGCGCGCGATCAGGCGCAGGCGATGGCAGGCGAGCAGCGCCTGCGCGGGCTCGGGCGTCGGCCCGAAGCGATCGACGAGCTCTTCCTGCAGCGCGTCGATCTCGGCGCCGGTCTCGCAGCTCGCGAGGCGCTTGTACAGGACCAGGCGCTCGTGCACGTCGCTGCAGTACATCTCCGGCAACCGCGCGGGGGTGTGCAGGTTGATCTCGGTCGTCACGCCGAGCGGCTGCGCGAGATCGGGCTCGCGCCCGGCCTTGAGCGCGCCCACCGCGCTCTTCAGCATGTCGGCGTACAGCTGGAATCCGATCTGATGCATCTCTCCCGACTGCTCGTCACCGAGGACCTCGCCGGCACCGCGGATCTCGAGGTCGTGCATGGCGAGGTAAAAGCCGGAACCCAGGTCTTCCATCATCTGGATTGCCTCGAGGCGCTTGCGCGCCTGCGCCGACAGCGCCTCCTCGGGCGGCGTCAGCAGGTACGCGTAGGCCTGGTGGTGCGAGCGGCCGACGCGCCCGCGCAACTGGTGCAGCTGCGCGAGACCGAAGCGGTCGGCGCGGTCGATGATGATCGTGTTCGCGGTCGGCACATCGATGCCGGTCTCGATGATGGTCGAGCACACCAGCAGATTGATGCGCTGCGCATAGAACTCGCGCATCACGTGCTCGAGCTCGCGCTCGGGCATCTGCCCGTGGGCCACTGCGAGGCGCGCCTCGGGCAGCAGCTGCGCGAGCCGCTCCGCCGCCGTGCGGATGGTGTCGACGTCGTTGTGCAGGAAGTAGACCTGCCCGCCGCGCTTCAGTTCGCGCAGCGCCGCTTCACGCACGATACCCGCCGAGTACGGCGCGACGAACGTCTTGATCGCCAGCCGCTTCTGCGGCGCGGTCGCGATCACCGAGAAATCGCGGATGCCCTCGAGCGACATCGCAAGCGTGCGCGGAATGGGCGTCGCGGTCAGCGTCAGCACGTCGACCTCCGCGCGCAGCTTCTTGAGCTGCTCCTTCTGGCGCACGCCGAAACGGTGCTCTTCGTCGATGATCACGAGGCCAAGCTTCTTGAACTTCACGTCCGACTGCAGCAGCTTGTGCGTGCCGATCACCATGTCGACCGTGCCGTTGGCGAGGCCCTCCAGCACGGCCTTCACCTCCTTGCCCGAGCGGAAGCGCGACAGCTCGGCAAGCTTCACCGGCCAGTCGGCGAAGCGGTCCGAGAAGACCAGGAAGTGCTGCTCCGCGAGCAGCGTCGTCGGCACCAGCATTGCAACCTGCTTGCCGTCGGCGAGCGCGATGAACGCGGCGCGCAGCGCGACCTCGGTTTTGCCGAAGCCCACGTCGCCGCACACCAGCCGGTCCATCGGACGGCCCTGCGCGAGGTCGTCGATCACCGCCTCGATGGCGGCCTGCTGATCGGGCGTCTCCTCGAAGCCGAAGCCTTCGGCGAACGCCTCGTAGTCGTGCGGCTTGAACGTGAACGCATGGCCCGTCCGCGCCGCGCGTTGCGCGTACAGATTCAGGAGCTCCGCGGCGGTATCGTGCGCCTGCTGCGCGGCCTTGCGCTTCGCCTTCTCCCATTGCGTCGAGCCGAGCTCATGCAGCGGCGCCGCCTCCGGGCTCGCCCCGCTGTAGCGGCTGATGAGATGCAGGTTCGAGACCGGAACGTAGAGCTTCGCGTCGTTGGCGTACACGAGCTGCAGGAACTCCGTGTCGCCGTCGCCGACGTCGAGGCTCACGAGGCCGAGGTAGCGCCCGATGCCGTGCTCCTCGTGCACAACCGGATCGCCGATGCGCACCTCGGAGAGGTCGCGCACCATCGCATCGACGTTCGACCGCCGCCCGGTCTCGCGCTTGCCGCGCCGCACCACCGTCGCATAGAGCTCGGTCTCGGTGATGAACGCGAGGCGCGCCTGCGGCCATGCAAACCCCGCTGCAACCGGGCCGGCGGCGAGCGAGACCTTCGCATCGCCTTCGACGAATCCCGCGAAATCGTCGACGAGCGCGGGGCGAAAGCCGTATTCGGCGAAGAACTGCTGCATCGTCTCGCGGCGGCCGGCGCTCTCGGCGACGATCAGCACGCGGCCGTCGAGCGCGTCCACGGTGCGTTTCAGGGCGGCGAGCGGATCGTCCGCGCGGCGGTCGACCGCCACCGACGGCAGGCGCCGCACCGGTGCGTCCGCGGGCACTGCGGATTGCGCGTCCGCCAGCGGAACTTCGATGCGCGGGAAAGGCTTCAGGGCCGCGCGAAATGCGTCAGGCGCGACGAACAGCTCGTGCGGCGGCAGCAGCGGCCGCGCCTTGTCGCCGCGCAGCAGCCGGTAGCGCGACTCGGTATCCTGCCAGAAGGCGTCGGCGGCCTTGTTGACGTCGCCATGCAGCGCGAACACGGCATCGCGGGGCAGGTAGTCGACGAACGTCGCGGTGGCATCGAAGAAGAGCGGCAGGTAGTACTCGACGCCGCCCGGCACGATCCCGTTGCTGATGTCCTTGTACAGCGGCGACTTGGACGGGTCGCCCTCGAACACCTCCCGAAAGCGGCTGCGGAAGCGCGTGCGACCGTCGTCGTCGAGCGGGAACTCGCGCGCCGGCAGCAGTCGCACGTCGGGCACCGGATACAGCGTGCGCTGCGTGTCGACGTCGAACGTCTTGATGCTCTCGATGTCGTCACCGAAAAGATCGAGGCGGTAGGGCAGCGCCGATCCCATCGGATAGAGGTCGATGAGGCCACCGCGCACGCTGAACTCACCGGGCGAGACCACCTGCGTCACGTGGTTGTAGCCGGCGAGCGCGAGCTGCGCGCGCAGCTGCTCCACGTCGAGCGTCTCGCCCTGGCGCAGGAAGAACGTGTGCGCGGCGAGATACGCAGGCGGCGGCAGCCGGTAGAGCGCCGTTTGCGCGGCCACGAGCACGACGTCGCATTCGCGGCGCGTGATGCGGTACAGCGTGGCGAGCCGCTCGGACACGAGGTCCTGGTGCGGCGAGAAATGATCGTACGGCAGCGTCTCCCAATCCGGGAAGATCGCGATGCGCAGCCCAGGCGCGAGCCACGTCATCTCGTCGGCGAGGCGCTGCGTGGCGAGCGCGTCGGCGCACACGATCGACAGCGTGCGTCGCGCCGTGGTCGCCTGCAGGGCGACCTGCGCCAGCGCGAGCGCGTCGGCCGAGCCGGCGAGCGGCGCAACCGTGCTCTTCTGCCCCGCGACGGGGATTCGCGGCGCGAGCGCCGGCAACGCGGCGAGCGGCGCCACGGTGTTGGCGACAGGTGCGGCGGAAGGCGGGGAAGTTTCGGTTGGAACCGCCGCCCCGGCGAGAGTGGTATCCGGGGACATCGATAGAGCGTGCTACCCCACGATTATACGAGAGCGGGTGGAGGCCCCCCTCGCCTCGAGCATGGCGCGAGGCGCCGCGCGGTGCGTTGCACGTCGCCGATCACAGGCGTCGCGCGAACGCGCGCTCGTGGACCGCGCGCTGCAACGCCGATCAGGACGTGATCGCCTTGGCCTTCTCCCGGCCGTATCGATCGTCGAAGCGCACGATGTCGTCCTCGCCGAGGTAGTCGCCGCACTGCACTTCGATGATCGCGAGCGGCTCGGTGCCCGGGTTCTCCAGGCGATGACGCGTCTCCACGGGGATGAACGTCGACTGGTTGGCGCCGATGTCGAATACGTCGTCGCCGCAGGTGACGCGCGCGGTGCCTTGCACGACCACCCAGTGCTCGCTGCGACGATGATGGAGCTGCAGCGACAACGCGGCTCCCGGGCGCACCTCGATGCGCTTGATCTTGAACCCGCGGCCTTCCTCGAGCACGGTGTACGTGCCCCACGGGCGCGAGACGGTCTTGTGCAGCTTGTAGGCTTCGTGGCCGCGCGCCTTCAGCTCGCCGACGACTTCCTTCACGCGCTGCAGATGGTCGCGATGCGCGACCAGCACGGCGTCCGGCGTGTCGACGATCACGAGATTCTCGACACCGACGGTCGCGACGATTCGATCCTCCGCGTGAACGTACGTGTGGCGCGTGTCGATCGCGACGCGCTCGCCGCGCCCGCGGTTGCCTTCTCCGTCGGCCTGCGTGAGTTCGGCCACCGCCTGCCAGGAGCCCACGTCGCTCCAGTCGAACGACCCGCGCACGACGGTGACGTCGCCGGCGGCAGCCGCGCGCTCCATGACGGCGTAGTCGATCGAGATGTCGGGCACCGCGGCGAACAGTGCCGCGTCGATCTCGCGCATCGCGGCATCGCCAGCCGCGAGCGCGTCGGCGATGGGCTTCACCGCCTCGAGCACCGCCGGCGCATGGCGCGCGAATGCACGCACGATGGCGTCGGGCGTGAACGCGAACATGCCGGAGTTCCAGAGGAAGTGCCCGGCGGTGAGGTATTCGCGCGCCTTGGCGAGCGTGGGCTTTTCCACGAAGCGCTGCACGCGCAGCGCGGTCGGCGCCTGCGGCGCGTCGGGCAGCGCGTCGCCGCATTCGATGTAGCCGAAGCCGGTCTCCGGATGCGTCGGCGCGATGCCGAACGTGACGAGCGCGCCGTCGCGCGCGAGCGCTACCGCGCGCGAGACCGCCGAGGCGAACGCACGCTGCTCGTTGATGAGATGGTCCGCGGGAAGCACGAGCAGCACGCTGTCGCGCGGCCCGCGTGCGGCCGCGAACAGCGCCGCGATGGCGACGGCGGGCGCCGTGTTGCGGCCGAACGGCTCCAGCAGGTAGTCGGCGGGCACGCCGAGCACGTCGCCCAGGCCGGCGTAGACGTCGCGCGTATGGAAGAAGTAGTCGCGGTTGGTGACGGTGACGAGACGCGTCACACCGGGCAGCGCGAGCGCGCGGCGCGCGGTCTTCGCGAGCAGCGTGTCGCCGTCCGGCAACGGCATGAAAGGCTTGGGGGCAGCCTCGCGGGAAAGCGGCCACAGGCGCGTGCCGGATCCGCCGGAAAGAACGATCGGAACGACCGAGACGGGGTGCATGGACGAGTGCGTGAGTGTCGGGCGGACGGCTACTTTACAGCTTGGGGGTGGTGTAGGACAAACCACGACACCACCTTCGGGAACCAACCGATACGGTTCTTGCAAGGTTTTCCCTACGATGCCGCACGTTACCGATCGTTTCATCCCGTGAGGATTCGATGGCCCTGACCGACACCGAAAACAACGTACTGGAAAGCGCCGACGAACGCGTCATCGTTTCGTTGCCGTTCATCGCCGCCGCGCGCGCGGCTTCCGCCCCTGCGCTCGGCCGCTTCGGGCGGCTCTACGGCAGCTCACCTTCGATGCAGGACGTGTATCGCATGATCGAGCGCGTGGCCCCGACGGAGGCGACGGTGTTCGTCGCCGGCGAGTCGGGCTGCGGCAAGGAGCTCGTCGCGCGCACGATCCACGAGCGCAGCAGCCGCGCGCGTGGTCCGTTTGCCGCCATCAACTGCGGCGCGATTCCGGCGAACCTCATCGAAGCCGAGCTGTTCGGCCACGAGAAGGGCGCCTTCACCGGCGCGAATCGCCAGCACCGCGGCTGCTTCGAGCGCGCCGAGGGCGGTACGCTGTTCCTCGACGAGATCACCGAGATGGCGCCGGAAATGCAGGTGCGCCTGCTGCGCGTGCTCGAGACCGGACGCTTCATCCGCGTAGGTGGCGACGGCGAGATCCGCACCGACGTGCGCGTGATCGCCGCGACCAACCGCGATGCGATGGAAGCCGTGCGCGAAGGCAAGCTGCGCGAAGACCTGATGTACCGGCTCGCCGTGTTCCCGATCTCGCTGCCCCCGCTGCGCGAGCGCGAGGGCGACGCCGAGCTGCTCGCCGAGCATTTCCTGCAGCAGATGAATGCCGAGGGCGGTACCGCCAAGCGCTTCTCGCGCGCGGCGCTGACGACGATCCGGACGTACCACTGGCCGGGCAACGTGCGCGAGCTGAAGAACGCCGTGCACCGCGCCTTCATCATGGCCGAGGACGTCGTCGAGCTGGACCTCGCCGGCCTCGCGTGCCCTGCGGTGGAAGGCGAATGCCTGCGCGTTCCGATCGGGACGCCGCTGGCGGAGATGGAGCGCCAGGCGATCTTCGCCACGCTCGATCACTGCCGTGGGAACAAGCGCCGCGCCGCCGAAATGCTGGGCGTCAGCCTGAAGACGCTGTACAACAGGCTGACTGCCTACCAGGCCGACGGAGCGCGCCTCGCCACGCTTTGAGCCGGCGGTAGAATCCGGCGCTCGTAGCGGGGCCTCGCCGAAGCCCCAGGGAGACTTCATGATCAGGATCCTGATCGCGGACGACCATGCGATCGTCCGCGCCGGGCTGAAGCAGTTCATTGCCGATCAGGTGGACATGGAAGTGGCGGCCGAGGCGGCCAGCGGCGCGGAAGCGATCGCGGCCGTGCGTGCGGGCGACTTCGACGTCGTGCTGCTCGACATCTCGATGCCGGACAAGAACGGCATCGACACGCTGAAGACGCTGCGCCACGTCAAGCCGGAGCTGCCCGTCCTGATGCTCTCGGCCTATGCCGAGGACCAGTACGCGGTCAACCTGCTGCGCGCGGGCGCGTCGGGATACCTCAACAAGGAAGCCGCGTCGACGCAGCTGGTCGGCGCGATCCGCACGGTCGTGCAGGGGCGCAAGTACGTGAGCCCGTCGCTCGCGCAGATCCTGGCGGACGGCGTATCCGGCGACGCGGAGAAGCCTCTGCACGCGGAGCTTTCCCAGCGCGAGTTCCAGATCTTCTGCAAGCTCGCCGCGGGGGCCGCCGTATCGAAGATCGCGGACGAGCTCAATCTCTCGGTGAAGACCGTGAGCACGTACCGCACGCGCATTCTCGAGAAGATGGCGATGAAGTCCAACGCGGACCTCACGTACTACGCCATCAAGAACGGCCTGATCGAATAGTGCGGCGGCTCGCGCAACTTTTCGGCCCGGCCGCCCTCGCACTCCTGCCGGCGGACGTGCGTCACGCCGCCCGTTGTTGCAAATTGGACACGTTGTAGGACGGAAACGGACAGCCTATGGACGCTGCTGCTGGTAACTTGCCCGATCGGCGCGTCGAGGATTCGAGCCGAAACGCCCCGCAGCCCATGGAACAGAGCCCGCTTCGCGTTCTTCTCATCGAGGACTCGCCGCTCATCCGCGAGCGGCTCGCCGAATCGTTGGCGACGCCCGGGCGGGTGGAGATCGTCGGCCAGGCCGACAGCGAGCAGGCCGCGATCGGCCTCCTGTCGGCGGCGCCGTGGGATGTGATGGTCCTCGATCTTCAGTTGCGCCATGGCACCGGCCTCGGCGTGCTGCGCGCGCTCACCTCGCGACGGCCTCCGAAGGCGAAGGTGATCGTGCTCACCAACTACGCGTTTCCGCAATATCGCGCGAAGAGCCTCGCGCTCGGCGCGGATTTCTTCTTCGACAAGGCGCGCGAATATCACCGCGTGCGCGAGGTGCTTGACGGCCTCGCGTCGGAAAGAACGTCGGGCGCGCACTGACGCGCGTGTAATACGCGGCAGCGCGCGCGCGTGGCGCTTGCAGTCCCCTGACGTACCCCCCCTGGTAACTCCTTGTACGGCCACGAGTTTGAAGCTGGCACGCGGGCTGCATAGGTCGAAGAGCGAGTACCGGAGTGCCGCGGTTACGGCACCTCGTTCTTCAACTGACGAAAGGGGTTCATCATGAAACGGCTGATCGCTTTGGTGATCGCTGCGTCGTTCGCGGCACTGGCCAGCGGTTGCAACACGATGCAGGGCGTTGGCAAGGACGTCGAAAAGGGCGGCGAGAAGATCCAGAAGGAATCGATCGAGCACAAGAACTACTGATCGGTCGAACCTGACGAGAGCGGCGCCGGGGATCGGGTGGGATCCCCGGCGCCGTTCTCTTATCCAATGAACTCCGACGACACGCCTCCGCCACGGCCGTGGCCCGCTGCCGAGCGCGCGCTCGTCGTGCTGGCGGTGCTCGCCGTCATCGGCGCCGCCAAGGTCACCGAATCGTTCCTCGTGCCGGTGGTTGCCGGCGTCATGCTGAGCTACACGCTGGAGCCTCTCGTGCGGGGACTCGAGCGCGTGCGCATCCATCGCGCCATCGGCAGCGCGGTCGTGCTGCTGTGCGTGATCGGCATCGTCGGCGTGAGCGGATTCCTGCTGCGCGACGATGCGAAGGCGTTGATGGCGCAGCTACCCGACGCCGCCCACCAGATCCGACTCGCCGCATTGGCGCGCAAGGGTCCCGAGGGACCCATCGACCACGTGCGCGCCGCTGCCGCGGAGCTCAACAAGGCCGCGGCGGAAGCCACGGGCACGGCGCCCGCGCCGCAGGCGGTCGCGACGCCGCCGACGCTGTCGACCGATATCCAGCACTGGATCACGGATCAGTCCGCCAAGATGCTGGGCGTCGTCACGCAGCTCGGCATCGCGGCGCTGCTCGCCTACTTCCTGCTTGCCGCCGGCGACACGTTTCGCCGCAAGGTTGTGCATCTCGCGGGACCGACGCTCGCCCGGCGTCGCATCACGGTCGAGATCCTCGACGACATCCACATCCAGGTGCAGCGTTACCTGGTCGTGCTGCTCTTCACCAACATGCTCATCGCGCTCGCGATCTGGGGCGTGCTCACGTTGAGCGGCATCGACCGTGCCGGGTTGTGGGGCGCGATCGCGGGCGTGCTGCATGTCATTCCCTATGCCGGCACGGCGCTCACCACCGGCGCGATTGCGGTGGCGGTGTACGTCCAGACGCAATCGCTCGGATCGACCTTCGGCGTCGCGCTCGCCGTGCTGACCGTGTCGAGCGCCATCGGCATGGGCCTCGTGCCCTGGCTGCAGGGCAAGGCCGCGCGGATGAACGCCGCTGCGGTCTTCGTGGCGCTGCTGTTCTTCGGGTGGCTCTGGGGCGGCTGGGGACTCCTTCTGGGCGCGCCGCTCGCCGCGGTGCTGAAGACGATTGCCGATCGCATTCCGCGCATGGACGCTGTCGGTGAGCTGATGGGCGGAGCGGACGTCGGCACCCCTGCGGTGCCGAAGGTGTCCGAGGAAGCGCCGCGTCCCAAGGAAGCGCCCGCCACGCGCGCGCGCTCGCGCCGCGCCACCCGCGCAACCGGCTAGCGAGGGGAAACAGCGCCGGCGTGGCGGCGCGTCAAAGCGGCCTGCAACGCCCGCGCATAACCGCGTAGCGCCGCGCCGGAGCGCGTCCTACACCGCGGAGCAAAGTTCCATCGTCCCCCGGAGGAATTGGCAAAAAGGGGGTCACCTCCGGGTGATAACAGCCTGATTCTGCGAGTTAAAGCGTCATGGCATGGGGGTTGCGACAGCGTTCGTATCGAGCGGTACACCCGCGCCGCCATCGTGGAGACAAGCAATGAACTGGGATCGCGTTGAAGGCAACTGGAAGCAGTTCAAGGGCAAGGTCAAGGAGCAATGGGGCCGTCTCACCGACGACAGCCTCGACACCATCGCCGGCAAGCGCGACCAGCTCGCCGGCAAGCTGCAGGAGTCGTATGGCATCACGAAGGACGAAGCGGAGCGCCAGATCGCCGAATTCGAAGATCGGTACGGCGACTACGACTTCGACTCGCCCACCCGTCAATAAGGAGAGCGCTATGTCGAAACTGTTGATCAGTCTCATGGCCGCCGCGGGCATCGCGTTCGCGGGTGGTGCTGTTGCGGCGAACGATCACGCCGGGATGTCACGGGACGCCTACAAGGCGGACAAGGACAAGATCGAAGCGCAGTACAAGTCCGAGAAGGACGCGTGCAAGTCGCAGTCCGGCAACGCCAAGGACGTCTGCGAAGCGCAAGCCAAGGGCAAGGAGAAGGTCGCCAAGGCCGACCTCGAGGCGCGCTACAAGAACACGGACAAGGCCCGCTATGACGCCAAGGTCGCGCGCGCCGATGCCGACTACGACGTCGCGAAGGAGAAGTGCGACGACCTGAAGGGCAACGACAAGGACGTGTGCGTCAAGGAAGCGAAGGCGCAGCATACCAAGGCCAAGGCCGACGCCAAGGTCGCGCGCGCCGAGCAGGACCAGACCATGAAGACGGCAAGCAAGACGCAGGATGCCCGTCGCGACGCCGCTGAAGACAAGCGGGACGCCGACTACAAGGTCGCCAAAGAGAAGTGCGATGCGCTGTCCGGCGCTGCCAAGGACAAGTGCGTGAACGACGCGAAGGCCCGCTACGGCAAGACGTAAGCCGCCGCGAGCACGAGCTCTGACGGAAGCCGGGCCTCGCGCCCGGCTTTTTTTCGCCTGCTATCACGCTGCATCGCGCGGCGCTGGACCTGCAAGCGCGCCCAGGTTGGCGCACCCGCGCCTTGTGCGAATGGCGCTTGGATCTATACCGCTGCGGCTGCCGGCCGCTCGCGCGCGGTAACGGCGCCTGCGGACGCCGGCGTCGCGGACTTGAGCGGAATGTTGACTTCGAGCGTCGTCCCTGCGCGGGGCTTGCCGCGGATGGTGAACTCCCCGCCCAGCGCCCGCACGCGCTGGCGCATGCCGCTGATGCCATGCGACAGCGCGTTCGTGTCCGCACCCGGTGGCAGGCCGATGCCGTCGTCCTGCATCACCAGCGACACGGCTTCACTATTCTGCACGAGCTCCACGTCCACTCGCCGCGCCTTGGCGTACTTCACGATGTTCGTGAGCGCCTCCTGCACGATGCGATACAGCGCGATGGTCACGTCGGGCGGCAGTTCGACGTCGCTGTCGGTCAGATTGAGGGTGCACTGGAGGCCGGCGCGATCGCACACCTGGTGTACCTGCCAGTCGATCGCCGATGCGAGTCCCAGGTTGTCGAGCAACGTGGGCCGCAGCTCCTCGATGATCCGACGCTTCATCTCGACGCCCTCGTCGAGCATTGCCAGCGCGCGCTTCAGCTTCGCCGCCACCTCGGGCTCGCGATTGCGGAAGCGCTCCGCCACCCATGCGACGTCCATCTTGGCGCCGACCAGGATGCCGCCGAGCTCGTCGTGGATGTCGCGCGCAAGCCGCGATTTCTCTTCCTCGCGGACGGTCTGCAGATAATTCGAGAGCTCGGACAGCTCCGCCGTCCGTGCGTCCACTTCGTGCTCGAGCCGCTGGCGCTCCTCGACGAGCGACATGCGCTTGGTTTCGCGCGACATGATCTCGCGTCGCGCAAGCGCGCCGACGACGGTGAGCAGGATGATGGTGAAGCCGGTCATCGTCAGCATGCCGACACGGCCGAACTCGATGTCCTGGGCCCAGCGCGTGCCGCCATTCACCGCGGATTTGTGCAGCTCGTCGAGGATCGCATCGGCTTCGACGCGAATGTCGTCCATGGTCTTCTTGCCGATGCCGGTGGCGACGAGCTGCATCGCGGCCTCGCGTCCGCTCTTGTCATTCAGCGCGATGCTCGTTTCCAGCTCGTTCATCTTGCCGCCGATCAGGCTCGCGAGGTGACTCGCACGGTCGACCATGGGCTGCGAGCCGTTGACCACCACGAGCTCGCGCAGGCGCGAGAGCGCGGCGTTGATCTTGGGCATCGACGCGCGATACGGCTGGAGGTAGCTCGGATCGCCGGTGAGGAGGTAGCCGCGCTGGCCGGTCTCGGCGTCGGTGACGAGCGCGAGCGTCTCGTTCACGGCGGATTCCATCTCGAGGGCAGCGCCCATGGCGCGGTTCGCGAACTCGAGACGTCGATAGCCAAGCTCGGCGAAGCCGAGAATCGAAAGCGACACGACCACGCCGAGCACGAGCGGCAGCATGACGCGAAGTGGAAGAAGGCGCTTGATCGGTGAGGCCATAACAGGCTTGGGCACACGTTGCCCGTGCTCGGTCGTCCGCGATTCGACTATACGCAACGGCGGCGGGTGCCTCAACCGTTGCGCTCCAACGTCAGCGTTTGTCCTACAGGCGAATCGGCTGCGGTCCGATAGGGGTGCCGCGAGCCGCCGCCTATGATTCGTCCAACAGTTGCTGTCCCTGGTCGGCGTGTCGTTTCGCGACGAGGGACCCCTCTCCTCCCTACCCTCGAATTGCAGCGAGGGGCCTTAAACGCCGCGGACATCCGCGGCGTTTTTTTTGGGGCTTCGTGAAGGAAAAACAAGGGCCGGCGGTGAAGCCGGCCCTCGTGAGGCATCGCGTGCGCGCGTGACGGTGCTACGAATCGCGGACGGCGACTTCAGCGGGCCGGCGCAGCGCGCCGGCGGGCCACGGCGCTAGCCGAGCTGCTGCTGCAACGGACGCGCCGCGTGCGAGGCCGCGCCGTACGGCTGCTCATGCGGTGCGAGGTTGCCGCCTTCGGCCTCCCAGGTGTCGAGCGCCGGATGCGGGCCGGACAGCGCCCTGCGGCGCTCCGCGCGGAGCATCCATTCGCGTACCCCATAGGTTGCGGCGGCGGAGGCGGCCGCAACGGCGATCATGGAGATGAGACGGTTCATGGTGTTTCCCCTCGAAGCGCAAGACGTCATTGTCCGCGCGATTGCTCCATCGACGTGCTCGAATGATTGTTGACCTGGCCGGCCTTCGGCATGCCGGCGGTTTCCTGGTCCTTCGTGAGCGTGTCGGTAGGAGCGTTAGCCGACGTGTCCTGTGCCTTGCCCTCGCTCGGCGCCGCGTTGCCGGTGGGTGACGTGGCGGTCGGCGTGCTGCTGTCCGTCGGCGTGCTGCTCCCGGTCGGCGTGCTCGGCGTGCCGGTGGAGGTGTCGCTCGCCTGACCCGCGCCTGTGGGCGTCGACGGCGTGGCGGGCAGCGGCGGCGGCGTGGTCGTCGTCGCGCCGGTGGACGGCGTGGTCGGCGGCGCGCTGTGCGTCGACGAATAGCTCTGGTCGGTGCGGCTGCAACCGGCGGCCAGCGCCAGCGACGCGACTGCGACGGCGAGTGCGGCAGATCTCATGTCATCTCCTTGTGTAGGGGCGCGTCTCGGCGTGTCGTCCGCGACGCCATTCGCGAACGCTACCGATGCGAGCGGCACACGCGTATCGGTAGCGCCCGGAATCAGGTGTAGGAGCGCTCCGACCTTCCCGACCGAATTGCATGGGCGTTCTTACAAAGCAGGGTTCGCGACGGCCCACTGGCGACCGCACCTCGCGCACAACCCGTTGACCTCACGCGGGATTTGGCGCTAATGCGCGCTGGCACGAAGAGTGCGACCGCCGTTCACGTCGAAACGCTCCGTCACGCGTTCGCGCACTGGAGGCTTCCGTATGCTCTACTACGCTGTCGTCTTCCTAATCATCTCGCTGGTGGCTGCGCTGCTGGGCTTCGGCGGTATCGCCGCCGGCGCCGCCGGCATCGCGAAGGTGCTGTTCGTCGTCTTCCTGATCGTCGCGATCGTGACCTTCCTGCTCTCGCTGGGCAGACGTTAAAGGAGATACGTCATGCAACAGAACATGGCCGAATCGATGTCCTCGGGGCGTGCAATGCCGCCCGTACCGCCCGAGGTGAGCAACGACGTGGACCGGTTGCGCGAGGACTTCCGCGCCTTCGTCGCAGACTGCCAGACGCTGCTCAAGAACGCCGGCAATCTGTCCGGCGAAGGCGCCACGCTCGCGCGGCAGCAGCTGTCGAAGCGCATGGCCGACGCGCAGGTGAAGCTCGACGAGTATCGGCAGGTCGCAACCGACCAGGCGATGCGCGTACGGGTCACGACCGAAGACTACGTGCGGCGCGAGCCGTTCAAGGCGCTCGCCATCGCCGCCGGCGTCGGCGCGCTGGTGGGCCTGCTCGTCGCACGCCGCTGAACCGCAACAGGAGACTTGATGGCCATGCCCGAAGGAAACGCCCGCTCGTCCGGCGACACGCCGTTCCTCACCGACGTGCAGACGCTGCGCCAGCGCGCGCGCCAGCACATCGAGCAGGGCGCCCTCACGGCCAGCTACGGTGCCGACCGCGACACGGTCGTGAAGGTTCTCAACGAGGCGCTCGCGACCGAGATCGTGTGCACGCTGCGCTACCGCCGGCACTACTACATGGCGCAGGGCATCGCGTCGGAATCCGTCAAGGCCGAGTTCCTGCAGCACGCCAACGAGGAGCAGGCGCACGCGGACCAGATCGCGGAGCGCATCGTGCAACTCGGCGGAGAGCCCGACTTCAATCCCGAGGGCCTCGCGATGCGCAGTCATGCGGAATACGTCGAAGGCAAGAATCTCCTGGACATGATCCGCGAGGACCTCGTGGCCGAGCGGATTGCGATCGACAGCTATCGCGAGATCGCGCAGTGGCTCACCGGCAAGGACTCGACCACGCGCCGCATCATGGAAGAGATCCTCGCCAAGGAAGAGGAGCACGCCGAGGACCTGAACTCGATGCTGCAGGACATGGGCAAGAAGGGCGGGGGTTGAGGGCTCCGCCGGCCATCCCCAACTTCCGGTTACGGGCGGGTGCGCTGGTATGATTCGCCCGATCTTGCGCTAAAGACTTCGCCGGCGGGCCACGAAGCCCGCCGGCCCGTTCACCGGGGGTGCACCGGTCTCGACGGGGGTTGCGAAGCAGCGCGGGGCATGCCGAGGCGCTTGTCCTCGTAAAACTCGAGCACTCGCAAACTTAACTGCGAACGACGAAACGTACGCTCTGGCGGCTTAATCCCGCCGGACCTCGCACCGGGACGCGCTCGGCCCGGGTGGTGAGCGGGTAATACCGCAAGTCACAGCGAGGACATCTAGAGCGATCGCGTCCGCCCGGGTCACTTGGGCGAGACGTTAAAGCAAGGTGACTGGCCCGAACGCAGCCTGCCCGCCGGCGGCATGAGGGCGAGATCCAAATGACGTGGCTAAGCATGTAGTCCCGACTGTGGAGTACTTCCGGACGGCGGTTCGATTCCGCCCACCTCCACCAAACAGCAGTGTTCACGGCCCCCGAGCGGGGCCGTTTTTTCTTTACTTGCCGACGCGCCGCACGGGATGGGTTTTCGTCCTCCGTTTGACGGCGGCGGCGAGCGGCTGTTCTTTCGGTTCGATGCCAGTGTAACTTCGGGGCGTCGCGCAAGCGCTTCGGAAAAGGACGCCGTTGAGCCCCGAGACCCTTCGCTTCGACGTCGCCGTGATCGGCGGCGGCGTCGTCGGCTGCAGCACCGCGCATTTCATCAAGACGATGTCGCCCGGTGTGGCGGTCGCCGTGATCGAGCCGGATCCCACCTACGAATTCGCCTCCACGCTGCGTGCTTCCGGCGGCTGCCGCGTGCAGTTCTCGCGTCCGGAAAACATCGAGATGTCGAAATTCGGCATCGACTTCATCCGCGGCTTCGCATCGCGAATGGCGATCGACGGCAGCGACCCGCCGCAGGTGGATTGGGTGGAGGGCGGCTATCTGCTCATCGTCCCGCCGCAGGCGACCGCGATGCTCGAGCGCAACGTGGCGCTGCAGCGAGCGATGGGCTGCGAGGTCGATCTGCTAACGCCGCGCGAGCTCGCATTGCGCTTTCCGTCCATGAACGTGGCCGATCTCGGCGCAGGTGCGCATTCGCCGCGCGATGGCTGGTGCGATCCCAACGGGCTTCTCTGGGGCTTTCGCAGGAAGGCCGCCGCGCAGGGCGCCGTCTTCGTCAAGGGACGCGTGGCCTCGATGGATCGTTCATCGAGCCGCATCTGCAGCCTCAAGCTGGACGACGGGCGCATCGTCGTGGCCGAACAAGTGGTCAACGCCGCCGGTGCGTGGTCCGGCGAAGTGGCGGCGATGGCGGGCATGAAGCTGCCCGTTTCGCCGGTGAAGCGCTACGAGCACTACTTCACGCCGGGCTCGCCGATGGAGTCGCTGCCCTACGTCAAGGACCTCGACCGCATGGCTTTCCGCTCGGAGGGCAAGGGCTTCTCCGGTGGCGTGGTCGACGGATCAGCACCGCGCGGCTTCGATTTCGACATCGATCACGATTACTTCGAGCGTGTCGTCTGGCCCGCCGCGGCGCATCGCTTCCCGCCGCTCGAAGCCGCTCGCTGCCACCGCACCTGGTCAGGGCTCTACGAGGTATGCGAGCTCGACGGCAATCCCGTCATCGGAAGATGGAGCAACGGGTGCGCCAACCTGTACACCGTCGCGGGCTTTTCCGGTCACGGCATGATGCACGCGCCGGCCGCCGGGCGCGCCATCGCGGAGCTGATGCTGGAAGGCGCGTTCCGCACCATCGACCTCACGCGATTCGGCTACGAGCGCGTGGAGCGCAACCAACCCTACGCCGAGATCGGCATCCTCTAGCGAGCGCGTCGTATCGACGGCGCGTGGCACACCGCCCCCGCGGAACGCTACCGCTTCGCCCTGCTCTTCGTCGCTTCGACCGATGCGCGCAGCATGCCGGCGAACGCGAGCGTCCACACCGCGAGCGCCACATAAACGAGCACGCGCGGAACCGCGTACAGGAAGTCGAGATGCAGGGCGCGCGCCATCTCGAACGTGCACGCCGTGTACATGCCGATCGGGAACACGGCGCTCCAGTACGAGGGATCGTATCGCAGCGGCGAGCGCGCATAGACGTGCCGCCATACCGTGAGCACCACCAGCAGTGGGATCCACCACGTGCCCGCGGCCCAATAGAAAAGCGTGAAGCCGCGCAGGAACGGCTCGAGCGAGGCGAGGAGCGGCACGTCGTACGCGTCCAGCACGAGCAGCGAGCCCGCGAGCGTCGAGATCGCCATCGCCCCCATGTTGATCCAGTACTGCGGCGAGAAGTCGCCCGGCTCGAACGCGACGAAGCTGTAGCGGTAGAAGATCAGCGCCGCCATCCAGACGTAGAGCATGCCGCCCGCGAGCCACATCGACAGCGCCAGGAAATCGAGCTCGATGCGGTACGTCGATTCGGAATATGCCGCGAGATAGCTGCTCAGCACCGCGACCGACTGCATCGCCACCACGGCCAGCAGCCAGCCACCGGACAGCGCTGCGGCAAGGCGCGGCTTGTCCCGGCGGATGGTGAACGCGGTGAACGCGGCGTACGTCAGGAACAGCCACAGCAGTGTCGCGATGAGCCAGAGCAGCCGCGCGACCGCCACGTCGTTCGCGAGCAGCACGAACTGCGTGCCGAGGACCGCCGTCGCGGCGACACTGGCGAAAAGTGTGGGCCCGTGGCGGTGATCGATCAGGTCGAGCCATAGCGCGCGCGGATGCCACGCGACACGCAGCAGAGTCAGCGCGGCGATGACAACATACGCGACGACGTTGAGCACGAAGAGCGCAGTGGCGATGCGCGAAAGATCGAGCAGGTGCGCGGCCAGCGAAACGATGCCGGTGGCCATGACCATGGCGAAGTAGGCGGGCGGGAACGACCGCACCGCCTCGCGCATGACGAGCATAGCCGGCTGGCGTGTCGCCGGCGTCGCGCCTTCGCTACGCGCTCGCCGGCGGCTGCGCACTGTGCATGACGTCGATCGCGACGATCGAATGCGCGAATGCACCGCCGGCGCGCATCTCAGCGGCGACCCAGATCGCCTCCATGATCTCCGCTTCGGTCGCGCCTTTCTTCAGCGCTAGATCGGTGTGGCCGCGAATGCAATAGGGACATTGCGTGACGTGCGCCACCGCAACGGCGATGAGCTCCTTGGTCTTCGACGGCAGTGCACCGTCGGCGAAGACGCGCTGGCTGAAGGTGCGGAACGCGCCGTAGATATCCGCCGCGAGCTCCCTGCGCTTTTGCGCGAGCTCCTTCGAAACCTCGGGGTAGACGTGTCCGTCCATCGGCGCTTCCTCCTTGCGTGTCCTCGAGGCGTTCGATTCTAGCCGGTCGAGCGCGCGCTACGTTCCGAGATACGCACGACGCACCGCGGGATCGCGCGTGAGGTCGCCGACCTTGATCCCACCCGCCTTGTTAATCTGGTCGATCGCGAATTCGTACCCGTCGCGGTAGTAGCGCCCGGTGTTGGCGAGAGGCCCGGACAGTTGCACCGAGGCACCCAGCGTAACGGTCGCGGCCTGCGTGTGGGTGGCGGCCGCAAGCCCCCCGTAGAGCAGGAAAAACGCGACCAGTGCCGCAACGACTGCGACGAAACGGTTCATGGGGCTGCTCCTAGGTCATGGCTCGCCGAGCCTCCAGTGTCATGCGGCGGTGACGGACGCGGAATCGGCTCACTCTGACAGTTCGTGTAGGAACGTCTTGACGCGGTGCCTCTCGGGCGGCCGTCCCGGCGCATCGCGCTATCGCGCCGCCGCGAGCGTCGCGTCCTCGCCGGCGCGCGACATGCACGTCGTCCGCTCGCTCCCCGGCAATCGCTTGCAGGCGTCGGATGCCTTCCTGTATCGGGCGCTTTCGTGGGCGAGCGCCTGTTGCTGCGCCGGTGTCAGGGATTTCTGCATGCTGTGCTGGCCTAAGCCGGCTTGCTGCTGGCAGATGCCGCGCTGGCTCGAGGGCAGTTTGTCGCATGCGGCGGCGTCGTGACCGGTCGCGGCGTGGGCCGAGCTCCAGGCGCCGCCCAGCGCCAGCGCGAAGGCCGCTATCGCCAATGGCAGCATCGAGGGCCTGCCGACTGTTTGCATGTCCATGTCCATTTCCTCCATCGGTTCATCGGTACCGGCGGCTCGAGCGCCGCCTGCTGGTTCGATTGCACCTGGCACGCCGCGTTCGCGCGCCTCGCTGCGCAACGTGTTCGGGGACGTCGAGCGCGCCGGATCGGTGTCACGATCCTCCGACCGCGTGCGTCAAGCATTGCCCATGCTCGGCGCCGGTGGGGGCGCGCAGCCGGGCGATGCAACAAGTGCGAGGTGCAGCCTGTCCAACCGTCGTACAAAGGGGGGCAAAGCCGATTGGATCCTCCAGCACAGCGATCGCGCATGCCGGGGCCCGCCCGCTCCGGGGTGTGCGGCGCGCCGGCATCGCGCGAGGATCGCTATGCGGGGCTTTGCGAATCCCTGCCCTGGGGCTACCCGGCTCGACGACGCAACGCGCATCGAGGAGGTCAACCCGGCGGCGGCGGTGCTGCGTGGATCCGACCGAGCAGCTGCGGCGCGACCTGACGGCCCGGGTGCGCGAGGACATCGGTCCCATCGCGACGCCCGACCTCATCCAGTGGGCGCCGTACCTGCCGAAGACGCGCTCGGGAAAGATCATGCGCCGCATCCTGCGCAAGATCGCCGAAGGCGACTACGAGCATCTGGGAGACGTGTCGACGCTCGCCGACCCGCGAGTGGTCAAGGACCTGGTCGATCGTCGCGTGAACCGCTAATCAACCCAACGAGGCATTGAACATGGCAAATGGAACACTCTCACGTCGCGTCCTGATCCGGTCCGCCGTCGTGCTCGCGGGCGCCGCCTGCGCCGGCGTGGCGTCGCAGCGGCAAGCCCTCGCGCAGGGCAAGGTCGCCAAGGCCGCGATGAAATACCAGGATCAGCCCAACGGCGACAAGAAGTGCAGCAACTGCATGCAGTTCATCGCGCCCGACAGCTGCAAGGTGGTCGAAGGCAAGATCAGCCCCAACGGCTACTGCATCGCCTGGGTCAAGAAAGCCTGACCCGCCGGGCCGGCACGGGCCGGCTCGCGCGGCCGCGTCGTCGTGCGCGCGACGCGGTGCTCTATACTTCGCAGGCCGCCCGGGAACCGCGCTCCCGCCTGTCGGATCGACGACCCCGCGGCGCGCCTTCGAAACTCCTTCTTCAACCCGCGCATGCCTGCTGCCGCCCGCGTGACGGCTTCGTCCATTTTCCGCGTCGTTCCGAGCGCGCTCGCCCTGGCGGGCGTGCTGTTCGTCGCCGCGTGTCATCGCAACGATGCCGCCGATGCCGCGAAAGCGGCGAGCGCGCCGCCGCCGGCAGTACCGGTGCACACCGTGCAGGTCGCGCCGCGCTCGGTGCCGGTGCGCTTCGAGGTCGTCGGCCAGGTCGAAGGCTCCAAGGAAGTCGAGGTGCGCGCGCGCGTCGGCGGCATCCTCCAGAAGCAGGACTATCACGAAGGCGACCCGGTGCGCGCGGGTCAGCTGCTGTTCGAGATCGATCCCTCGCAGTACGAGATCGCGGTTGCGCAGGCGCGCGCGCAGCTCGCACAGGAGCAGGCACGGCTCGCGCAGGCGCGTCGCGACGAGGTGCGCCTGAAGCCGCTCGCCGCGGATCGCGCGGTGAGCCAGAAGGAATACGACGACGCGCTGTCCGCGATGCAATCGGCGGAAGCGACGGTGCAGCAGGCCGTCGCCAACGTGCGCCAGGCCGAGCTCAATCTTTCGTATACGAAGGTGACCGCGCCCGTGCACGGCGTGTCGGGCCGCGCGCTGCACTCGATCGGCACGCTGATCACCACCGATGCGGCGGGCAGCCTGCTCACCACGATCAACCAGGTCACGCCGGTATGGGTGCGGTTCAGCCTGGCCGAATCGGATCTGGCCAAGGTGCCCGGCGGACGCATCGCGCGCACGCAGCCGGCGCAGGTCGAGCTCGTGTTGCCCGACGGCTCGCTGTATCCCAACAAGGGCCGCCTCAACTTCGCGGCGTCGGAATACGACCCGAAGATGGGCACGCAGCAGCTGCGCGCCGAGTTCGACAATCCGAAGGAGAAGCTGCTGCCCGGTCAGTTCGTGCGCGTGCGCATTACCGCGGGCGAGCGCAACGACGTCTTCCTGGTGCCGCAGGCCGCGGTCATGCAGACGGAAAAGACGAGCCTGGTGTTCGTCGTCGGTCCGGACGGCAAGGCGCAGGCACGACCGGTGTCGCCGGGCGACTGGTACGGCAACGAGTGGTCCATCCTGTCCGGCCTGAATGCCGGCGATCGCGTGATCGTCGACAATCTGCTGAAGGTGCGTCCGGGGGTCGCCGTGACCGAGGCGGCGACGCCGCTCGCGCCCGCGCAGCCGGGAGGCGGTACGCCCGCGACACCGGCGGCGAATGCCGCCAGCGCGCCCACGGGCACGCCGGGCGTGCCGACGAACGCCGCACCGACCACGGGCAACAATCCCGCGCCGGGGCAGGGCGCGCCCGCCGCGAACGCGCCGCGCTCGGCGGCCACGGGGCCGCGCCAGGGCGCGAGATAACCCGATGCTGTCGCGCTTCTTCATCAACCGGCCGATCTTCGCCGGCGTCATCGCGATCATCATCACCATCGCGGGCCTCGTGGCCTCGCAGGTGCTGCCGATCGCGCAGTATCCCGACATCGCGCCGCCGACGGTAACGATCACCGCCAGCTACCCGGGCGCCAGCGCCGAGACGCTCGCACGAACCGTGGCGGCGCCGATCGAAGAGCAGCTCTCCGGCATCGAGAACCTCATCTATTTCAGCTCGAGCTCGGCGTCGAACGGTGCGCTCACCATCACCGCGACGTTCGAGGTGGGCTCGAACGTCGACAAGGCGGTGATCGACACCAACAACCGCATCCAGATCGCGCTGCCGCGGCTGCCCGACGTCGTGCGGCGCAGCGGCGTGGTCGCGCAGAAGCGCTCGACCGACATCCTGCTGGTGGTCGCGCTCGCCTCGAACGATCCGCGCTATGACACGCTGTACCTGTCGAACTACGCGACGGTCAACATCCTCGACGAGCTGAAGCGCATCCCCGGCGTGGCCGACGCCACGATCTTCGGCGCGCGCGACTATTCCATGCGCATCTGGCTCAATCCCGCGCGCATGGCGCAGCTCGGCGTCACGCCAACGGACGTCGCCAACGCGATCTCGGCGCAGAACAACCAATATGCGGCGGGCAAGATCGGCCAGGAGCCCGCACCGAGCGGCCAGTCGCTCACCTACACGGTGACCGCGCGCGGCCGCCTCGACACGCCGGAGCAGTTCGGCAACATCATCATTCGCGCGGACGGCCCGAACGGCGTCCTGCGCGTGCGCGACATCGCGCGCGTCGAGCTCGGTGCGCTCGCCTACGACGCGTTCACCGCGCTCGACGGCAATCCGACCATCGGCATCGCCGTGTACCTGCAGTCCGGCGCCAACGCGCTGCAGGTCGCGGACCGCGTGCGCGCGAGGACAACGGAGCTCGCGAGCGGGTTCCCGCAGGGCGTGCAGGCGATCATCCCATTCGACACCACGCGCTTCGTGCAGGCGTCGATCCATGAGGTGATCATCACGCTGCTGATCGCCGCGGCTCTCGTGCTGGTGGTCGTGTTCGTGTTCCTGCAGAGCTGGCGAGCGACGCTCATTCCCATCATCGCCGTGCCGGTCTCGCTGATCGGCTCCTTCGCGGGACTGCTGGTCTTCGGTTATTCGATCAACACCCTCACGCTGTTCGCGATCGTGCTCGCCACGGGCATCGTCGTCGACGACGCGATCGTCGTGCTCGAGAACGTCGAGCGCCTGATGGCGGAGAAGAAGCTCTCGCCCAAGGAAGCGGCGATCGAGTCGATGTACGAGGTGACCGGCGCCATTATCGCGATCGAGCTCGTGCTGATCTCGGTGTTCGTGCCGGTGGCGTTCCTGGGTGGCCTCGCCGGCCGGCTCTACCAGCAGTTCGCCGTGACGGTGGCAACCGCCGTGACCATCTCGGGCATCGTGGCCCTGACGCTCACCCCCGCGATGTGCGCGCTGCTGCTCAAGCCGCAGCACGCGGAGTCGCGGCTATTTCGGCCGTTCAACCGCGCGTTCGCCTGGATCACGAGCACGTACGTCAAGGGCGTGCACCTCACCATCGCGCGCTGGGCCGTGGCGCTCATCCTGTTCGCCGCATTCATCGCGCTCGACATCGTGCTGTTCCGTACGGTGCCGAGCGGGTTCGTGCCCGCCGAGGACCAGGGCTACGTGCTCGGCGGCCTCGTGCTGCCGGACGCAGCGACGCTGCAACGCACCGAGCGCGCCGGGTCGGCCGTGGAGCAGGCGATCGCCGGCAACCACGCGGTCGAGCACGTGTTCGTCGTGACGGGATTCGACCTCATCGGCGGCGGCAACAAGACCAATGCGGCGACCATGTTCGTGCCGCTGCGTCCGTGGGACGAGCGCAAGGGCACCTCCGCCGACGACATCGTGAAGTTCATGTTCGCCAAGGGCGCCGCGCTGCCCGAGGGCATGTTGATCGCATTCAACCCGCCGCCCATCCGGGGCCTCGGCACCTCCGCGGGCTTCGAGGTGTACCTCCAGGATCGCGCCGACAGTGATCCGCGGCTTCTCGCCGAGCAGCTCGGACGCTTCACCGAAGCCCTGCGCAAGCGTCCCGAGCTCGCGGGCATCACCTCGTTCTTCCGGCCGACCGTGCCCCAGCTCTACGTCGATGTCGACCAGGACAAGGCGGTCTCGCTCGGCGTGCCCATCAACACGATCTTCGACGCGCTCCAGAGCACCATGGGGCCGCTGTACGTCAACGACTTCAACCGCTTCGGCAAGACGTATCGCGTGCAGATCCAGGCCGATGCGCCGTATCGCGCGCAGCCCGAGGACATCGGGAACGTCTACGTGCGCTCGACGACCACCAACGAGATGATTCCGGTCAAGGCGCTGATCAACGTGCAGCGCATCGTCGGTCCCGAGCAGATCGACCGCTACAACGGCTTCATCGCGGCGAAGGTGATCGGCGCGGGAGGGCCGGGCGTCAGCTCGGGCCAGGCGATCACTGCGGTCGAGCAGACCGCAGCGTCGACATTGCCGTCGGGCTACACCATCGAATGGACCGGCCAGGCGTTCCAGGAAAAGCGCATCGGCCGCACGGCGATCCTCGCGTTCGTGTTCGCGATCGTGATGGTGTTCCTGATCCTGTCGGCGAACTACGAGCGGTGGACGCTGCCCATCGCGGTGTTGCTCGCGGTGCCGTTCGGCCTGTTCGGCGCGCTGCTCTTCGTATGGCTGCGGGGCTTTTCCAACGACATCTACTTCCAGATCGGCCTGCTGGTGCTGATCGGGCTCGCGGCCAAGAACGCCATCCTCATCGTCGAGTTCGCGGCGCAGAAGCAGGCGGACGGCCTCGGGCCGGCGGAAGCCGCGGTCGAGGCGTCGCGCTTGCGCTTCCGGCCGATCGTGATGACCTCGCTCGCGTTCGTGCTCGGCGTCGTGCCACTCGTCGTCGCGGGCGGCGCCGGCGCGGCCTCGCGGCAATCGATGGGCACCGGCGTCTTCGGCGGCATGCTCGCCGCGACGTTCATCGCGACGCTGTTCGTGCCGCTGTTCTACGTGCTGCTCTCGCGTCGGCGCCGGCGCGCGGGCAATGTCGCGCCGCTGCCGCCGGTCACGGACGCCGAGGAACCGACGCCGTGAAGCGCGCGGCAGCGATGTGCGCGCTGCTCCTCGCCGGGTGCATGGTCGGTCCTGACTATCGCCGGCCCGAGGTCGCCGTGCCCGCGCACTACCCGGAAGCCGATCCTGCGCTCGCGCAAGCCGAGGCGGGTGTGCCGAAGTCGTGGTGGCAACTCTACGGCGATCCGGAGCTGAACGAGCTCGTCGATGCGACGCTCGCGAACAACGCCGACATCGCGCAGGCCGTGGCGCGCGTGGAAGAGGCGCAGGCGATCCTGCGCGAGACGAACGCGACGATCATTCCCGAGCTCGACCTTTCCGCCAACGGCGGGCGGCAGGCGTTCAGCAACTCGGTGCCGACGCCGCGCGTCGTCACGGGCATGGGCTTCACGCTGTCGACGAACTACGAGATCGACTTCTGGGGGCGCATCCGGCGCAGCATCGAGTCGGCGCAGCAATCGCTCCTCTCGTCGCGCTATGCGCACGACGTCGCCGAGCTGAGCCTCGCCGCGGCCACCGCGCAGACCTACTTCACGCTACGCGCGCTCGATGCGCTCATCGCCGTCACGCGCGAGTCGCTGAAGAGCTTCGACGCGTCGGTGAACCTCACGCGGCGGCGCGCGGAAGGCGGTGTCGCGTCCGATCTCGACGTTCGGCAGGCGGAGAACCAGCGCCAGGTCGCGCGCGTGCAGCTCGCGGATCTGGTGCGCCAGCGTGCGATCGCGCTGCACCAGCTGCAGACGCTGACGGCGCGTCTCGATCTCGCGATCCCGCCCGGCGACCTGAGCCACCTGCCCGAGCCGGCGCTGCCGCCCGCCGGCGTGCCGTCGACGCTGCTCGAGCGGCGCCCCGACGTGAGACAGGCCGAAGCCGCGCTCGCCGCACAAAACGCGCGCATCGGCGTCGCTCGCGCCGCCATGTTTCCCACCATCAGCCTCACCGGCGACTACGGCAATCAGAGCACCGCGCTCTCGACGCTGCTCGCATCGCCCGGCCGCGTGTGGTCGATCGGCCTCGGCCTCGCGCTGCCGCTGTTCGATGCGGGGCGCCGCCAGGCGGCGACCGAGCTCGAGGAGGCGCGCACGCGCGAGGCCATCGGCGCGTACCAGAAGACCGTCCAGAGCGCGTTCCGCGACGTGCAGGACGCGTTGACCAACGTGCGACAGAATCGCGACGCGCAAGAGGACGTGCGGTTGCGCGTCGAGTCCGCGGACGCCGCGCTGCGTCTCGCGCAGCGGCGTTACGAGTCGGGCTATTCCGCATTCCTCGAAGTGCTGGTCGCGCAGCGCACGCTCTACGACGCGCAGACCGGCGCGGTGCAGAACCGCCAGGCGCTGATGCTGGCAACCGTCGATCTCATGAAAGCCCTCGGCGGCGGATGGCGCCCCGAGGATGCCGACTCCGTGTCTTCCGCGGCCGCGTCGGCGCCGCGCTAGCCTTCGCTCCGTTCGTCGGCCTACCTTGGCACGGGTCCACGCAGCGGGTAAAATGAGAATCATTCGTATTTGAGGCGCCTGCGCGCGCGGGCCGCCCGCTACGCCCGACGAGTCAGCCAGGGCCGAGGCCCCAGCCAGCGAGTCATGACCGCTTGCCAAGGGGGTACGGCCATGAAGCACAAGGCTGGCGCGCCGGCGCGGCACTACGCGCCCCGCGGAACACGCGACTCATCGGCGCGCGCGGGCCTCAGGCCTGCCGCACTGGGCCTCGCGTCGCTGTCGCTGTTCGGCGCCGAGGGCGGCGCCTGGGCGCAATCGTCGTCGACGCCCGAAGTGAAGCTGCCCGAAGTCAAGGTCGAAGAGACGAAGGACAAAGGCTTTTCGACCGGCTCGACGGGCAGCGCAACGCGCACCGATACGCCGCTGCGCGACGTGCCGCAGATCGTCAACATCGTGCCGCAGTCGCTGATCCGCTCGCAGGGCGCGACGACGCTGACCCAGGCGCTGCGCAACGTTCCCGGCATCTCGTATGCGGCACCCGAGGGCGGCACGCAGGCGAACCAGCTCTTCTACCTGCGCGGCTTTCCGATCAACGAGGACATCTTCATCGACGGCGTTCGCGACCTCGGTGAGTACAACCGCGACCTGTTCGCGACCGAATCGGTCGAAGTGCTGAAGGGCCCTTCCGCGCTCATGTTCGGGCGCGGCTCGACGGGCGGCGTGATCAACCAGACGAGCAAGCTCGCCAACCGGGCGCCTTCGAAGGAAGTCGACCTGACGCTCGGATCGTTCCGGCAGAAGCGCGTCACCGCGGACGTCAACATGCCGGCGGATGGTGGCGGCGCGATGCGGCTCATCGCGCTCGCGGACAATTCGGGCAGCTACCGCTATCCGCAGGACGTCGAGCGGTACGGATTCGCGCCGAGCGCGCTGTGGGAGATCGGCCCGTCCACCGATCTCACGCTGTCCTGGTACTACCTCAAGGAGCGAAGCGCCACGGACTACGGACAGCCGACGCTCTTCAGCAATGCGCTCGGTTTCTTCGGGTTCCCGCCCGTGTCGCCGCGCAATGACTACGGCTACGCGAACTACGACTTCGCGCACTACGAGACGAACATCGGGACGGCGCGGCTCGATCACGAGGTGAGTGAATCGCTGTCGCTGCGCGCGACGGTGCGCTGGGCGAGCTACAAGCGGCAATCGGAGTCGACGATCCCGTCGCTGTCGCCGATCGACGCGAACGGCAATCCCGTGACCCCGAGCACGCCGCTGTCGCTCCTGCTCGTCACGCGCAACCACGACACGAACCGCACGCGTGACAACGACGACACGGCGCTCATCGGCCAGACCGAGCTCGTCTGGAAGCCACGCACGGGCGTGGTCGAGCACACGGTGCTCGCCGGCCTGGAAGTGGCGCAGGAGAAGCTCGACCGGCGCAACTATCAGCTCGACGCCAATCCGGCGATGCCCGGCGTGCAGACGCCGACGTCGACCACGCCGTACCTTTCGCCCAATCCGTACACGTCGCTTTCCTACACGAAGACGCCGAACCTCGCGTCGCGGGCCGAAGGCGACACGGCGGCGCTCTACGTGCAGGATCAGCTCGGGCTGTCCGAGCA
>Ga0105238_10000629_pt1 | contig 37055 bp, 59 predicted proteins | sample KBSC34metaG_FD_81526 | JGI IMG/M metagenome (GOLD analysis project Ga0105238, IMG submission 81526) | Corn rhizosphere microbial communities from Kellogg Biological Station, Michigan, USA - KBS C3-4 metaG | ecosystem: Host-associated > Plants > Roots > Rhizosphere > Soil | place: Michigan, USA...
GTGCGTGGTTAGCAAGTTTCCAGATAGAGAAGGATCTCACAAGATTGTTTATGTGAAACGTAGTACTCGGGATGGGGATAAAGAATTCGTTCTATCATCCCTTAGTAATGGGATCGATAAGGGATCAATAAGCCACCATGACCCTTCAGACCCACCTGTCTCCGGATCTCCGGAGTCGGGGACGGAGTCGGGGACGGAGTCGTTGGGAAAACCATCGCAGGGCAAGCCTGCTCAGGTCAGCGATGTGGATTGGATTAATTCCTTGTTGGAAGAACCTGCTTATAAGCATCTTAATATCCTTCATGAGCAGGGTAAAATGGAGAGATGGTGCGTTGTAAATCACAAAAAGCCCACGCGAAGAAGGTTTGTGAACTGGCTCAATCGAGCTGACGGGATTCTCGAAATAACAGGGAGACCCCAAAAATTTAACCCCCCACCTCCGGTAATCTCATGATCATGCCTGCAGAAGTTCTTCCTAGAACCAAATCCATACGTCAGCGCATTACCTCTGCTGAAGAATCGCTTTCGCTGGATATGCTTTACAGCGATGAGGCGGAAAAGGCCGTGCTTGGCTGTATGATGCGGTTCGTGAGAAAAGGATCGTCTTCAGTTATTGTTAAAATTAGTTCGTGTGATGTAGATATTTTTGATTCCAAAAAATGGTATTTGGGCACTGATGGCTACATTCAATCGCATTTTTACAAAGGAAAAAAACGATCCACCATTTCTCTCCATAGAGCGCTTTTAGGTAATCCCATCGGCGTAGTCGTAGATCACATAAATGGAGATAGATTGGATTATCAAAGAAAAAACTTACGAATTTGTTCATCCTTTGAAAACGCTAAAAATCGCGGAGTCGGTCGAAAATCAAAATCAGGTTTTATAGGAGTTAGTTGGTTTAGTCCGAGAAAAAAATGGCGCGTTTGCATCTGGCACGAGGGACGCCAAAAATCATTTGGTCTTTATCTCTCAGCAGTAGCCGCGGCAAAAGCTAGAGATAAAATTGCAAAATCTCTTTTAGGAGAATTTTGTCGCTTAAATTTTCCCAATGAAAGCTGACATTACACACCTTTATTCACCAGAAGCCGAACGAGCGGTTTTGGGTTCAATGATGGCGCAACCAGCAGAAGTTATCGATGAAGTTATGGCCTCTCTTAGCAAGAATGATTTCTTTGTGCCCGCTAATCAAGAGGTATTTACAGCGTTAACTTCAATGCATGGTATCGAGGCCATTGATGTTATGACAGTCCACCAATGGTTGCTTAATCGAAAACTGGCTGAATCTGTTGGAAGTCCAGGGATCTTAGCTGAACTACTCGTTGGCTTCGCCACCCATCTCAATGTAAGTTCTTACATCCGAATTGTCAAAGATAAGAGCCTTCTACGCTCCCTTCAGGGAGCCTGTTCTGCAATTGTGAAAGATATCGCCGAGATGCCTGATTCGGTGCCTTCTATACTTGATCGGGCCGAAAAGGCTATTTTCAGTATTACCCACGGCCAACAGACCGAGGCAATTTGGAGCGCAGAGGCTTGCGTAGCCGAGTATCGGGCGGAAAGAGAGCGGATACAGCGGGGCGAGCAAGTAAATCGCTTGGCGACGGGTATACGGGCTTTAGATCAGGCAAATGGAGGCCTTCCTGTTCCAGGTCTCACGATTATTGGAGCGGGTACGGGAGCGGGCAAAAGTGTTATTATGCAGAATATCGCAGAGAATTGCTGTAGATCAGGCATGAAAGTCGGGATATTTAGCCTAGAAATGAATAGAAAGCAGCTTCTTAAGCGCTGGGTGGCGAGTACTGCAAGTATTGACGGGAGAAGACTCAACGAAAAGCTTCACGATGCTGAAGTTCTGCGAGTGGAAACAGCGTTGACCGGCATTAATCGTTGGCGCTTTGATATTGATCAGACTTCCAGACTTACTCTTCCAACTTTACGAAGCAGGGCACGCATCATGGTGCGTAATGGAGCGGAGCTTTTAGAAATTGATTATCTCCAGCTTATGCGCGGAATGAATAGCCGAATGGATCGACGCGAACAATTGGCTGAAGCATCGGGGGAGATTAAGATTCTTAGCATGGAGTTAAATATCCCTATTATTATTCTTTCTCAAGTCAATCGGGAAGGCCGAAAGGCAGGGGATCTGCAATTATATAACTTAGCTGAGTGTTCGGCACTTGAGCAGGATGCCGATGCTGTTATACTCTTGGAAAAGAAAGAGGGAGCTGAGAATTGTACAAATCGGGCTATTCCTTATATTGCGCGTATTGCTAAATATCGCGAAGGGGCAATAGGAGATGAGGAAATTACGCTTAACGCCCCAGAATCAAGATTTTCATGAAACCCACCACGCTGTTTAGGAATTGAGGATGGAAAGATTTCTGAAAATAGTTCTTGCTAATCCTAACAGATAGGTTATTGTAATCCCATGAAAAGAATACTTGAAGAAGTGAAATGCTATAAAACTGAAAGTGGTTGGAGATATACTTGCCCTAGTTGCCAGCGGTCCCAGAAAATTGGGACTAGAATGCATATAACCTCTGATCCATGGGTTCAAGGGGCTTGCGAGCACTGTGCTTATCCCGTGAAAATTAATACGGAATGTCATCTCGAAATTCCTGAATACCAACCTGACTTTAAATGCGGAACTTTTAAGACCGATAAGGAAAATGGAATCACTCCTGAAATTCGATCCCGCATGAATCAAGACCGCAAGCGGGCAGAAAGGGAACAATTATGAAATGCCCTAAGTGTGGTTATGATATTTCAGCCCATCTTGGCCGGATTAAAACCCCGGCTAAGGCAAAGGCTAGTGCGAAAAACGGGAAATTAGGCGGTCGCCCAAAGAAGAAAACCAAAACCAACCGACTCGAAAGGATGAGATGAAATTAACTAAATTGAGCCTTTTTCTAATAGGAATGATTATAGTCGTTCCCATTGGTATTCTTGCTGTGGCCCATACTTATTATGTGATGAAATATCCTTTGAAAGTTGAAATTCATGGAACGTATCTTAATATAAGTGGGCCATTTTCCACCTCATCATTCAGTAATTATAAGGGCCTAGAAATTACGCCGGATGGTAAGCGTGGTAGATGGGTGAAAGAATGATATGAGAACTATTTTAAATGAGCTAGAAAACCCCAATACCACCACCCCAGACGGCCAATCAAAGTCGCCTATAACTCAAACGGAGAGGATTAATATGAGAAATTTAACAGATATTGCCACAAATGAGGAAATCAAGATTGCTAAAAGCAATTATTCTAAAAAAGCTTTACCTATACAAAATAGTTTTGACTTCTTACCTTTAGATGTTCAGTTGGAACTGATCATTTTAGCGTACAGGGAGAAAATTAATATTGATTCTTCCAAGAAATAATATGAGTAAAAAGATGAAGTCAAATATCAATTCCAAGAAGCCTAAGTTAGTAATCTTATTCCGAAGAGGCATGAAGAATCTTGCTAAGCCACTTTCCAAAAAAAGGAAGGCAGCTTTAATGAAAATGATGTCCGATACATCTTATGTCGATGAGCGGATTAAATCGCTTAGAGCTATTAAGGCGATGGGTAAATTATGAACCACATACCGCTTAAATCATCGAACGTGGCGAGTGTTGGATATGACCCAGCTACTCAGGAAATGCAGATCAAATTTACCCATGGTGGCATAAAGACGTATCTCGATGTGCCACCTCACACTTTAACCAATATTCAGCAATGCCGTAGTCCAGGAGCCTTTGTTCACAACATACTTAAAAAGTCACACAGGGAGAAGAAATGAGCGCATCAATTCACTATCAACCTGTAAAACCCACTAACGGTACTAGACTAGAAGTGGGATCGGGTAGTTGGTTCATTAAAACGATTGAGGAAGCGTTTGATCGGCAACTTCCTACTGTTTTAAGCATAGAAGATGTTCCAGCCCTAAAGGGAATGGCTGCCTTGGCTAGAGAGCACCATAATAATCCTTGGCAAGAATTAATTAAATCCATTGAGAAGTATGGGGCTGTGGAAATCTGGGCAGAATACTAATATGTGCGAATTTAAACACACGCCAGGGCCTTGGCATTGGGTAAATCGGTTTACAGATAAGCCTTATGACTTTGATGCTATTGACACTTCTTTAGTCGAATCGTATCGACATAAGGTAGCACCAAATGTCTCTCTTAGAACTGTAGCTGAATTTACAAAACATAATATGTCTCTTCCAGAATTTATCTGTGAAGCAGAGGAGATAACTCGCGGCAATGCTAATCTCATTGCTGCCGCGCCCGAGATGTTCGAGGCTCTTAAAGAAGCTGTCGAATGCTTGGCTGATTTAGGGTTGCAATGCCCCAATCAACGATCAGCTTTAATAAAAGCAGAGGGAAAATCATGCAAGTAATCAAAATAGACTTAAAGAAAATCGATCAGTCCAAGTGCTTTCGAGGCAAGAATGGAGCGGTTTACCTAGACGCCGTTGTTTTTGAGAACGATGATCCAGATCAATTTGGGTATACTCAGGTCATTTATCAGTCGGTGAGTAAGGAGGATAGGGAAGCGGGCAAGAAGGGCGCTATTGTGGGGAATGGTAAGATTATTGGCGAAAGGAAGAGTAGACGCTTAGAGCCAGCCCCAGCGCGTAATGCTAGCGTGCCTTCTCAGGCTCGGGATGATGACTCGATTCCTTTTTGATTATGAAACATGAACTACAATGGACAGAAATAGAGGGAGTTTTCATTGCTATCGGAATCAGCTACGGATATAGCCGATATCAGATGGCTAATACCCATTTATGGGGAATTAAAATAACTAATCCAGACGGAACTTTTATTAAAGATACGAACGGTATGAGTGAGGAAATGGCTATTAAGACATTAAATTCCCATTATTCGGAGACGTGCAGAATCCGCGATGAAGCATTAGAGAATGGGAGGGCTGCCATTCATGAGCACTATGTTGAAGAGAGTGGGAATATTTACCAAATGATTCCCAATAAAGCTAAACCACAAAGTTGGAAATAATGATGAAAATATCCGCAAAATGGACTGATGACTGTTCGGGTAAAAAGGACTTTGATGGAGAGATTATCTCTATCTCCACTCGGTACTGGCCTAAGGGATATGGAGGGTGCTTTGAAACCTTTAAGCACGAAGATGGTTGCATCGAAATACGAAAAGCCCCTGCTACCGGAGATCCTGCTGAGGCACATAGTTCAATCATCCTCAGGCTACCTGATGGAGATTCCCTGACGTTCGTTGAGTCGGACTTCTCGGGAGATGATTTTGAATCTGTGAAAGTTCAGGTTGAAAAATGGGCTCAAGATCAAATGGATAAAATCATTGGAGCATTATCGGCTTTGTACGGAGAGCCTAAGGAGGATGTATGACTAAATTCCGAGAGAAATATGGCGGTAGTCAGCTTAGAACACTGCGCATTAAAAGCTGGACTCAAGAGGGCGGCTCGGTTCGATATTACGATGATTGGGAACATGAGCTAAGAGAAGCGGTTCAGGGCTTGATTGTTGCTGGAATGAATCTTGAGGCCGAGTGTGATAATAGCGAGAATGCTCAGATGTTGCGATGTATAGGGATACGCGAATTATGATGAGTCGAAGTGGGTTGAGATCGTGGGAGGAATTTGCGGGTGTCACGACCGCAGGGCCTTCTAACAAATGCGCCTCAGACGATTCTAGTGCGACGATAAGTGATCAAAAAGAGCCAAATTGAATGTTATGGAGAATAATTCTACAGATTTGACCGCTGGTGAGTTGAAGGGAGGAACCGGTCTTTGGACCGTAAACAAGCTCATAAGGGCTGGGAAGATGCTAAAAGAGGGGTTTTCCCCACCTCAGATAGGTTCTAAGCTGCTTTTATCGGTTGAGCAGATCGAGGAGCTTGCTGAGTCTGTTGTGGCTGAGAAAGAGCAGCCAGGTGTCGAGAGCCATCAAGATTGGCGTAAGCGGAAAGCTGAGGAGTGCGAGAAAAAGATTGTGGGCATCGCTGAGAAACACCTCGAAAGCATTAAGGACTTCAACGGCCTCGATGGGGAGATGATTACCGGCTTCAAAGATGTCTCCGGCGTAATTCACAAATGGCTCAGGAGCGGGGAATCAACCGAAAAACTGACTTTGGTCAATATAAATATGCTTTCTGAAGTAAAAGTGCACCGCCCTGGGGAAAAGACGATTGAAGTGGAGATTAAGCCCTAAGGGGTCGAACCTTCAGGGCTACTAAGAAGACCAAACTTCGGAATCCTCAACCGGCTCCGGCACCGACTTCGCCTGTTTATGGGCAAGCATCACTAAATGAGCCCGGTGAGCCTCAGCGCGGGCTTTATCGAGATCGCCGTCACTATCCGCCGAGATCGACTGGTAATCGATTGGATGAAGGCCTGGGTATTCCAGTTCGAGGTGAAATTCGATGTCTTCACAGGTAAGGTTAGGGATCATATATAATATTCCGGTTCGGGATATTCTCCTAAGGCGAAAGATATTGCCCGTATCCATCGCATGATTTCTTTGCGTTTTTCCCTTAATAAAGGCTTGTCTGTAAGGTCAATTTTCATCAGTATATCTCCTTTAGGCCGGTGGTTGCTTTGTCGATCTCTTCATTCCCTGAATCTTTGGTCCACTCAAAATCATCGCAATCGAATATCTCGACTTCCTGCTCCACACTCGCGTATATATTCACCACGCATCCGCCGTGGATCACGATCACCAACTTACATTTCTTATCTCGCATATCCGGCGTGCCATTAGTTCCGTCGCATTTCAATCGTTTATTTCCTTTATACATTATTGCTTTCATATTTATCTCCATGCCTTCGGTTCGGACGATGGGCGGGTTTAAGTTAATAAAGACTTGCCTTGGTTTCTGTGTCAACGACGCGCCAACGAGCCGGGCACGCAAGTTTGGCTTTCAAGTGACGAGCCTCATCCTCGGCCTCAAACCGCGTCAGAAACTCTTCTGCGTTTTCGTCGTCATCCCAGTTTTCGCACTCAAAGTCCCACCACTGTATTTTGTATTTCATTATTTAACTCCATTAACGGTTTCAATCGCACTATCCAAAGCACTATCAATCGCGTCGATCGTTTCATCGTCGTCCAAGTTCAGGCCGTCTGCATGTGCGGCTTGCTTGAGAGCTTTGGCTAGGGCTGCTTTCGGACGATGCCGAAAATCAGCGACTTGAAAGCCTCCATTAATGTCACCTTGAACTTGATCCGAAGCTTGAGCCCAATCTGCTGTGACGTTGATCGTCTCGCCTCCCCATTTAGTCGTGATTGTTGTCCGCGCCATATTAGTCATTAGTGATGCGTTGAGCCAATATCCACCCATTCAGGCCTACGAGAGCCAGAAGAGCGGGAATAGCCGTTACGTTGTTAGTGAAGGTCAGCGCGACCTCAAGTGAGATCACGAAGCCCCAGGCCTTAACCAAGCCTGCATACCGAGTGAACCATTCCGCGACCATGGGTGCAGAATAGGCCAATCCACCGGCCACCGCAAGCCAGAGCATCGGACGCTCTTCGACTTGGTAATGAGCAATGGTGAAGGTGATGGCTGGTATCACTCCACCAAGAAGCAATCCAGCCCCGAAGGCCGAAGCGCTGCGCTTGATCTTATTGACCCGGCGAGTGCGTTTTATTTAACTGAATCGTTTTCATATTCGTATTTCCTTTTGGTTTCACCGAACGTTCATCGTCCGGCTACTTCCTTATACGAACGGAGCACTTATTTTTTCCACGAGCCATCGATTTCAACCTCGTTTACCTCTCAAACACCAATATGGAGACAGCGCAGCTCGAATCAAAACAGCTCATATCCAATCGTGGTGAGGCGTTTTAGTGAGAAACAGCCTTGGGCCTACGTTTTCGTTGATTCATCGTCTCAAGCCCACGCTCGCGCGAACGTTCTCGAAGCTCGTTCTTCGTCAAGAAGTTGTTGTAGCCCTTGTAATTGTTCCATTGACCGGGCTTCACATTGGGATGTGGATCAAATGGTTTAGATAACCAATCGTTAGAAGGTTTATTGTAGATCATACTTCAGAGACTGCAAAGGTTAGGAGGATGAACAACACTTTGCAAGAGACAGACCATCACTTTGTTTTACAAAGTAGGATAACCACCTATCAATCAACGCAATTTAGACGAAACTATCTTTAACTTTGCACCACAAAGTAACTATTTGAGATGGTAGAATGAGCAGATAAATGGATTACTGTGCATGAATTCTCTGAAAAAGCGCTCACGATTCAAAACTGGCGAGTGCCGCGTAGTTTGGATTGCATTCATGCTTAAGTATATGTGGTTATAGTATGATGAGTAAGGTATGAGAGGATAAAGCATAGCGGGCTCTCCATTAATATTCGCACAATAACCGTCATGTAAAACCCGACACTTTGCATAACTATCTACCTATTAGTTTGTTGCAGGTAATCATCACTTGTTTCCTATCCCATCCTTCCCAACCATACCATTAGTTGTGGTGTCCTGGCCTCAACGGGGAGGATAGAATGCTTACCCACCAGGGGGATCTCCTGCCGGTAGGCTCTCTTTTCGCCACCGATCTATGGATGCCCCGCTCTTCAAAAACCATTTTAATTTTTGAAAACTTAACGGGGTTAGCAATTTTAAATTTTAAAAATTTGGAAAGGTGATAGACTTATAAAGAATGAACAAGCTTATATGGAATGAAGATTTCACTTTGCATCCTGATGGGCCGCCAACTTATAGATCAAATGGAACTGGGCCTTGGAGATATCAAATTGATTCCGTAAAACACTGCAGGGAAGAAGAATCTGCTCGTCTAAATTCCTTGGGCATACTTTATTATGCTTCTATCAATCATGATATTATAAAAAACTGGGCAGCAACTCCTGCTAAAAGTTTAGGTGAGGCTAAAACTCAATGTCAGAAGTGGAATGATGCTTTAGTTGCATCTGAAAGGTGATAGGATAGAGTGAGGACAAATGAAAATTCCTGACAATCTAACCGATCTTGGGATTAAGGTTTTTAAGAGATGCTGGATAGAAGGTGCCGAGTGCCATGAAAGCGTCGAATGCGAATCGGGTTATGAGAATGGTTCTTTCGAAGATTCTGCATTCTGGTGCGGATGGCGCGGGCGACGAAGGATAGTCCGGAATCGTGAAGATGTGCTTTGCTATGAAAAAGATCGAATCTGATATCATCGAACTAAAGCCCGGCGTAGTTGGCCGTGGGGAGGTTTTTATTAACGAGCGAGGAGAGCCCTTTTTTACGCCATTTAGATTTTTTCAAACCGATCACGAGTTGGTGCAAATTCAGGATTTCACCGAGAAAGTTTGGTCTCGCGCAATGGAGCCCGCTCAATTCAACGACCATGGTGCTGGGATATGATGAATATTGAAGATGAAATCCTAGGATTGCCGTGGCGTATGGTAGGTTGCTGCAATGATGGTCACCGGGAATCCCCTCTTTATCAGGGTATTTTCCCTGTCTGCAATAAAGATTATACCCCTGAGCCAGTATTACTTGCGCTGCGGATAAAGCACAATTGCATGAGTGATGAGGACAGAGAATATAGGCGTGCTATGTTAGCCATTAAAACTCTTGAGCTAAGATACAAATGAAAACGCCCACATCTAAACTGACTACGGCCTTGGTCAATAAAATCCACGACTTTCTATCAGAACCTGGAAACTGTGTTCCGACGTATACTGATCCCGTAGACGGAAAGGTTTACTATTATAATAGCTACGAAAAAGGGAGATGTGTTCCAGTGAAACTTAATCCCAAAAATTCCAAACCAAACCCAGCATGGTTTACCCCGAAGAAATGAATATTTTTGATCTTTCGCCAAGGCGTCGATACTATTCATTCAGACGGAAGACATCCATACCCATTGCGATTAAGAATAGGAAGGTCATCCAGCATGGGAGAACGAAAATGGTGGAAGTGTTTCCAGGCGATGTGGAATGGCACGATGCTCCCTTTGAGGTTGCGTGGCTATACCATCCTTCCATCATCGATAAATTAATACCATGAATATTGTCACGACAACTGTTGGATTTAGACGCTGCGAGATTCCCCCTGATCCAGAGAAAGCCAGAGACTTTCTCAAATCTAAGATAAACTTAGCCTTTGAAATTTCTAAGCGAAGCGGAGGATCGGAGACAATAGATTTCTCCATGGAGACCTATGGATCATTCGGAGATGGTCGACTGATTCGCTTAAGGCAGAAAGTAGAAATGGATTCAAATGGTCTTCCTCAAGCTACGGCTGATGGCCAATCCATTATCGAGGAATGGCCATGACCAAAAAGCTCGTCTCAATCAGCGGAGTTCCCGAACCCTGGCGCACTCAGATCGAGGATGCTTACAACAAAACGCTTAAAGAAGATTCCAAGATTATGGAAGCGATAAACAAAGCCATGGATAAAGTTCTTCAGGATGACCTGAATCTAATGCTATACGGAACCACACATCCCGATCTCCACAGAAAATGAAGCCCTATACCCACGAAGAATTAATGACCCCGAGCACGGTTCATTGGCCTATTGGGAATTCGGATTTTAGGGAACTTAGAGAGCTCGCGCGTTTCATGAGATTTCTTTTTGAGAGACCAGAGCAATGTCGAAAGTGTAGGTTTCTCATAATTGGGCGAGAACTAGCATTAATTCATCCTCGACATAATTCACATCCTGAATAATGTAGGCGTGTGGGGTGGCGCAGTCTGGTTAGCGCGCATGGCTCATAACCATGAGGTCACAAGTTCAAATCTTGTCCCCGCAAAACCTTTATGATCACTCATTACAGATGCTGGGTAACCGATCCCATTGACCGAGCGGTTTACATGAACTATCGGCCATGGGGTAAGCATATCCCTTGTCGCATTAGTCGATGCGCAAATCAGTACGGCTATCACGTCGCTGAATTCTCCTGGTGGACGAGACTAATCAATCGTCTCAATGGCAACGCCAAGTATTTACCAAAGCGTAGGCTAATCCACTATAAGCATCTAATGTTGGTCGATTGGATCAAGATAGAGCCGTGTTAGAATATTGCCAGAAATAGTTAATATTTCGATGAGATTAATATCATTCTTAGTTCACAACGCTAAAAATTTCTTGTCATAAAGTTGTGGAGGGTTTAAAAGTTGGGCATGAACTCAACTCATTCGGAAGGAATTCTAGGTAGTGGAATCCAATTAAGATCAGCGCAATTGCAAAATTGCAATAACACGGCAATACAAACTGAGGTTAATCGAGAATTAGGCGGTCTAACAAAAGCACTCAACTCGATTCAGGAAAATCTCGATTCTCATAGTGATCGAATAAAGTCCATAAAATGTCCTGCGCCTAAACCGGATTGCGATAATAAAACTCCATGTCCAGAGGAAATACTTTCTCCGCTTGGAGAACATTTGAGGCAATTACGCAGACACGCTGAATGCCTTGTTAGGCAATCAAATGATATTAGTCAGGATTTAGCTATCTAGGATTAATATGATTTGGTTCGCATTCGTCTCGATAGTATCTCTAATCGTTGGATTCATTCTCGGTGTTCTTCTCATGATGGATACCGCCGTTCGTACAGTTCGTCGTAAGCGCGAAGAAGATGAACGCCAATTTAATCTTACCATGCAAGAAGCCGCTCGGATAGATCTAGAAAAGTTCTCCAAGAAAATTGAGGGCAAGACGCCCGAAGAACTTAAGGCTATGGGGATCGAGCTAAATATCACGGAGACGAAAATCTAATGAATCAAATAGATCTTAGTAAAATAAAATGTGAATATGTTGGGCCACAAAAGGATACTGGACTTCATCGCTATCGTCTTACATTGGTTCATGAATTCGACTATGGAACGCTTGAGCCCGATGATGAGCTAGATTGCCAACGAACGTCTCAGATAGTCGCCAGGAATTATTTATATAAGGATATTCGCAATTTGGTGGAAAAGATTTTTCAATCATCGAATCTGGATGAAGCTAAGTTTCTGGCAAATGATACGCTTTCCCTTATTCCTAAGCTAGAAAACGAGGGGGCGCATAGTTGATGAATTTACGAAAAACTAGCTTCCAGATCATCGAACGAGAACTTAAACCTTACTTGATAGAGGCGATCAAGTTTCATCCAAAGATCGTCGATATCAAAGTGGTTCGAGGAAATCCAGTGACGGTTCACGATTATGCGCGACGGATTCTTATCAAGGCTCGCAAGGAAGGTATTGGGTCTTATTCGGCTGAGCATATCCAGGGACTTCAACCTAGATTGAGGATTTATTATAGCTCAGGAGGTATATCCATTACTGCCGCTAAACAGAAGCGGTCGATATCCAAGAAATGGGATCAGTACCAACCACCGTTTGATGTTCTGCCTGATGAGGCAGCTAGATGGCCTATAGTTGTTAAAAATCCTTGGTCAGAACAAATTGTGAGTCTTGTCCAAATGATGGAATCAAAAACACTGAATACTCCTTTAGAGATTCATTCCAATATCAATTTGGCCACATGGCAACAAGTATTGAAGGATGCTGGCTTGGATGGCTACCACCTTTTCAAATCAGGCCGCAATATTATGGTGTGGGGAAAGTTGAAATATAGGCTTAAGGATTATATGGGAGAAGTAGCATTTCTAAAAGTTCCTCCAATAGATCAAATGAATAGAATTAAAATGCGATGAAAAAATTCATAATTCCGTCAACCGTGGAAGTATTTATGGATGGGATGGAGTATCAGCAATATTATTCCCGCTGGTTGTTGGGAATAAAACTTATTACCACTTGGAAAGTAAGTCTTGGTTTTATAAATAAATATCAAAAGGGAACTGCCTGGGCTGATGTAGAGATAGCCGGGAGTTCTGATCTAACGCCAGATCAAGTATGGGAATTGGCTAAGGAAAAAATAATAAGATACGATTGGCTTAATCCTCCTCGGTATAAAAAATGACTGCCCTAGACATGCTCCCTCGTAGTTGCCAGATAGCGGCAACAGTAGCTGCGGCAGTTTTGATAGATTGCGGATATGAAGTGAGGATCCTTTCTCTTAGAAGCAATTTGGCCAATAAAAAAGAAAGTAGTCATTGTGTCGCGGTATATCGTATGGGAGGAATTTTATGGATATATGACGTAAATATTGGAACTTTTGAGATTGGAAAATTTTCCAAATATAATTGGAAAACAAAGCCGCTAGTCATTGCTAAAAAGAGATATATTAAAATAATATCAGCAAAATGGAAGACTTCAATTTTATGACTGAAATTACAAACTGCTATATATGGAATAGTCTAAATGAGGAATATCTATGCATTTTTTCTAATACTCTATCTGAAGCTCGAAAAAAAATTAGAGATCTTGGAAACAATGCCGATAATATTGAACCTGATTTCACTTATGAAAATGTAAAAGTAGACTGGAGTCAAACGAATCAATGCCTAAAAACCTCCTCGAACGTGGATTGACAGCGCCTTGGCAAAAGAAGCTGGCCAGAGAATATCCTAAAGCAAGCAACGCTTTCGAGCTTGAACTTATCGCCTTTCGCATCGGCACAGAGCATGGCCGCTTCTTCCATATGCATCGGCTTGTGGACTTCATGTTCACGAAAGAAGGCAACCCCGATATCATTCGCCCGGTCGATTGGATCCCTTGGACAGAACGGTTTTTGGAAGTGGCATGCGATGGCGATCTCTCGCTTGGATTCACTGGAGAGCCCAAATATCTCGGGGTAACCGGCCCAGCATCCTCTTCCAAGACCTTCAGCGCCGCCCTGTATGCCTTTCTGACATGGTACGCAAATCCAAGGCGCACTAAGGTTGTCGTGGCGTCTACGTCAATCCAGGCGGCAAAGAACCGTATTTGGGCCAATATCGTCCAATTGGCTAATGCTGTGCCTGAGCAATTGCGGTTCTACGACATCCTGACGTCCAACCCGGCTATGATCCGGTTGCCGAATGGAACCAATGTTGAAAGTGTGGAGCTGATTGCCGGTGATGATAGTCAACGCGAGGCGTCGGATAAGGTACTTGGTATTAAGAACGACTACTTCCTCATGATCGTGGATGAAGCCACGGAAGTTAGCCATGCTCTTTTCGAGGCTCGGAACAATCTCGATAAAAACCCGCGCCTGCAAATGATCTTTCTTGGCAATGCGGCTTCTCATGAAGATCCTCATGGCAAGATTTGTGAACCTCTCAATGGTTGGGAAAGCATCACGGTAGAATCTGAGATATGGCAGACTAATCTTCCTCGGGGTGCGTGCCTGCATTTTGATGGTTTGAAATCTCCCAACATGCTTGCTCCTGAAGGTGAGCCCGCACCTTACCCACGCCTCATTACCCGTGAGGCTGTCCAAGAAGTAGCGCAAACCGAGGGCGGCGACCAATCAGCGGGCTTCTGGAGATTTACGCGAGGCTTCTGGCCCAAGAGCGGTAGCAGTTCTCAAATTTATACGGTGTCCGATATCGAATTGAATGGAGGAAAGGATGCTCCTATTTGGCTGGAACCTCCCAAGCGTATCATGGGGCATGACCCATCTTTCTCCAGCGATGGAGATAGAAGCATGGCTGTCATTTGTGATTTAGGCCTAACTCCGGAAAAGATTCCCATTTTAGCTCATGTAGCCACAGAAGTAGTAGCTGTCGATGAAACGCAGAAGGAACGGTACAGCTTCGCCATGGCCGAGCAGTTAAAGAGGCTTGCTGAAAAATATGACATTGATCCTAATAACATAGGAGTCGATTGCACAGGATCGGGCTTGAGCTATCCTGACGTCATCGATGAAGTTTTTAATAAAGATAAGGCGATCAAATCGCATTGCTGGCGTGTGGCGTTTAATGGGCCGACGTCTGGCTTGCCATATCCTACCGATGCTTTGATGAAAAACTCAGAGGATATGTTTGATAGGCGCGTGTCCGAGATTTGGTACATCGGAAAATTGTTTTTACAGAAAGGACAATTCCGGGGATTGAAATCCGATCTTGTAAATGAAATGTGCAAGCGGCTTTACGAGCGTGTTAAGCAGAACAAGATTTCGGTAGAGACAAAACGAAAGATGCGGGAAAGAGGAATCAAATCGCCTGACGAACCCGATGCGTTCTTCATAGCTCTTGCTCTTGCTCGCGAGAAACTAGGTTTTTCAATCTATACAGGCCCATCGACTCCCAGAAAGCCCGTGATGAGTTTTAAGGAATGGGCTAAGAAAATGGATCCTGGTATCTCTCATCTAGATGGTATGCGAGGGGGATGGTCAACTGTGGAACTTGTGAGATAAATTTATGTTATCATATTTAATTATCGCACATCTAATCGGAGATTTTTTACTTCAAAATCATTGGATGCAAACCAAGTCAAAAGACTCATTTGTATGTACGGTTCACGTTGCTTGTTATAGTGCATTTTTTTGGTTCTTAATTCCTTGGTGGCTCGTACTGCCGATTTTGATCGAGCACTGGCTACAAGATCGCTTTGCACTCCATATTAAGTGGATGAATTTCTATAAACAGACAACACCAGATAAATGGCCAGTTGGACCGCTTTGTATGAATCAATCCTTTCACCTAGCCTTCATCGCAATGATTTCTTGGATGGGGAAATTATATTAAATGAAAATTGACACCTCAACATACGAGTGGACGGCTTTCTTCGACCAACTTGAAAAGTTGAAGGTAGGCGAGCATATGGATTCTCCAGTCAAATGGTTTCGCGCCATTGTCTATTCTGACGGACTTTACATCATGTGGACGAATTGTACGGCTGGAAGTGGGCTCGGACGAATTCTTAAGGATTCTGAAGAACTTAGGAAGTGTATTGATCGAGAAGTTTGGTCTGGAATAATAATCACGTATTAAAAGATTGCTATTTATAAATAGTTAAGATAGTTTACTGCTTAACTATGGCAGAATTGATGGGGTACGTTGTCCCCAGCCGATTATCAACACCTCGAATCCGTACGGCAGAAGAGGCTCAGGCCATTTGTTCGCGTATGTGGATTGATGACCAAATTGGGTCGATCAATCGCGGAAGACTCAAAGGAATGATTGATGGAGAGCCGCCCTATCTTCGGGATGACCTGAGGCGTAACGGGCAGCTCTATCGATGTAACATCAATTGGATGGGGGCTCGTTCAGCTCTCAATAACGCCCGATCCCTTTACGTCGATCTACTCAATTCAGTAGCGCAATTTATTGCTTTGGAGTTTCCGGGAACGGTCGATCCAACGAATGCCAATGAATGGGGTATTATCATTGCCGAGGAGTTTACTCGAACGCTGCGGAATTGGCGTGAATTTCAATTTCAGGTAGATCGACTTGTCGATCAGTTCGTCGGGTATGGAGCTGGATTTGCCTACCACGAGTCGCCTAGGGACTGGCGATGGATCAGCGCTGGGCTAGGCGATATTCTTTTCCCGCGCAGCACCAAGTCCAATGAAGAGTACGTGGACATTGTCATGATGCGCCGCCCTTATTTCCTTTACGAATTAGTCGAAAAAATAGCTGATCCCAAGATAGCGAAAGCAGCTGGATGGAATGTGGAATGGGTTAAGGATGGCCTTAAGAAAGCACAAGGTAATGATCCCCGGCTTGGTAATGACTGGGAAACCCAGGAAAAAGAGCTATTCGAAGCCACCTATTATTACGCTTATGGCAGTAAAAACGAGATGGTTTGGTGTGACCATCTTTATGTCCGGGAAATGGACGGGGGCTACACCCATCAAATTGTCCTCACGGAAAAGGGCGGCGGCTTCCTTTTCGAGAAAATCAACGAATTTGAGAACGCCAGCGACTTCTTCACGATCTTTACCAATGGCGGGGGCAATGGCGATATCCACGGCCAGCGCGGGATGCTCTTTGACATCTTCCCGCAAACCCAAGCCATTAACCAAATTCAATGCCAGATGGTCGATAATCTGCGCCTGAGCATGTCGATGATGCTCCAGGCGTCTAGCGAGGAAGCCTTACAGGATCTCGCCATGATCGATTTTGGACCTTTTAAGATTCTGCCTCCAAAGGTGCAGATCGCTGAAGTCAATCTTTCTCCTCCGAATCAAGACGCACTTAGCGTCCTGAATTACCTTTCAAATCAACAGGCATCTAATACGGGGCAGTACAGTGCCCTGACTGCTGGAAGTGCCATCCTGAATGCCCCTACGGCCCAGCAGGGACGCATGGCCACGGCAAATGACAACACCCTTTCGCAGAGTCAGACGAATGTTTTTTACACATCCTGGACGCATCTTTTACGCCGAACTTATAAACGACTCACTCTTCCCGACTGGCAGGCTGGAGAACCAGGGGGAGCCGAAGCCCTTGAATTTCAGAAGCGGTGTTATGCGCGAGGGGTTCCTCTTCCAACCGAGAAACTTAACGTCCTCTCTTCTCCCATCGATGTGCAGGCAGTTCGCGCCGTGGGTTATGGTAGCCCAGCTAATCGTATCCAAGTTCAGATGCAGCTCATGCAGCTCGCGGGGCAAATGTCTCCAGTTGCTCAGAACGAACTCATGCGCAATATCACGGCAAGTCTTGGAAATGGACGCATGGCCGATATCTATTTCCCGCGTACCACAACGCTTCCATCGCAGGTTGAAGATGAGAAAATTGCCGAGCTTGAAAATTCATTGATGCGCCTCGGTCAGCAGCAGTCCGTCTTTGGTAATAACCTAGTCCACGCTACAGCCCATACGGCGGCTATTGTGCAGATGATGACCGAGGCGTTGCAGGGACAAGTTCAACCTCAGGCCATTGTGACCTTCCTTCAGCCTGCTATCCAGCATACGCAGATGCATGTCCAACTTTTGGCCAAGGATCATATTAACCAGCAAAAAGCGGCTCAGTTTGGACCCATTCTTTTACAGGCAAACGCACTTATGCAGAAGGCCATGTCGATTCAGCAGAAGAATCAGGCTCAAATAGCTAAGCTAGGCCAAGAACAGCAACAGGTTCAGCAACAAGAAGACCCTCTTTTGCAGGCCAAATTAGCCGATTATCAGAGCAAAATTGAGGAGCGAGACAAGAAGACCCAACTTGAAGCTATTAAGGTCAAGGCGTCTATTGATACCCACGCTCAAGCAGGAGCTCACAAAGATGCGGCCTTGGCCCATAAAATTCAGGTAGACAATCAGAATGAATCAAGCTTAACTTCCTAAATAAGTTATGGGATTAAAAATTATTCTATCTGAATTTTCGCAACAAAAGCTAATCGAAAATATCGAGCAACCTTGGTTTATTGAGCTTATTTACGTTCTAAATAATGCAGGAAGTTGTTCAGAAAATCCTTATCTTTCTTCAAGTAAAAGACCATTAACAGAAGTTGAATACCAGGCTCTTAATGGAAGCTTCCGGCAGGGATGCCTGGCAACGGTTCAGGCAATTTTTTCTCTAGCCCTTCCTTCCAAGAAAAACGTTCCTGAAGAAATGGTGTCGTGGGGGGAGCTCAAGCCAGAGCCTGCAAGCCCTAAAGTTTTTCAAGATAAACCAACCTCAATCACATAAAATAGTATGCCTCTTCCTACTGTCATTAATCAGCCTGTTGGAATTCAACCTATCAGCGAACTTCTCAGCAAAGTTTTGCCTAAAGATTTTGGAGATGTAGACGCCACCCAGCAAGTCCAATCCAAGATGGCCGCGCTTGATCCCAAGTTTCAAAAAGTTGCTCTTACAGTTGATCCTAACAATCCCGATGCTCCACTGACTCCAGTTGCCCCAGAATCAAAAACTCCTGAGGTTGCACCGCCTCCAGTCGAGCCAATTGTTGAAACACCTAAGGAACCGGCCAAGGAACCTTCTAAGCAATCGCTTAGCGATAACCTTCCCGATCCTGGTTTTGGCGGAGATAAACTATTGGAAGCTCTCGAAGGAACGAAAACGCAGGAAGTTCCAGATAAAACGGTAGATCCTGCAAAAGAAGTGCTAGAGGGAAAATTGCCAGAAACCAAGGCGGAGGAAGCAATTCCCGAAGTTCTTCCTCCCAAGGCAAAAGATGCCCAGGCGGCATTTGCCAAGATGACCAAGTTGCTCAAAGAAAAAGAGCATAAAATTAAAGATCTTGAGGCCAAGGGCAATATTGATATCGCCGCATCGGCCACGGAGCCCTTGCGCCAGCAAATTGTGGAATTGGAAAAACAGAGACAGCAGATGCTCAATGGAAATGCCACGATTGCCTTGGAATCTCGCCCAGAAATTCAGGAAAGATATATCAAACCCATTCAATCTGCTGAGGCCTATATCCGAGAAATAGCAAAAGAAAATGAAGGGGTATCTGCTAGGACTTTACTTGATTTAGCTAGCGAGCCGGATAGGGCGAAGAGAAAGGCAGCGGTAAGGGCAGAATGTGCAGATATGCCAGCAGATGATCTGGTGCGCGTTCAGGATGCTGTAAATGCTATCGGAATTCTAAATACCGATTTGAATAGTCTTCGGGCGAATGCCAGCGAGTTGAATAAAAAATTTGAGACCCAGCAGCAACAGCAACTTGATTCTCAAAGGGCTCAATTTAGGGCTGAAGCCATCAAAGTGATTGATAGCCAATTCGAGAATTTTATCAAAGGCGACAAGGTCATCTCTCATTTCGTTGAACAAGATCCTAAGGTTAAAGAGCAACTAGGGAAGGTGTTGGATGCTGTAAAGCGGTTCGATGCCGATTTCTCGTGGGCAGAAGATCATAAAACACGTTCTACGGCTCTTTTACAGGCCTTGGCTTATCCAATCGTGACCAAATTGCACCAGAATGCTCTAAAGCAATCCCTTCAAGAAATAAAAACGCTTAAGGAACAAAATCTTAAACTGAAAAATGCGGGCGTAAGTACGGTTCCACGTGGAACATACACGCCTCCCAAATCGGATGAACCTCAGTCCCTAACCGGAATCATTGCGGATGCATTCAAAGGAACTCAGTTAGCCTAGCATTATGCCATGGCTTCCTTTGTTCTCGATCACTTTACCGTTCCTCCAGGCGGATGCTTTTATTACATTGAGCCTAAAACTGGAGCTAGGATTGAGGGTGGCGATTATACCGCATGGACGGAAGCCGTCGAAAAACATCGTAAGGCAAATGGGATTGAACTTGAGCCGATGTGGAAATTACACATTGAAGAATGGCTTTGCTATGACCTTGCTTCAAAAGGCAAGGACTGGTGCAGAATCAATGGCGCAGGCGACGTTATTGCTTACGGCCTACGCCCTCTCGTTCATCTATCAGATCAATATTTGGGAACAAACTTAGCGTCCTGTGGAGAATGCGCCCAGCGTCAGCAAACAATGAATAAATGGTGAATTGTGGATAAAAATGAACTTATTGAGATTGGGAAAAAAGTTCTCGATTTAGTGGCACATCGGGATCAGGGCGATTTTTTTCCAGGAAAAGATTCTTTTAGATATTCGGCTCAAGTCGAAATAGCCAAAACTAGAGGAGATATGAATACAATTTATGAATCACATTCATTCAAAATAAAAAACCTAAAACAGAACAAACTATGAGCGCAATAATGGATAACCCGACAGAAGCCTATCACAATCAAATTCAGCGCCCACGAGGCTACCAGCTTCGTGGCGATATCGCTATCTCACTCGCGTTGCACAAGGAAGATTGGGAGAGCGCAAAACTTTTGATGGATCTGATTGTTCATCTGGAACCGTTGAATCACGTTGACCTTATTTTGAGCATTTCAGGAGGTCCGGAAGTATTGCCTGATGAAGAATGGAGGGAATTTCACAAAAAAGCATCTGGATTCTTCCGCAAGGTGGATATTAATAGGACTCCTATTATCCAAGCCCAAAGGCTCTTTATTCCTGGAACCGACCAAGCTTCGCGTGACTGGCGTCCCACAAATAAGACGTTCCGATCCGTGGTCGATTACTTCGCTTATTTCCGAAAGGATGTAGGAGCATTCTACTATCTGGAAACGGATTGCGTTCCTCTCAAACGCGATTGGTTTTCACAGCTTTCTTCAGAGTACAAATCCTCAAAAAAGCCTTTCATGGGTGTGATTCGTAATGCCGTAAATACGGCCACTGGAGCGCCCCTACCTAGGCACATGAATGGAAGTGGATTTTACCCAAATCCTATTTCGGATCATTCTCACATGCTATATGTTGCGTGCTTGAATAGTGATCCATTTGCCGTTCCATTCGATGTGGCAGGAGGTAATGAAGTTGTTCCTAAGTGCCATCCGACCAAGCTTCTGTACTGTGATTTCACGGCTACGCCGAATATCAATCCCGAGGCAGTTATTTGGCATGGGGATAAGCAGAATAACATGAAATATGCGGAGTTGGAGAAATTGGGAGTTCCAACTAATCCAGCGTGGAATAAAACCGATCATGTTGAAGTCAGGACTGTTTCGACTCCATATGATCCTAGCATTGGAATTTCTATTATTCACCTTCCGAAATCTTTAAAAGAAGAGTCAAGATTTGTTAATGAGGTTCGGATAGATCCTCCCAAAAATGCCTACGAAGCCTACTTGGCCGCTCTGAATCAGCACGGGCATTGTAAAGCAAGTTGGATGCGGGCTGTTAAAAAATACAAGGATCGCTGCTGATAAGGTAGAAGATAGGATAAAAGAAATTTGTACCCAAATGGCAGTTTCCGTATCGCTTCGGGATGACATGCCCACAATGAAAAGTCATTTGGAAATCAAATTGAGCCTTCCAAATCAAAATCCTATCATACTATAAAATATTTAGTTGACAGAATAAATAATGTAGTGAATAGTGCGCGTAGGTCGATAAATCGCTGAGACGACATCAGCACGGGCACATCATCCCAGTCGTTGCCGGATTGGAAAGAAACAGTTCTGAGCCACTTCGTGGTTCGGAATAACGAACTCCAAACCAAAGGACGCCGAAAGGCTAATCCTTCAACGACAGGATCTTATGGGCCTAGATACAAATACATTTCAGCAGATTCTCGGAACGGTAGCAGTCAATTTTCAACAGCAGATCGCGCAGAAGTTCCTTCCTTATGACGCTTGGCTTGCTCTTACTGAGCGAGAAATCTTTCCTCCCGGCGTAGGTAATACCATTAGTTATTTCAAGACCGAGGCGACGTTCGCTACAGATGAAATAACTTGGCAGCCTCTTAGCCAGAATAGCGATACCGGACCTAATCAGACCGATCTCCCCGGCGATTTAGTGCCTACCTCTCAGACGGTGCTTAATGCTCCGCTTGAACAGAAAGCGCTCAATTCCGATGACATCGAGCTCGTCAAAACGGGCATGGCGTTCCAATTCCAGCAACAGCTTGAAAACACGCTCACCAATTTCGAGCGTGCCATCGGGCGAGTCTGGAGCCGCTACATCCAATCCCGATATGAACTGGTCATTGGTAACAAGATCGTAGCAACTACCGGCCTTCCGAATGTGGCGGGTTCCGGAACAAGCTTTCAGACGGCGATTAATGCCAATAGCGGCCCGTTTCCTACCTCTAAACTCACTCAGGGTATCCTGCGTAACATCTATAATCAGATGACCTATAGCAACGCCGATATGGACGGTGCTTATGGTGAAGTCGATGGAGCGCCGGTATTCCTCCTGATGAGCGATCAGCAGACGCTTTTCAATATCATCAGCCAAAATACCGATATTCGACAGGATTACAGGTTTGCGGAACCTGGTGAGTTGCTCAAGCCTCTGGGCGTGGGTCGCGTCTATAATGGCTTCTACCATTATGCGCTGAAGAATCAGATTCGATTCAACCTGATAAATAACCAGTTGGTTCCTGTTCCTCAGTATGTCTTGCAGCCAACGACCAATGGTAATCGTGAGGTTTACAACATCAACTGGCAGTACGCGAACTATGGCATTAGCTACGTGTTCCATCGTAAGGCCATGCATTTGATGGTGCCGAACTTCCCGTCCAACCTCGGTGCGGAAACCAATTACAATCCCCAGAACTATATGGGTGATGTGATCTTCCGCTTGTACGGCATCACGACTACCAACCGGGATGGTGACGTTGGCTTCTACCGCGCTCGCATGATCGCGGCTGCCAAGCCGATCTTCCCTGAACTCGGATTCGCGATCCTCCACGAATTGTGCGCTCAGGACGACTTGATCCTCACGGGTTGCACCTACGGTAGCTAACCAAAACGATCTCAAGCGCAGGCTGTCTTTGATGGCCTGCGCGAAGGATCGAAAGAAAGGAACAGATTATGGCGAAAGCAACCAGTCTAATGGGAATGCGGGCACGCGGGCAGTCTATGCGAAATGAAGCTAGCCTTGGTAGTGCCGCGCGTCATCCTAGTAATAAAGAAGCCACGGGCGCGGGAGCTAATCCCAAACCTTCTCCTTCAACGGAGCCAGTCCAGCCGATCAAAATAAAGCTTCCTAAGAATCTTGAAAGTCAGACGCATCAAGACGGAGAGCAAGCTACTTATTTGATGAAAGGTCATCATGTCAAAGCGCCTGATGGCTCGACTCATTTCCATGCGCATACCATGGATGGAGAGCCTGTTTCAGGCGGTGACATCATGGCCGATAGTGACGGCACAAATGATAATGGCCAGGGAATCGAAGGCGAAGAGCCTAATTCTCCTTTTGGAATCCACGAAGCGCTCAAGGGATTGACGCTCTAATTTCGCACTTTAATGATGCGCATTTGTTCCAATCAAATGTCCGCAAGGGAAAGGAAATTTTGTGAGCGAAATTCATTGTAATGCGCCAACGCCTCCCATCTTTTTTGCACCATTTACACCAACAGTGGTTGCTACTGGCGGGACATTCCTGCCTTTTGCCAATTCTATAACCGAGGCCAAGGGTAAATCATCTGCGGCTGTAGGCGTTGGAGGTCTTGTATTCATCATGAATGCCGTCAATAACGGGGAACTGTCCGAATATCAGCTTATCAGTGGAATTCCAACTCAAGGATTACCGTTCCAATTTCAACCGCTCGATAACGCGAACCTGACGTACAGCCTCGTTTCATGAGTAATCCAAATAATCTTAACGATTGTTGCTCATCTGGAAGCAATGTTATTCTCGTTACATCGGGACAACCGGGAAATCCTGGACTAAATGGGTTTAATGGAGGTCTCGTTTGTCTTACAGGTTCTGGAGCACCATCCAATACAATTGGGGCAGATGGAGATCTTTATAAAGACATCGATACGGGAAATCTCTATGGCCCTAAAATAGCTGGGGTATGGGGAGGGCCGTTTGAAATATCAGGAGCAGCTGGGGGCGATCTTCAGGGAACTTACCCGAATCCGACTCTTATCAATGTAGGGACTTCGGGGACATGGACAAAAGTCACAACTGACACAAAGGGGCGTGTTACCAATGGAGGCTTCCTATCTCCGAGCGATATTCCCGGTGGAGTTGAATTACAGGCCAATAAAGATCAGCCGAGCGGCTACGCAGGTTTAGATGCTTCTACTAGGCTAAAGGCAGCGGAATTTCCAGCCTTTACGGGCGATGTTACAACGGCGGCAGGTGGAACCGTAACAGCTATCGCTGCCAGCGTGGTGTCCAATTCGAGGCTAACCAATATGGCGGCGAATACCGTCAAGGGTAATAATACAGGTGTTTCGGCAGCCCCGCAGGACATCACTTTCGCGGCTCTTGCCACGGCCCTTGGCTTGGCCGTTACTGCGGTAAAGACGGTAAAATCCCAAGTTTTTACTTCCAATGGAACTTATACGCCTTCAACGGGAATGCTTTATTGCATTGCTGAAGTTCAAGGAGGTGGAGGCGGTGGAGGAGGAGCAGCTGGGGTTGGATCTCAGAGTGCCGCTGGCGGGGGCGGTCAAGGTGGGGGTTATGCCAGAAAAGTTATTAGCGCAGCTACCATCGGTATTTCTCAAGCCGTCACTGTTGGCTCTGCGGCCAATGGAGGAACGGCTGGGGCTAATAATGGCACCAATGGAAATTCTTCCAGCCTTGGAGCTCTTTTATCAGCTACAGGAGGCGCGGCAGGAACAGGCGGAACAAGTTCGGCTTCGGCTATTTCTGGGACATCAGGTGGATCTGGCGCAGGAATAGGTAGCAGTGGAGATATCAATTTAACCGGTGGAATCGGAGGCAATGGAATTGCTTTTGGTTCCAATACATCAGCCATGGGGGGATATGGAGGATCGTCTCATTTCTCCGGTCAAGTCAATGGCGGGATTGTGACCGGCGCAGGCTCCAATGGAAATAACTATGGCGGTGGCGGTGGCGGAGCTGCCGCTGGAGCTTCTTCTTTTGCTGGAGGCAACGGATCTCAGGGAATTGTGATTATAACCGAATTTTGCAGCCAATAATAATTTATGCTTGACTATCAAGATCTCTTCAATCGCTCCCAAGGATGGTGTTCTATTCCCAAAATGGAATCCATGTGGAAAGAAATTAATACCGTTATCGATAAAAGAGAAAGTGGTAAAAGCATTGTTGCGGTTGAACTAGGAGTTTTTGGGGCTCGATCTATTATTCCCGTAGCTGCTGCCCTAAAAGAGCGCGGAGTGCATGGAATGGTCTATGGAATTGATCCATGGGCCAAACATGAAGCCATCAAAGGTTATGAAGGCGAAAACCAATCATGGTGGAGTTCAATTGACCTACCGGAGATTTTGAAACAAGCGCATATTCTTGTCGGTCACTATGGACTTAACGACTACGTCACTTTTCTAACCTCTTCGAGTGATAACGCATCCAAACTTTTTAAACATACGGCTATTGATTTTTTTCACTGTGATGCCCAACACGTTTTCGACCAGTTTAAGAAAGATGTAGATAACTACGTTCCCCAATGTCACACAGGAACACCAATTATTGTTGATGATGTCGGCTGGTGCGGCGGAAAAGAAGCTTCCGGTTACGTTTCTAAAATAGCTGATTACCAATATTCGATTGAAGATTGTGGATTCTTTTTGAAGAAATAGTACCCGATGGCACGGCTATAAACTGCTCGGGTGACAGCTAGGAGGGTGTAGCACCGTGTGACTTTCCCGCCACAGTGCCCAGGCCATGCCAGGCTGGAATGAATACGGGCCGGGTACTTCCGGAGATCATGTATAAGTAGGCGGCGTGGCCCATGCCAGAACATCGCCATGAAAAACTGCTCCAAAGGGCCATTCCCAGCGAGCCAGATTATCGGTTAATCGCGTGTGCCATTGCAAGACAAGGACTTGTTTACCACTGGCGGCAACATAATAAAAATTATGAGTTTCAATCTGTCCTCGCTCATATACAGCTGGAGGTTTAATGGAAGGAAACTTATTCCACGTCACTGTAGACGTTTGAATGACCATTTAATAAAATTAAGAGATATAACTATTTTGTCTAGTGAATTATTGCTTTAACTTTTTAATTAGGTTACTGTCATTACGTAATTCATGGCTGACAAAACACCTATTTTTGATGGGCAGACCGATTTTAGCGGCGGCATGGATGCTTCGCGTAGTCCTGAACTAATAAATCCCAATCAAATTGCCCTAGGGGTTAATGTGACGGTTCGCGGGGCTTACCCAGCGACTCGCCCAGCTTTTAATAAGCTGAGGCTTGATTTTGCTGGAGACACAGAAGCGGAATCCTATTGGAATGAAAATTTTTATCAAGGAACAGGTTATTTTAACCCAAGTGGAAATACCCCTGGATTTACCACGAGTGTAGGTGGTCGAATCTTTAATCTGCAACCCCAAGGAATCCGCACTTTTCAAGTTACCGATATTACGCCCAAATTAAGCACGGGATCACTTGATGTTAATAGCGCCAGGCTCACTAAGGCTTATTTTACGCAGGCGAGCGTATATCAAGTAATTCAAGATGGTCAAAGCCTGCCATTTATATTTGATGGATCTACTGTGCGCCGGTCTAATCCGGAAGTACCGGAAGTACCGACTGGAGCGGTCATGGCCTATGGGCAATCAAGGTTGGCCGTGGCTCTGGGTAATCAATTTCTCATCGGAGATATTAACGGTGGCGCAACTAATGTTCTAAGTTTCACGGAAACAACCTATCTCAATGGTGGCGGTTCCTTTTTGCTTCCCATGAATATGGGTAACGTTACGGGAATGATTTTTACAGCCAAGCAGGATACGAATACCGGGCAGGGAACGCTTCTCGTTTTTGGAGAAAGCGGCGTCATAAGCGTCGATCTGTCCATACCACGGGAGCAATGGCAAACATCGCAAATTGTCACGGTTACTCTAACGGACATAGGAACCCTAGCGGATAGGGCACTTCAGACAGTCAATGCCGATATTCTATTTAGGGGTAAAGATGGAATTAGGTCTTATCGGGATGCGCGAGCCGAATTTGGCCCCTATAGCGTCGGAAATTTCGGTCGAACGGCCATGTCCTATGAAATAGGCCCATATTTGGATGTGGATACATTGGCGTGGCAACCGTATGTTAGCGCTGTCAACTTCGATAACCGCTATCTGATGACCACGCAGCCTACGAGATTAGGAGGTTCAGGGCCTCCGGTGTTTCGGGCTATTGCGGCCATGGATTTTATCGCCGTGACGGCGCTTCGTTATAATCAGCCTCCTGTATTCGACGGTCTTTGGACGGGGCTTAACGTTTATCAATTGACCCAAGGGCAATTCGCCAGCGGACTTCGGTGTTTCGCTTTTGTGCGAGGAACCGATAATTTGGGAAATCAACAACTTCAGATTTGGGAAATAACCAAGAATGCAGGATTGGATAATGGCATATGCCCGATTCAGTGCGCCATTGAATCCAGATCTTTTTTATTTAATAGTGCGCTTGGCTACAAGAGACTTAATTATTTGCGTCATTGGTCGGATCAAATTCAAGGGCGCGTTGATTGGACGTTAAGGCTTAAGCCGGATCAATATCCCGGATGGGCATTATGGCAGAAATGGACGGATCAAGCGCCCACCCAAACATGCAATAATACGGGGTGCTCTATTCCTAACTATCAACCCCAGTATCGATCCGGAAGAAACGCCACATTAGCTCCAGAAGGGTGTCTAAGCGACGGAAGTATGGCTTGGAGATATAGAACGGGATTTAGTTATCAAGTACGGTTGGAATGGTCTGGGGTGGCAAGATTAAACAAGCTCTTGTTTCAGGCCCAGCCACAAGATATTCCCAAACTTGATTGCCTGACGGAATCTCCTCCCGATGACCCCATTGGAGCCATCGTGGCTAATATACCTCCCGCCAATCAATATTTTAACGAAGAGGTTTCGTATCAATGTCCGGTGGGATATGTTGGCACCCCTATTACGGTTCCAGCAGGAACATTCTCTTCCACGGTCAGCGTTGAAGATGCAAATTCACAGGCTTTGGTTTATGCTCAGTCTCAATCGAATTGCCAGCAGATTGTTTCTTACATCACCCTTGAAATGCAAGGGCCAGTAGACGATGACGTAATCCTGAAAATTAATGGCAATATTCCGATTCAAAGCGGATCAACCATTCAATATTGGGATTATAACACAAATGCCTGGTCTAATAATTGGGTGTCCACGCAATTACCTTCTCCTGTTCCAGGTGGACAAACTATCTATCCGATAACTTCAACTAATCGAAACTGGAATGTTCTTTGGTATGCTGGATCCAATTATCTAACTCAAAATTTCGTGAAAATAAAATACTCAGGAATTTTGTCCATTGGAGACGTTGTTCAAATTCTCGCTTTCGATGGTTGGCAAACCGAATACCGATTAGCTCCATGGAAAGTGACCGTCTACTATTACAATGGCAGCAATCAGGTGTTTACCGGAGGAAGTACGGTTATAGGAGTTTCTCCCAATACTCCATCTCCTCCAAGAGTTAATCCCGTCTCCGCCCCTCCTTATGATACAATTGCCGATTTAACGGCTTTCCTAGGTCTTCCTGATTATCGGTCTCAGGGTTATCCAAATAGCGGGCCTTTTTTTCAGGATACTTATGCCGACGGAACTTTTACTATACCTTCTCCATGAACACAGGACTTGATATTTGCCCAATTGGATTTCTTGGATTTGGAGAATGCGCTTCCAATGAAACGACCATTTACGGATCTATTATCAGTGGGCAAGCCTACGATTTTAGCGCTTCAGCCACAGAGCCCTTTTGGGCTCTAGGTTATGCCTTTCTGGGGAATGGATATCCCCATTTGGTCAACATGCAGCAGGCGTTTCTTTACAGCACGCTTCAGCTCTATCCACCTACGATCACGGTAATTAACTCTAATACCGTTCAGTTTAAAGATTTTTACAATACATCAAGTGGTTATGTCCAGACCCAATGGGAAGTATGTCTAGACCATGCCAATAAAAAGGTCATCGTTCAAAATTTGATGACCAAACTTCCTCAACAGCTCTCCTTTCGGGCATGCAGTGAAATCTTGGTTAATTATTGGAAGGCAACCCTTTTTATATATTCTGAAGCACCAACAACTATTTTTCTTCCATTTTAATTAAGTTATGCCAATAATTTATAAGATAAATGAGCTTCACTCTCAATACAGCCGCAGCTCTCCTTCCGGCTAATAGTTGTTACCCAGCAACAGCGCAAGGGATGTTAAATCTGGTTGCGGATAATTTGCTAATTACGGGCCTCGATGCCCTTAATACTTTTAATTATGGGCCTAATACGCCATCGGCCAATCTTCAGGATCGGCCTTGGATCAAAACGGATGCGCAATATAAACTTATTGGGCTTTATACTTTTACTTCTGGAAGCTGGCAGCCTGCGCAGCCCGCAACGATTCCTGGAACAATCGTAGATTTTTTTGGATCATCATCTTCGATTGTATCTCCTTGGTATCTTTGCAATGGACAAGTTGTTACGGGCCCGGTCGGAGGATCGCTAACAACTCCCAATTTAAGTGGATTAATTACGCTTGGCGCAGGCACTAACCCTGCCACAGGAACTAACTTTGCGTATGGAAGCACTGGTGGCGAAGAAAAGCATGCTTTGGTTTCAGCGGAGAATGGGCCTCATACCCATCCTCCGTTGAGTGCGGCATCTACTGGTTTTTGGACTTATCTTGGAGCAATAACCCAAACATTTATAGGAACGGGAAGCGGAGCAACAAGTTTGGATGCCACCACTGGAACATCAGGAAATGGAACTCCGCATAATAATATCCAGCCTTATATGGCTCTCTATAAAATCATTTATTGGCCCTAATGCATGCCTCTTATGAGATCAAGGACAAGTCGATAAGCCCTCCAGGAGGGTACGTTTTTCGTCAAAAGACAGGAATTCTTTTCGAGGCCCCTTATATTGGAACCACGGTCGATCAGTGTAGGCATCACCATGATTTATCCGAGAGTGATGCATGGCAGAAAGTTCTTCATGAGACTTATCAGAATATACCCGCAGCTGCTCGGGAATATTTTATTGTCAAAAATACAGAACCTCTGGCGATTCAAAATCCAACTTTTCGATATGTGGATAAAAATAGACTCTTACCTGCTCCGTATCTTTACAATCCAGGATTAATAACGATAGATGGTGACGACTGGCTCATTTATCGCAGGCAATCCAAAGAAGGTGATAGCACAATTGCTGGATTAAATTTAAATTCTGGAAAAAATCAGATCATCAATATTCCAGCTATTTACGAAAACGAACAATTTGAGGATCCTCGCGTGTTCTGGCATGACGGAAACATTCACCTTTGTTTTAGTTCATGGCGTAAATCATGGAACTATAAGCCAATCATGCGGCTTGTTAAATTGGATAATAATTGGAATTTTAAGGAAGAGATAAAACTTGATTTTGGCGGAAATGGACAAGGAGTGATCCAAAAAAATTGGCAATTCTTTTCCCATGAAAATGAGCTTCATTTTGTTTATTGGTACAGCCCCTTTCAGGTCGTAAAAGGCAAAGATGTATTCACGCACGATAAGCCTGCGCTTCATTGGCCGTACGGAGAATTAAGAGGTGGGACGCCGCCAGTTTTAGTGGATGGCCTCTATTATACTTTCTTCCATTCCAGGACGGAAAGCGGAAGGGCAAAATATTATATGGGGTGCTTGGCTTTTGAGGGGAAGACTCCTTTTAAGCCAGTGAAGATGACTCATGCGCCTCTATTAGCGGCCACTAATCTTGAACCTTCTCTCTCATGGGCTCCATTAACCGTATTTCCGTGCGGAGCTTTATATAAAGACGGGAAATGGTGCGTTTCGCTTGGAGTCAATGACCTGAATTGCGGATTAGTCGATTATTGCCGCAAAGATCTTTTGAGCCGAATGGAGGACATTTGAGCATCCTAGTAGGAGACGTGATCGACGATTTGGCCATACTTCCTCAAGTATGCCCCGGAGATCCTCGCCTATATCGTTACATAAATGAAGGCATGCGGCGCATCTTTCTTGAAGGTAAATATGTAGGTGTTTATGGCCGTTACAATTTCCGTCTTTATGATGGCATGATTACGCTTCCCTATGAGTGCGATACGCTTCTTGCAGCTGATGTTTTGTCTAGACCTGTCTTGATCCATAATGAATGGTTCGAGTTTTTGCAGAGTGGCCCTGGTATGCAGAATTCGCGACTTAACTACACTTACTCGGATTTCTTTGATCGGGGGAACGGATACTGCGTTATCCAAGATCCACCTGGGCCATTTACGGTTAAGATTTATTGCGCTGTTCCAGAAGATCCTAACGCGACTTTAACACTTATCGGTCTTGATGCTTACGGAAATTCCATCCGCTCGCAAATTCCCATTCAAAATGGCGATGGAACAATAACTAGTCAGTGGATAAATGGAGTTCAAAATAATATTTTTTCCGCCACATCTCCTTACTTGGAAACAGCCCAACTTTTTAGTGTTATTACGGCTATTATCTTGCCGAAGAGAAATGGTGATTTGAGATTGATTGCCAATACTAGAAATCCTCAGACATTCCAGCCAACCGGGATTACGTATATGTTGGGTGTTTATCCCTATTTCATGACGAATCCAAATTTCAGGCGGTATCATTTCCCAACGAATCCTCCGCCGGGGCCTACGTCTGAATTTTGTCGAGGTGTTTGCGCAAATGCACTTGTTAGGCGTCGGGTTATTCCAGTCTCAAGTCCGAGCGATTTTTTATCGATAGATAATATTCCGGCACTGAAATACTACGTCATGAGCGCGTTTAAGGACGAAGAGGAGCAGTATGATATTGCGGAAACGTTGAGATTGAAGGGCAAATACTTTCTTGAGCAAGAATTGAAAGAGACTTCTTCCACAACTGACAGATTGAACGTCCAGCTAAGAGGATTTGGCATCTTCCCAACAACTCCTGGAGCTATTTATTAATGACATCTATCTGTTACATAACCTCACGTCAAAATCCTTTCTTTGAATGGTTTTTAGACTCGTTAGATTATCAGACCAGTCCTGGGGATAAGGCTAATCTGGAATTAATTTTCATAGATCGATTGCTTTGGGATGAGAATGTTCCCAAGGATATCCAAGAACTCAATATTTTCACTGATTTCCAAAATCAGGAGCGCAAAAAATATCTGGAAGATAAAGTCGCTGGTCGATTCAATTTTAAGCATGTAGGCCCTAAGCCTTCCGTTTGGCAAACGCCTTGGCGTGTGACTCAAGAGGATTGGTTTGCTGCCAGCAATGTTCGCAATACGGGTCTTATTTGTGCCAAGGGAGATTTTATCGTCTTTGTCGATGATCTTTCCGTTTTGACGGGACAATGGTTTAAGGCAGTCAAAGAGGCCACTCAATCAGGTAAGGTTACCTGTGGAGCTTATCGGAAGGTAAAGGAGCTTTGCGTTGATAACGGAAATATCGTGAATTTCGTAAATCATCCCCAAGGCATAGATAATCGTTTTTCATATGGAAATGACTCCTCACCTGTCGTTTGTTCTGGACATTGGCTGTACGGATGCTCTTTCACTTGCCCAACCGAATTCCTTCTTGATGTAAATGGCTCTGACGAAATGTGCGACGGCCTTGGATTCGAGGACTGCATTCTTGGTATTCGATTAGCCAATAGGGGATATCATTTTCAATATGACCGACGAATGCTGTCTTATGAGAGCGAGGAGCATCATTTTATAGATAAAGTCATGAGGAGAACCGACAAAGGTATTTCTCCAAATGATAAGTCACATGCTATACTTGCCCGAGCCAATGGAAGTAATCGAGCGGACAATAGTTGGCTAGGTGAGGGTGGAGTTCGCGCCTTACGCGATAAAGTTCTTTCAACTGGAATCGTTCCAGTGATGATCGAGCCGCAGCAGGATTGGCACGACGGACAGATGATTAAGGAGATGGCGTGAGTCTTGTGTGCTCCATATTACTGCCCACTCGCGGGCGCATTCAAAAACTCGAACGCTGCCTCAAGTCTATTTATGCCTCGGCCAATCCCTCAAACTACGAAGTGCTTTTGGCAATTGACGATGATGACGCAGAGAGCAGGCGAAATTTCGGTGAGCTAGAAAGAAAATACGAAAATATATACGCCTTTATCTCTCCGCGTGGCAACGGCTGGCGTGATCTGCATAAGCGATATACGGAGCTTGCGACCAAAGCCTCTGCTCCTTGGATTTGGATGTTTAACGATGATTGCGAGATTCTAGGTCAGGGATGGGATATGCAGCTTGTCCAGATACCTAAGCAAGGGGTTATTGTCCACCCCGAATTTAATCATCTCAATGCTTCTGTTTATTCCAATGACGCCACGGGGGCTTTTCCTATTGTTCCGAATGGCTGTTGGAAAGATTTTGGCTTTGACGCAATTGGTGATCCACCTGATAAGTTCTTGAATGATGTCTGCGCTCAGTTCGGATGGAAGCCATCATTTTTAAAGGGCATCACCGTTTATCACGAGCGCATTCTCGACGAAACTATGTCTACTCATTCTTTCTGAATGCAAAATATGAAGTAAACTTAATTGTTTACTTTATTAAGTAGGATGATTAGTTTACATAACTAATCACCTATGGGAGATTTTCTCAGCAATTTTTTCAATAAGCCTGCTAATGCGCCTACTTTAGCGCCCTACGTCCCTACCAGTCCAACCCAGGCTTTGCAGGAATTTCTTGGTCAGCAAAGTTCGCTTCCAGCTCTCCAAAACTTTGCCACTCAATCGAATCAAGGAAGCAATCAGGCGTGGCAGCAGATGCTTTTTGGGACATCCCCTACGCTTCAAGCTAATTACGGTCAATTTGGACAAAATACGCAGGCACTTCTCAATGGTCAGATTCCTGCCGATGTTCAAGCTCAAATACAAAATAGCGCGGCCTTCCAGGCTCTCCAGGGCGGATATGGCGGCAGCAATATGGCGCATGCTCTGACGGCGAGAGATCTGGGAACGACATCCCTAGGTCTTCAGCAGCAAGGCGCTCAAAATTTAGGACAGCAACAGCAATTGGCTCAGCAGCTTAATCCGAGCAATCTACAAACGTCATCTCTTTTCTATTCCCCGCAAACCATTCTAAGTCGAGATGATCAGGCCAATCTTATTAACAACCAAATTCAAGATCAGAACCAGCAAATTAGCTATCAGAATTCTCTCCAAAGTTCTCCTTTTTCTCAGCTCATGACAAATAATTTAGCAACGCTGCTAGGTGTTGCGACTAATCCTGTTAATGCTTATAACATCTATAAGGGAAGTTCAACCGGTATGAGCGTGAGCAATAATGGCCAATTGAGCCAAAACGGAAGTGGCGGATCTGGCGGATCATCCTCTGGAGGCGGGTTCGGTGGTATGCTTGGATTGGCCTCTTCATTCTTTGGATAACCATGAAAGGAATTTACTAACATGGCAGGCGAAAGCGTAGGCGAAGGCCGCTCGGTCGGTTTTCTTCCAGATTTTGCGGATAGGCTTGGCGCTATACAGGACAAATATGCCCATCGCTTTGACGAATTTACCAATCCCTTTTTATCATCTCAAAATATCAATAAAAGTGTTTTGCCTTGGATTGAAAATCAGCAAACAAATCAACTAAATCAGGCTAATCTTGATCTAGCTCGTCAGCGCCAAAATCTAGCCCAAACCGCCCAAGATACCATCCTGCCTCTTCAAGCTCAGCAATTGGGCGTTCAGACATCTAATCTTAGGGGTCAAGGTGCGGCAGCAGCCTATAACTTGAATAGACTACAAAATTCAGATGCATCTGCTCCTGAGTTTTTTAAACAGTTTGGCGATGCGATTTCCAATGGAGATAAGGTTGCGGCTTATAATGCCATTGCTGAAAATCCAGAAGTTGTCGGCAGATATAGTCAGCAAATTCAAAGCGGCATGAGCGATCTGGATAAAAACTCAATCATTCGTCAAGGAGTCGGAATTCAAAGCGCTACGCAGCAAGGGGCAGATGCTGCTGCTACATCAAAATTTGCAAATCCCGAAGATTACTCGGCTTCACTTACCCCTCTTCCGAATGAAACTCCCACAGATTTTCAATTACGCCAATCAGCTGCTCAACAGGGTTTTGCTCAGAAGCATGCCCAGCTTCAGCAAATTCAAGCCCAAAGTGCAGCTAAAATCGCTTTGGCCAAGATTCAGGCTGGAGGTCGAGTGGATTCGAGCACGGTAAGAACTATTGGAGAATTGATCAAAAATGGGAATATGCCAGTGGATGCTCTTGAATCGGTTCGTCCCGGTCTTGCAGCATGGGCTACAGCGCACCCCGGACAAGATTACGATGGCCCGGTTAATGATGGAACTATTCCTGGCTCACAATTCCCTGCGCAGGTTCAGAGAACTGTTTTGCAGAATTGGCAGGCAGTTAATGATAACCCAAATTCTTCTCAGTCCGCCAAGGATCAAGCCTCTGCTATGCTCTATCGAGTTTTTCCCGCTTTCGCCCAAAAAGAAGGTGCAACCGTCCAATACGATCCCGTAACGGATGCTCAACTGAAGGGTATCGATCTTGCAGAAAAGGCGGCTCAAGTGGCACTATCGAAAGCAGCAGCCGATCCTAAAGGACAACAGCCTGGTTGGTTTGGAGTAAAATCGCCCTACGATCAGGCAATCGATACGATCAATCGCTTGAATGTTGAACGGGCTCAAATTTTAAAAAGCTCTCCTGTTCCGAAGTCCCCACAATCTACAGTCGTCTCTCCCGCTCTAGCGGCAACCAATCCCGTAACGGCTACGGCACTTGAATCGGAAAACCTACTTAAATCAAGCCCGACAGACACCAAGGAAATTTTGGATGCTAAATCGTGGCTTCAGGCGCATCCCGACGATCCTTTAGCTGCCTCAGTTAAGCAAAAGATACTAGCCTCTTCTAAGCCCAAAAAACCTAATGTTACTCGATCATTCCAAGTGCCCGCGACTTTTGGACAGTAGCCCGGATTTATGTCATGCCTAATGTCGATTTCGATCCAAAGACGTTTCTGGAAAATGATTCCGAACCGGATATTGATACGCCGGGATTATTAGCTCAAAAAGCGGCACAGGTTACACCTGAAGTTCCGCCGATTGTACCAAAGTCAGATAGCGCGATGGATATTCGCCCTTTGGAAAGCTCGCCAATTCCTCAGCCGACGCCGTCAGAATCCAATATCGAATCTTTCGATCCCAAGGCCTTTGTTAATGCGCCAACTGAAGATTCTAGGCCTTCCTTTGATCCAAAGGCTTTCTTGGCCGATGCATCTCCTAAGACTCAATTCGATCCAGCGGCATTTATATCAGGATTAGATCAGCCGAATCCTGCCGCACATCAGGAAATGCCTGGAATTCTTGGTCGTGCACAAAGTGCTATTAATAGCGCAGATGCAACTCTCATGAAGGGGTTTGGAGATGCTATTAATTTTTCGGGAAGATTAGTTAGTTTATTTGATAAAAATGTCGATCAAAATAATGATTCCACCAATCCTTATATTTGGTCATCGCCCAGCGATTGGAATCCATCCCAAGTAGCCCAAAATTATATTACAGATCCAAGGTATCCGATTACAAATAAGGTAGCTGGGATTTTTGGAGGAATATTGCCTTATACGGCTTCTGCTCCATCATTGCCGCTTCTTGGAGCGGTCGCTGGATTGGAAGGGGCTGGAGGCGTTTATTCCGAGGCACGGGCCAAGGGGGCAACGAATCAAAACGCTCTTGAAGCTGGCGGGGCAGGCGGGGCAATTACAGGAATTGCCAGCATGGCCCTTGGCCCATTGGGAGGCAAATTGGCCGGAGAAGTTCCAACAGTGGCTTCTGCTACCTGGGCTCAGTTAGGTAAAAGCTTGGCATGGGGAGGATTGCGTTCTGCCTCAAAAACATA
>Ga0105238_10000636_pt1 | contig 36971 bp, 29 predicted proteins | sample KBSC34metaG_FD_81526 | JGI IMG/M metagenome (GOLD analysis project Ga0105238, IMG submission 81526) | Corn rhizosphere microbial communities from Kellogg Biological Station, Michigan, USA - KBS C3-4 metaG | ecosystem: Host-associated > Plants > Roots > Rhizosphere > Soil | place: Michigan, USA...
AATTGACGCAAACGGGAAGATTACCAGCACCGAAATTGAGAAACCCGAAACACCGGAAGTCGACGGAGACGAGGACGGAGAAGATTCACGCGGCAATGGCGCGATCAGCGATCCAGTGGAGGGCGAGCGCAAGAAATATTATTATGACGGCGGACAGGTGGAAATTGCCGCCGAACTGGTTCACGAATTGGATGCTGACGGCAAACAACTTCGGGTCGTCAAGCTCACCGACTACACTGCTGAAAAAGTGCGGACACTCTGCGCCAGCGCGGACGACCTGCGCGCCCGCTGGGCCGATGCTGGCCATCGCGCAGACATCATCCAGCAACTCACCGAGCGCGGCATTGATTTCGCGTCCGTCGCGGCGCAGGCGGGGCGGCCGGACGCCGACCCATTCGACTTGCTCTGCCATCTCGCCTTCAACGCACCTATGCTCACCCGCCGCCAGCGTGCGGACCGGGTGAAAAAGCAGCAGGCGACGTTCTTTAATTATTTTGGCTTTGAAGCCCGCGGAATTCTGGGCGACCTGCTGGAAAAGTATGCCGCCGAGGGGGAACTGCAATTCACGCTCCCTGACGTACTGAAAGTTCCGCCGATATCCCACCATGGCAACGTAAATGAAATAATAACCAAATTCGGCGGCCCGGATCAGCTCCGCCATGCCGTCGACCAACTACAATCGCTGCTGTATGCGGCCTAATTCAAATTGTTGTGAGCGAGATATCTAACAACCCATTCTCGGCCAGTGATTCCGCTCTTGGGTATTTATATCAGGCACGTCTGGCTCTGCTATGGTCACTCAAGAGGCTTAAAGACGAGCCGGATTTTGTTGTGTCGCTGGAAACCTTGGATGACGTGACATTTGAGTCTGACGGAAGTGCAGATCAACTTTTACAAACAAAGCACCACCTGAATCGGGCGGCCGCTTTGACTGATGCTTCACCAGACCTCTGGAAAACTTTGCGTGTTTGGTTTGAAGGCACATCGAACAATTCCATACCGAAGCAAACACTGCTGTATTTGGTTACGACGTCGACCGCTTCTGCTGGTTCGTCTGCCGCCAAACTGCGACTCGATCAACGCGATATTGAGTCTGCTCATGCCTCCCTCGAAGTTACGGCTCAAACATCCAGAAGCCAGGAAAACGCTTCGGCATATTCGGTATTTCTGCAGGCCAGCCCATCCGAACGCCACTCAATTCTTGAACGGGTTGTGGTTCTCGATAAAACGCCGGCTATCGAAGAGCTAAACAAACTTTTGAAAGCAGAAGTTGGTTGGGCTACTGAACGTGAATTTCAAGACACCTTCCTCCAATATCTAGAAGGATGGTGGTTCCGTCGCGTGATTGTTCAGATGGCGGGAATTAATAAACGGGACAGGATTTTAGGTGCAGAACTAGAGGCGCAAATGTCGAATTTGCGTGAGCAGTTTAAGCGCGATTCGCTCCCAATCGCTGACGATCTGCTCAATTTTACTCCGGATGACGCTGCGATCGCTGCGCATGATGAATCCATTTTTGTCAGACAGTTGGAATTAGCTAAAGCCAACAAACATCGGGTGGCGGCGGCCGTTCGTGATTATTACCGAGCTTTTGAACAGAGGTCGCGGTGGCTGCGGGAAGACCTGTTGATGGTGGGCGATCTTGAAAATTATGAGCTTCGATTAATTCAAGAATGGGAATTGTTTTTTGAAGCGAGGCGGGATGAGATCGGCAGTGAAGCAGCGGACGCTGCCAAACTGGCGGCTGCTCGCAAAGTGCTTGAGTGGGCCGAGGGAGCCAGCATTCCAATTCGCCCAGCTGTAACGGAACCCTTCGTCTGCCGCGGATCGTTGCATATGCTGGCAGACAGTCTGCGCGTTGGCTGGCACGCCGAATTCCGCGATCGGTTGTCACACTTATTAAACCCGGAGGCTTTCGAGTGAGTCACTGGAAGAAACGGACAATTGAAGAACAACGCTTGTTAAACCCGAGTTTTTGCTCAATCCTTTTGTGGCATTCAAGCGTTGGCCATGCCGCTGTATCTCAGTCTCGTGTTGGCATTGCATTCGAAGAATGTTTTCTGGTTTTACCGATGGTTTTGCATCGGGAAATTCGCGAGTCGCTCCCACATGGAATATCCACTTCTCTCGCTGTTTGGATCACCAATCATCCGCTCGCGCCCGCGACGATAACAGATCGTGCCCGTACGCTTGTTCCTTTCACAAAGGAGGCGATGCGATTTGCTGGAGCTTACGGAGTTTTGAAATTTGAACGGACAACGGTTCAAGCAAATCCTGACTGGAAAAAGCGGATGGCTGCTTCAATGGCTGACTGTTCTGAAGAAGTACATTCCTGTGCAAAACGTGCAGAATTCATCGGCAAGTGGTTCGCAAAAACCGGAAGCCCGGAAACTGTAATGTCCTTAATTGGGGTTCAACCATGAGTATACAAATCCTCGACATCTCCTTGTACGGTCATGACGGTCAAAGGCGAGCACTGAAATTGAAGCCAGGAGCAGTCAACGTAATCACCGGCGCTTCAAAGACTGGGAAATCCGCACTTATTGATATTGTTGATTACTGTTTTGGCTCCGGCGAATGCCGAGTACCCGAAGGAGTTATTCGTAAGGCGGTTTCGTGGTTCGCTGTCAGACTTCAAATAAACAGTGGGCAAGCTGTCGTCGCCCGTCGTTGTCCTGGACCTGGTTCGACGTCTAGTGAGGAATGTTTTGTTGAGATTGGCAATGATTTGTCGTTGCCAGATATGGCAAGTCTTAGGCAGACGACTAACACAGAAGGGCTCAACAATCTGCTCACGGGCTGGTGTGGCATTTCCGATAATATACATCAGCCAGCGTCAGGCCAGCGGCGAGCGCCGCTCTCAGCCAACTTTCGCCATGCACTGCTTCTCTGCTTTCAGCCACAGGATGAAATCATCCGTCGCAATCAACTTTTCCACCATTGCTCTGACAATTTTATTGCCCAGGCTTTGAAAGATGTTCTGCCTTATCTCATGGGTGCCGTCACTGATGATTATGTAAAGAAACGAGGCGATCTACATCGGCTTCGCGATAAATTGAGAAATTGCGAGCGCAGGCTGGCCGAATTAGTCGCACTAAGAGGCGATGGGGTCAGCAAAGCTGCGACACTTTTGGCTCAGGCGCGAGATTGTGGACTGACGACCGTTACAGAGAGCAATAATTGGCAGGTCGTGGTTGCGGCTCTGAAGGAGATTGCCGCAACACCGTTGATTCAGTTGGAAAACAAACAACCAAACACTTCGGAGTTTAATCGGCTTTCAGAAGAGCGATCAAAGCTGATCGAAGAGCATCGTCGAGTTAGAGACCAAATAGCAGCTGCCAGGGCGTTCAAAGCCGATGAAAGATCCTATTCGCGTGAAGCCTCCGAACAAAAAGCCCGATTAAAAACGATAGGGATTTTTGAAGGCGCGGTTCCAGGCAACATCTGTCCCTTATGCACGCATCCTTTGGATGAAAGCAATGGTGTTCCTACGGCAGCAGATTTGAAAGGGGCTCTCAGTACAGTCTCCACGAGGCTAGAAGCTGTAACACGTTCTGCTCCACAAATGGAAAAGGCCGTTGATGAGCTTGAAAAGCGAGCAAATGCAATACAGCTGAAGATCAACCAGAACCGGGCGGAGATGGAGGCGGTTCGATCGTCGAATGATCTGATCGCCCGTATGCAGGACGCGGCGGCTAAACGCAGTCACGTCTTGGGGAGAATTAGCCTGTATCTTGAAAGTCTGCCCGAGCTGCCGGATTCAACCGCCCTTGAACGTGAAGCGAAAGAATTGCGTGGCCAATGTGAAATTCTGGAGCAAGAACTAAGTGACGACACAATAAGAGAACGGCTTGAATCAATCGTTGCATTGCTTGGCCGGACAATGACCGAATGGGCGAGGAAACTGGAATTGGAGCATTCGAAACACCCTCTTCGTTTTAATTTGAAAAAGCTAACCATTGTTGCTGACACGCCGGACGGTCCCATCCCTATGGAACGTATGGGAAGCGGCGAAAATTGGGTCGGCTATCATCTTATCGGTCACTTGGCGTTGCACGGATGGTTTGCAGAACAAAACCGACCTGTGCCGCATTTCCTTTTCTTAGATCAACCATCGCAGGTTTATTTCCCGCCCGAAAAGGATGTGGATGGGTCGATTGACTCTATCCAAAATGACGACCGTGTCGCTCTTCGAAGAATGTTCGAATTGGTGTTTGAAGCCGTAACCAAACATTCACCCGGTTTTCAGGTAATCATTACTGAACATGCAGATTTAGCGGATAGCTGGTATCAAGCTGCTGTGGTCGAAAGATGGCGTGGAGGGAAAAAACTCGTACCAGATGATTGGGAGCAATGGTAAACATCATTAACAATTTTTGCCCGAAAATTTGTGTCCGCTATTATTCCCACCGCCACCCAATCTCTCGGCGCGCGCTACATGTCGGGGCGTGACATTCTCGGAATAGAGCGCGACTGTTGCACTTGTTATCGTGCTGTTACCGCGCAATTCCTGTGCGGCAATGATGTTCAGCACCGAGAAGTCTTCCCGTTGTATGAATGATACTCCGCAGATCAATTTGAGTTTCGATCGGGTGATCAATTATGCGTTTCAGCAAAACGCAATTCCACTCGTCAGGGAGTTGCTGTTCAAGAATGATGGAAGCAAACGCGAGAATCTGGTGCTCAGCGTAGCCACAGAACCGGCGTTTACAGAAAAGTTCGAGTTGCGGGTTCAGAAAATCGATCCAGAGGGGGAGCTTCGACTCGCACCGCTCGATCTCAAACTGAGCCATGATTTCCTCGCCGGACTGAACGAAAAGGTCGCGAGCTATATCAAAGTCGAACTGCGGGACGGTGAATCTGTCGTTTGCTCGCGGACTGAGCCGGTTTCCCTCCTCGCACGAAATGAATGGTGTGGGTTGGTATCGCTTCCGGAAATTCTTGCTGCGTTTGTCATGCCCAATGACCGTGCGGTCATGGCGGTATTGAGTCGGGCCGCAGAGGTTCTTCGGGAAAACACGGGTCGTGCAGCCTTTAACGGTTATCAGGACAAAAGCCGTCAGCGTGCCTGGGAGCAGATTGCGAGCATTTACAAGGCTATAGGGGAACTGGGCATCCGATATATTGTGCCGCCTGCCAGTTTCGAAAACACAGGCCAGAAGATCAGGACACCTTCGGATATTCTTGAGCAACGGTTTGCCACCTGTCTCGACCTGTCCCTGTTGTTCGCTGCCTGTTGTGAACAGGTGGGCCTGCACCCGCTCATACTCATGCACGAGGGACACTCCTATGCCGGTTGCTGGCTGGAGGAACGGACGTTTGCCGAATCTTGGAGCGACGATCTTCAGCATATTCGAAAGCTCGATACGGATGAACTCGTGACGGTTTTTGAATGCACGGTCGTTACGAACGAAAGACCCGGCACGCTGAAAGACGCGGAACTCCTCGCCCGACCGCATCTTGAAACGAAGTTACCCTTTCGCCTCGCGCTGGATATTCGTCGAGCCCGGATTGCAAAAATTCATCCGCTGCCTCTTCCAAACCAAGGTCAGAGCGTTAATCCGGTGGTGGACGGAAACGGTGAAACTGCGGTCAATTCAGGTATCGGTAGTCGGAATTTTATTACGCCATTAGGTCCGACCGAGTCAGCGACCACCAAACCTGCGACGCGTATTGATCAATGGAAAAGCCGGCTGCTGGATCTCAGTCTGCGGAATCGCCTGCTCAATTTTAAAGAAACGAGATCCACCATTCGCATACTTTCGTCCTCACCCGAAACGGTGGAGGACGAACTGGCCGCGGAACGAGAATTGTCGTTGCAGCCCAAGCCGAGGCTGCTAAATGAAAACGATCCACGAAACGAGCAAAGTTACACCGCCCAACAAAGAGCCAATGCTCTCGCCGAGCATTTGGCTGAGGAACTGAAGCGCCGGCGCATTCACACGAATCTCGATGTCCCCGAACACGGGATTCGCCTGACGGAACTGTTCCGTGCCTCGCGAACTGCCCTTGAGGAAAATGGCACCAATACGTTGTATGTCGCGGTTGGCGTGCTTGAATGGCGGGAAACCGAGCACAGCGAACGTGTATTCCAGGCGCCATTACTATTGATTCCAGTTGAACTGAAGCGCAAATCGGTTCTGGAGGGATTTTCCCTTCGTCGCATAGATGAAGAACCTCGCTTGAACGTCACGCTTATGGAGATGCTGCGTCAGCATTTCCATAAGGAAATCGCCGGATTGGATCCGCTACCTGAAGACCACAGCGGCGTGGATGTTGGCCTCGTTTTTAGGATATTCCGCGAAGCCGTCCGCGATCTCGCGGGTTGGGAGGTGAAATCTGAAATCTGGCTGGGACAATTCTCATTCACGAAATTCCTTCTTTGGAAGGATATCGCTGATCGGCTGGACGATCTCACACGAAATCGGGTCGTCCACCATTTGGTTCACGAAGCAGGAACCCAATATCCTAATCCGGCCGAGGATATACATCCCGAGAAGCTCGATGATCAATTTCACCCGCGCGAGGTGTTTTGCCCGCGCAGCGCGGATTCGTCGCAACTGGCCGCTGTCATGGCGGCCGCGGCAGGTCACGATTTTGTTTTGGAAGGCCCGCCGGGTACTGGGAAGTCGCAGACAATCGCCAATATTATCGCCCACTGCCTCGCGAACGGGAAGCGCGTGCTTTTTGTTGCGGAAAAGCGCGCGGCGCTGGATGTGGTATACCGGCGCCTGCGCGAAGAAGGGCTTGAGCCGTTTTGTCTGGAATTGCATTCCAATAAAACCGGCAAAGCAGACGTCATCGCGCAATTTGATCGAAGCCTAAAATTCATCACTAACGGCGAATCCAATGACTGGGAGCCTCGGGCTGCAGAACTGGAGCGACTCCGCATCGCGTTAAATGATTACGCGCGGGCTCTGCACCGTCGGCGTGCTTGCGGCCTGAGTGCTTATCAATGCCTTGATTATCTGCTCCCGCGCCAGACCGAACCCACTGTTCGCTTCGACACCTGGCCAGATATTCTAACTGCAAGCCCTGAAGCGCTGGGGCACGCTCGGGAAACTGCCCGTTTGCTCCAACAGCGTGCCCGGCCACTTATGCCGCTCGCTGACCACCCGCTGGCCTTGTTAGCCTGTGAAGATTGGTCGCCGTCCTGGGCTGAACGGGCGCTTGATCGCATTCGCCAAACCGGAGTGCTCGCGCATTCGGCCCAGCAATCTGCCGGTGAGCTTTGTAACTGGCTCCGCCGCCCGAGCACCGTAATGTCGTATGCGGATTTGACAAATTTGCTCGCACTCACGGAATCCCTTCTGGCACCCGAAGCGGTTGGTTCCGGGTTCGCTACAACACCATGGGATCAATTATCCGCAAATCTTGAGTCTTGGATCGCACTTCTCCGTGAACGGAACGAGTCGCGTGGAAAATTGGCGCCGCTCCTTAGATCGCTGTCACCCACGCCGGCGACTCCATGTGAAAATTGGTCGCTCGAAGAATCGGATCGCGTTTTCAAGCAATGCCACGAAATTCAAATCCTCATTAAGGCAGCGGTCGAGTCTGCACGCGATTTGCATACGTGGCTTGGCTTCCCACGCCCCACGGCATCTCGGACCGACATTGTTCGCCTCGTGGCGTTCGTGGACAGTTTGCTGGCGCCGATGCCCGTCGCGGAAGGTTTCGCCACGACCCCGTGGCAGGAGTGGGTCTGCGATTTTGATCATTGGATCACATTGGTTCGCGAACGTGGTGAGCTGCGGAGCAGATTGACTGGGTACGAGGAATCGAAACTCCTCGCTTTGGATTTGGAATTTTTGAACAAAAAATTCCAATCGGCTCAGAACACCTGGTTTCTCCCAAAATGGTTGCATCTGTCTTCCGTTCGCCGGCATCTTCGCACGGCACGCCCCGACCAATCGCAGCCCGATGTGACGAAAATGGGCGAGGTGATAAAGGATGCATTGAGGCTTCGGACCATCAACGGCGAATTGTCCGCAGCCAGCAGCAAGGTTGGGTCCTTGCTCGGGCCGATATGGAACAACGGCGAGCCGAAACTCGAACACCTTACGCAAGTCCGAGATTGGGGCGCTGCCTTGAACACTCGAATGACTGCGCTTGTCGCGGATGACACCGATTGGCTGGCGCATCTGCGTCAGCTTATCGGCGGCTTATTTAAAGATGGTCCAGCGAGCTTTGAAACTGGCACACACACTGGAAATCTGCTGAGCCGTTACCGCGAGGCAATGACTGGATTTGATGGAGCCTACGAAGCTTTGACGAAAAATGCCGGATTGAGCCGGGAATCCCTCGACGCAGCTGCCGACCATCTGGCCGCTGTCGATTCTGTGGCCAGTGTTCTTCTGAAAGACGGAATGCGAGTGCGCATACTCAATACTCGATGGACATCGGCAGCGACTGTCACCCAGAGTTGTCTTGGTCAATTGTGGGTGAACGGTGAGCCGTCAGTCGAAACCATCACCAAGGCGCGTGATTGGGGGCAATTGCTTCACGCGCGCATGCTGGCCTGTGCAGGTGATGATCTAATCTGGCTCGGCCAATTACGGCAATTGATTGGGAGCCTTTTTTCCGAAGGCCCTTCGGCGTATGCAGCCGGCACCACAATTGGGGATCGGTTAACCAAGTTCCGCGATTCACATGCGGTGTTCGATAAACGCTTCGAAAATCTGGTTTCAGAAGTGAAGCTCCGTTCGGGTAGTCTGAAAGGCGCGCCTGATTACTTCGCTGCCGTGCAAGAATTCTGTGAACGCGTGCCATCGGCCTGGTCGCAAATTCGTGAATGGTGCTACTGGCAGAAGGTGCGAAAAGAAGGGGAAAAATTACATCTCGGCCCCGTCATTGAGAAATTGGAGTCCGCTGGTGGTGAGGCTCTGGATGTTCCAGCTTTGTTTGAGCGCAGTTTTCGCCGCGCGATCTTTTTTGCTGCGGTGGAAGCTGAGCCGGCGTTGCGCGATTTTTTTGGGCGGGAACATGATGAACGCATTGACAACTTCCGTCAGGTCGACGAGAAAATCGGGGGGCTGGCCAGTGATTTTATCCGCTCGCGGCTTGCCGCCGGAATTCCCAGGGACCAAATACGCAATGATATTCCAAAGGCCGAAATAGGACTGCTACGTCATGAAATTGGCAAAAAAACGCGCCACATTCCGGTGCGTCAATTGCTGTCGCGCATTCCAAATTTACTGCCGCGGCTTAAGCCCTGCGTCCTGATGAGTCCACTTTCAGTCGCTCAATACCTGGAAGCGTCGCATGAATTGTTTGACGTCGTGATTTTCGATGAGGCGTCACAGATTCCGGTATGGGATGCCGTCGGGGCAATCGCTCGCGGCAAACAACTCATCGTCGTCGGGGATCCAAAGCAACTCCCGCCAACGAATTTCTTTAATTCTACAGCCGATGATGAAGACGACCTGGCGCCCGAGGAATACAAAGACCTCGAAAGCATCCTTGATGAGTTGATGACTCACGGACTTCGCCACAAACGTCTAAAATGGCACTACCGGAGCCGGCATGAAGGGCTGATCGCTTTCAGCAACCGGCAATATTACGAAAATGATTTGCTCACGTTCCCGTCTCCTGAAACCGGGATGGGCGGCGTGAAACTGATGTACCTGGCCAATGCGCGTTATGATAAGGGAAAATCCCGAACCAACCGCATCGAAGCGGAAGCTTTGGTGAAGGAACTGGTTGCGCGACTTCGAAATTCTGATTCTTCCCCGCGCTCCTACGGCATCGTTACGTTCAATCTTGCGCAACAGCAATTGATCGAAAATCTCCTGGATGAAGAGCGTCGCAAAAATCCGGACATCGAAACGCATTTCGGTGATGAACCACCGATCGAAGGCGAGCCGGTGTTTGTAAAGAATCTCGAAAGTGTCCAGGGCGATGAACGAGACATCATCTTTTTCTCGATCGGTTACGGTTTGGATGAAAGCGGAAAAGTGTCAATGAACTTCGGCCCATTGAATCGAGATGGTGGCGAACGGAGACTGAATGTGGCCATCACCCGCGCAAAACATGAAGTTGTCGTCTTCAGCGGATTGCGGGCCGATCATATTGATCTGACGCGCACACGCGCCCGGGGTGTTCGTGATCTAAAATATTTTCTCGATTACGCCGAGCGCGGTCCCAGGGCGTTGGCTGCCGCGGCGTCGGCGTCAAGCGACGGCGAAGCCGATTCGGAATTTGAACGCATGGTCGCCGATCGGCTGAATAAAGCTGGGTATCAGATTCATCATCAGGTTGGCTGCTCCGGGTACCGAATCGACTTGGGCGTGATCGATCCTGCAAAACCGGGGCGTTATGTCCTAGGCGTGGAATGCGACGGCGCCACCTATCACCGCGCTGCGACAGCCCGTGACCGGGATAAACTCCGCCAATTTGTGCTGGAAGGTCTGGGTTGGACCCTGTATCGGATTTGGTCCACGGATTGGTGGCATGACAGTGAAAAAGAAATGCAAAAACTTTTACTGTTCATTGATGGATTGCTGAAAAATGGCGGGCCCGATGAAAAACGGGCGAATTCGAGATGAATCGATTGCAGACCTCAACGACGCGTGACGCATGAAATACAGTTTGCCTCCACCTCAGCACTGGCAGGACTTTCAGGAACTGACTGAGGCGGTCGCAAAACGCAAATTCCCCGAGGCGTTGGTGCAAATTTACGGGAGAGAAGGACAAGACCAACAGGGAATTGATGTTTACATCGAGGGCGAGCGGGTTGGGATTCAGGCGAAGAATCGAAGATTGTTCAATCAGCGCGGCAAGCTGCAGCCTAACGGGGTTATTGGCATCGACGAAGTAAAAGAGATTACGTCCGAAGCAGCTAAATTTAAGCCTACTCTCACGCGACTGGTGATTGCTACTTCCGCATTGACCGATGCAAAGCTCCAACAAAAGGTTTTTCAGCTGAATGAAACGAGGCGAGAATCTCGACTATTTCCAACAGAGTTCTGGTTTTGGGAGGACTTCCAAGCGGATATAAACAACTATCAGGATTTGCTTGAACTCCACTATTACAAAATTCTGCCAAAAGTTCCCGGATTCGATCCAGATGCCGTCTTGCTCGCCACAGTTAGTGACGCTTTCCATCGGCCAGCTTTGATTACACCAGCGCGTTGTGAGAATTTCGGCGATGATTTTTTACAAGCGCTTAAGGACGTTCAGGAGGCGTTAAGTACAGGAGTTTCACGAGATCGGCTAACGCGCCACATTCGCTCCCGTGCGATTTATGGTTTTCCTCGGGCAAAAGATCCGAAGATTGCAGATTCTTTGAAACTGGCGTGGGACTATTTGCAGCAAACACGAAACACGTTCACCGTTGGACTTTCATCGCGGGATTGCCATGGATTCCCCATCATCGAACAAAGGGATCATTTTGTCATTATTCGCGATCCGCGGTTGGAACAAAGACTCAACGAGTTTCGCAGGAAGGCCATCGAATGTGTTAACATCGCGTTAAACCAAAAAGGCTGTCCACCAATTCTAGAACGGGATTGGTTCTGACCGGCAATATGACTCGAAAACTTGGCTCAGACTAATGACTGCTAAACGCACTTCTTTCAATCTCGCATCGCCGAATCAAATCCGAGCAATGTGCGTTCTCGCCGAAGTCGAGCAGTGGTTTCAGAATGAATCTCAAGCGGTTGAAGACGAATCGATACGTCAAGCTGTGTGCCATGTTGCAACCAACTTGAATTCATTTGTACGCTTTCCAAAGCGTGCCGTTCTCCTGTGGCAGGGATGCGATCGGATTGCGCCACAAGGGAAAAAGCAAAAATATCACAGTTACCCACCTTTGATCAAAGTGGAGGCGCGAAAAATGGCGGTTCCCTTGGATGCGCGTCCTAATGGCCCCGCAATCGCGAGTTTTTTCTTCGCCGAGGGTGAGCGCCCGGACCGGTTTGGCAGCACAAACGCTTGGAACATCCACCATATCTATTCCGGCAAATTTCCGTATATTGGCAGAACGGATTCTTTGCACGCCCAAAAGAACGGAAAACATTTCACCCAAAGCGCTGGCCTTGTGGCGGTGCACCCACTCGCCGATGCTTTATGCGATGAGTTCCCGGCGTTCTCCTGGCTTCTGCGTGCTCAGGCCTTCCAAAACTTAGGTTACGACCCGGATGGTGTTTTCACGGAGCGCCGAGTTGATGATTTTGGATTTGCCGAAGGCAAATCCACACAAATAATTTTCAAAGACTGAAAAATGGCAAAGAACCAAACGACTTCTCCCCCTACGACTGCTCAATCCCTCGGCGCCCTCCTGAAATCCGCGCGTGACATCATGCGCAAGGATAAGGGGCTCAATGGCGACCTTGACCGCTTGCCAATGCTAACCTGGATCATGTTCCTGAAGTTTTTGGATGATCTGGAATTTCAGCGGCATGATGAGGCAAAATTGGCGGGAAAGAAATTCAAGCCGGCGATTGAATCACCGTATCGTTGGCGCGATTGGGCGGCGAAGGCGGATGGTATCACGGGCGATGAATTGCTGGCGTTCATCAATAGTGAGGAAACCACGTTGCCAAATGGTGAACGTGGGGCGGGGCTGTTCCGATACCTGCGCACGTTGACTAGCAGCAATGGCGACAACCGGCGCGACGTGATCGCCACGGTGTTCAAGGGCGTTCAGAACCGGATGGTCAGCGGCTATTTGTTGCGCGATGTCATCAACAAGCTCAACGGCATTCATTTCACTGCCAGCAACGAGTTGCATACTCTGGGCGCGCTGTACGAATCCATGCTGCGCGAGATGCGTGATGCGGCGGGTGATTCCGGCGAGTTTTACACGCCGCGCGCAGTGGTTCGGTTCATGGTCACGGTCACCGATCCGCGCCTCGGTGAGACGGTGCTAGATCCGGCCAGCGGCACCGGTGGATTTCTGGTCGAAGCCTACAATCATTTGGCCAACCAGGTCAAAACCGTGGCGGATCGGACGGTCTTGCAGGAAAAATCCCTGTTCGGCTGTGAACCAAAGACGCTGCCGTATCTGCTGTGCCAGATGAACCTTCTGTTGCATGGACTCGACGCGCCGCAGATTGATCCTGGCAATTCACTCCGTTTCAAGCTAACGGACATCGGCGAGCGCGACCGCGTGGACGTGATCCTGACGAATCCTCCCTTCGGTGGCGAGGAGGAGAAGGGCATCCAGGGAAATTTCCCTGAGGACAAACAAACGGCGGAAACGGCGTTGCTGTTTCTTCAGTTGATCATGCGGAAGTTGCGAAAACATTCTCCGGCCATGATGGGACGGGGGACGAAAGGTGCCGTACTCCCAGCCAGGGCCGCCGTGGTGGTGCCGAATGGTACATTGTTCGGGGATGGCGTATGCGCCCGCATCAAGGAAGAACTGCTCAAAGAATTCAATCTGCACACCATTGTCCGGCTGCCCAACGGCGTGTTCGCGCCTTACACCAGCATCCCGACGAACATTTTGTTCTTCGACCGCTCCGGCCCGACGCGCGAAGTCTGGTATTTCGAACAACCACTGCCCGAAGGCAGGAAAAATTACACCAAAACCGCGCCCATCCAGTTCGAGGAATTCGCGCCGCTCGTGAGTTGGTGGAATAAACGAGAAGAAAACGACCGTGCTTGGAAAGTGCCCGCCGCCGAATTGCTGGCGAATGGCTGTAACCTCGACCGCAAGAACCCGCGTGCCAAAGAAGACATCACGCACCTGCCGCCTGAACAACTGGCCGACGATATCCTGAAAAAGGAACAGCGGATCGCGGAAATCATGGGAAACATTCGAACTCTCCTCGCGAAACACGGCAAATGAGCAAATGGCCAACAGTCAGCCTCGGTGATTTGCTTCGGCTCGAACGCCGGAAAGTGAAAGTCGAACCGGAAAAGCTCTACCAAGAAATCGGAATCTATTGTTTTGGACGTGGAATTTTTCACAAAACGCCACGCACCGGATTTGAGGTTGGCGACAAGGATTTGTTTCTGATGAAGGAAGGCGACTTCATTCTCCAAGTCACCTTTGCCTGGGAGGGCGCAATCGCCATTGTGTCAGCAGCAGAAGACGGAATGTATGGCTCGACGCGCTACCCAACATTTCGAGTGGATGAAAACCGCTGCGAGCCCAAATTTCTGCTGAACTATTTTAAGACGGTTGAGGGCCTTCAGCAGTTGGTGAAGATTTGCCCCGGTTCTGCTGGGCGAAATCGTGTCTTAAGCATCAAGCGGATTCCCGAAGTGCTTGTGCCGTTGCCGCCGTTGGCGGAGCAGCGGCGGGTGGTGGCGCGGATTGAGGAACTGGCCGCCCAAGTCCACGAAGCCCGCACCCTCCGCCACCAAGCCGCCGAGGAAGCCGAGGCGCTTCAGTTGCAGGTCGTCCGTGATTTGTTTCCTGAACCAAGCGATGGCGATGGCAAAGTGAGCGACTGGGTAAGATTTCAGACCGGATACGCGTTCAAGAGCGAATGGTTCTCCGAATCAGGAGTTAGGCTCGCCCGGAACGCGAATGTCAGTCACGGCACGCTCGACTGGGGTGAAACTGTTCGATTGCCGGAGTCGCGGCGCGTGGAGTTTCAGCGCTTTGAGCTTGGTGAAGGCGACATCCTGATCACACTCGACCGTCCGATTATTTCCACGGGAGTCAAAGTTGCGCGCGTCCGCAAAGATGATTTGCCTTGTTTGCTTTTGCAGCGTGTTGCCAGAGCGCAGTTTCAACGCGCTGAGCTTTTACCGGAATATTTTTTCCGCTGGTTGCGCTCACCGCATTTCGTTGGTGCAATTGATCCCGGACGAAGCAACGGCGTGCCACACATTTCGCACAAGGACATTGAAAGGATTCCGTTCACCACCCCGCCATTAACCGAGCAACGCCGGATCGTAGCCGAACTGGACGCATTTGAGGCGGAGATGGACGCGCTGAAGCGCCTGCAAGCCGAGACTTCCGCCGAGTTGGATGCATTATTGCCCGCCATCCTCGACCGCGCCTTCAAAGGAGAATTGTCATAATGGCAAAGGCACTTTCAGACGAAAGCGTGTTGGGGGGAGGGCAAGACCAGTTTACTGTCGGGATACGGCACGATAATGATTCAATCACTCGTCTTTTTAAAATTGGGTACGCCAGGAATGATTGTTCGTATTTCGTGTTTTTCCCGTATCATCCATACCGAGGAAAAGCTGTTCTGGGGAAATTCATTGTTAATTACGCCCGCAGAGAATAGAAGATATCTCATGAAGAAATGCTTGATATTGCAGGGTCTGAGGATGAATCGAATGGGATCAAATTGAGCCATCATCGTAGTGGCTTCGTTCAGTTTTCAGGTGGTGGTATTATCTCAGGTCCGGGGAAGCCAGGTGTTCAGGTGCAATCTTGGCCGCTATCAAAGCCTGTGCCGGGACCAGCGTTTAGTGTTTCAATTTTATCGATCGAAGGTTACAGCAAAAAAGCGATAGCCGACGTAGCGTGCCTTTTCCCGGGTAGCGGTTTGACGCCAACTCGGGAAACCGGAGTGCTGATTATTGAGGGATTTTACTTCCCTTGGGAGGCCACAACACATACTCAGCTTACGGACGAAGGAGAGCGGGTAATTTCGGTCAGGCGTCCATCGGATGAGAAAGCGTTGCAACTGAAAGTCCTTACTCCGCCGGCAACGTGCTGGAATCTTGGTTTTGTTGCGGTACATGCAAATCTTGAACCGATAAACGCAGACCAAAAAATGGAGGGGTTTTTCGTAACGACTTCGACCGGAAACCTGCGACGGAACGACGCGGACGAAATGCTGGGTGATAGCTTGGTTCTCGGTTACCCTCGGGTTTTTCCACCTCGCCGAAGTATTGATTACAGCCCACAAAATCATTCACCAAATAAAACGAGTGAAGACTGATCTCAGCTATTTTGCCCCGAGATGCATGCACGCCGAAATCGCGGGCGAATTGGAAGCCTTGCTCCACGCCATTTTCAGTCGCCCCTTCAAAGGATAACTCTGAATCATTTTTATGCGCTATGGTAAATTTCCGCGTTTAAGTCGTTGGCTAGAATTCGAATCGTATGATGATTATTTGCGCTACCGGGAACGAACCGGGAATGACCCTCTTTGGGCTCTTCGCGTCGAAGAACGACAAGAGGAGTTCAAAACGCTGATTGATCGGAAGACTTCGGAGGACGCGATACATAAATTCCTCGAACAATACCCGTATCTTTTGCCAGGATTTGGAGATCTGCATCACGGTCCTTATGAAGGCATCATTGCTACCAAGCTACCGTTAGGCCAGTCCTTCGTGACCGATTTTGCGTACATTGCTTCCAACTCCCAAACTCTTTTCTTCACGTGCGTCGAAATTGAATCGGCGCGGAAGCGGCTATTTCGGTCCGATGGGAAATTCCATCGTGATTATCTCGACGCCCGCCAACAAATCACTGATTGGTTGCTATGGGCGCGCCAAAACGCGAAACAAGCGATTGACTGCTGGGGATCTTTATTTAACGGCCGTCCCGCCAGTTGGTATGAGATATCGTTTCGAGGCTTTCTTGTGTTTGGTCGGCGTTCTGAAATCGACACGCGCACAAAACAAGAACGTTGGAGTGCGGAATCGGCGTCGCTCTGCTCAGGTTTGGCAACCATGACATACGATAGACTCCTTCAGCGCAGAGGATACATCTTCTATGATGTCGATAACGGCAAGCTTGCTGTTTGCGCCTACCGGGACCGACGTTTCATCGCCAAAAGTGTGATTTGTTAATACGTGGAATGAAGTTTATGAAATCGAAAGGCATACCGGTCATCAGTATCGTCTCGCTCGATTTCGAGGACATCGCTCGAATGTCCGATAAAGAAGTATTTCAGCATTTGGCGGCCGTTTGTCGGCTAAGCCGCAAACGTATTGTCCCTGCGAAAGTGCGGTATGATGCGTTTCGGGTGAGCCGTACGGCTGAAAGCGTCTTCATCCATTTACTTTTTGGAAGCAAAGAAACTTGTCGCGTTGGTTTCGTGCCGGCGCCACCTTTCAACTTGGTAAGATGATCTTTTCAAAACATGTGTGTGGGATTACTGACGCATTGAGCCAGATGCCAATGGGGGTCGCTCCGCGGGCGCTAACGGCGAAATCGAATCTTTCGAAAGGTGTATAATGGATACGGGCAAAGATCGATTTCCCTTATTACGCAAGATTCTCAAGGCCATTGGGCTGCCGGCCGAGGCTATCGATGATATCGTCGAGCGGATTCTGGACTGGCTTTCAGCTAAAGATGAACCGTCTGGCGGTGCGCCCAGTCTGCCATTTAAGTTGCGGGATGATTTTCTCTCGCCGGCTGAATTGAGCTTTTATCAAGTTTTGGTCAGCGTGGTACGGGAGAGGGCAGTTATTTGTGCGAAGGTAAACCTGGCGGATTTGTTTTTCGTGGCTACTGGCGACCACCGTAAGAACCGGGCAATCGCAAACCGAATCGATCGGAAGCATGTGGATTTTCTCTTGTGCGATCCGAAAACCATGCGGCCACTGGTGGGTATCGAACTGGGCGATAAAAGCCACGAACGCGTTGAGCGAAAAACGAGAGATGAATTGGTCGACGCTGTTTTCACCAATGCCGGGTTGCCACTGGTTCGCATGCCGGTGAAGGTAGGGTATGTACGTGCAGAGGTGGAACAAGTTCTGGCGCTGCATCTTCACCCCGGAGCAACTTCGGCCGACATGCCAGAGCGAACAATGGAATCACGAGCGTCCGTTGGAACTGCCGAGCCGAACTGTCCAAAATGTGGTTCGAAGATGGTGCTACGAACAGCCAAATCCGGTAATAATGTTGGTGGACAATTCTGGGGCTTTGCGGCATTTCCCCGTTGTCGTTCGATTCTCCTAGTGACAGCATTTGAAAAATATAACCGGTTAGCCATCAATGGGTGAACGCTTCGAATTTGTATGCGGTAAGTGCGGCTACAGCGCCGAGGTCTCCGGCGGTGGCGATGCCGGAGAAGTTGCGGTGACCAATACAATCGTGTGTGAAACGTGCCGTTGCCTTTACGATGTTATCGTGCTGGACATGAGACAGCGTCCTCACATCGAGCAGCCCGAGCAATGCCCCAAGTCTCCAAAACACAACGTATCTCCATGGCAAGGCGGCGGCCCGTGCCCAAAGTGTGGGACACCGATGGAAAAGGGAGGGAGGGGTTGTTTATGGGATTGAGGTGAATTGTAGATTTTAACAACGTTCTTACAACGTCGTAGAAATAAAATTGTGACCTGTGCTGATGCGGAGCTTTATGATTTCTGAGCCTCCAGAAGTTTTTCGACGTAAATTCTCATTCTTCGAATGGCCCGATTTTCATATGCGAGCCCATCGATGGTAGAAACACAATTCCACTTCTTTTCCGGACGGAAAGGGCGCGTCAGTGTTAACCCCGGCGGCGATAATCTTTTGGCGTTCTTCAAGCGTGATGGCGCGTTTCTCTTTGCAGTGAATAAAAAAAGAAAAGACAACATTCCGCTGTCTTTTCTCCTGATTTTATGCCGCGAACTTTCTGACTTTTGAGTTGGAGGGAGGCGTTGTGGCGAATCGCGCTCGCCCTTTAGCCCAAGACCGCAAGTATGTGATTTGTTCCGCCATCGTTTTCGATAGCGGCACAAATTCAGTGAGCACCCGAGCAATATCGAGATCAGTTGGTTGGGTGGTTCGGTCGAAAGCATCGTACAGGGATTCGACGAAGACCGCTTCGATCTCGCTGCCAGTAAGACCCTCGCTGGCTCTTGCCAGTTGGTTCGTGTCAAAATCCGCAGGATTTCGATGGTGCTTGCGGATCTGGATAGTCCAAATGGCCTCGCGCTCTATTTGATTCGGCAGATCGACGAAGAACATCTGATCCCACCGGCCGGCGCGAAGTAGTTCCGGCGGCAATTGTGAAACGTCATTCGCAGTGGCAACAACGAACACCGGTGAGGTTTTTTCCTGCAGCCATGAGAGAAGCGAGCCAAGTACCCGTGCTGAGGTTCCGCCGTCAGTTGAGCCGGAAGATTTGCTGCCAGCGAGTCCCTTTTCCAGTTCGTCCAACCAGAGACAGCAGGGCGCAATTGCTTCCGCGGTCTGAATAACTGAACGAAGATTCGCTTCCGATTGGCCGACGAGACCGCCGTACAAGCGACCCGCGTCCAGTTTTAAAAGGGGGACGCCGAAGACTTGTGCTGCTACTTTTGCGGTCAACGATTTTCCCGTCCCGGCAATGCCGATAATCAGGAGCCCCTTGGCGGCAGGCAAACCATAATCGATCGCCCGTTGTGTGAACGCAAAGCGCCTTTTCAGAAACCAATCCTTCAGTGCATCCAGTCCGCCGATGGAGTCCAGTGACTCCCGGGTTTCGATAATTTCCAAAAGCCCGGATTTTTTCACCGCCAGTGCTTTTTCCCGGGAGACAATCGTGGGCTCAATGCCCTTGGTTTGGACGTAAGACAGGGCGAACGCGTTCTCGGCCTCGATGGTTGTCAGACCGGACGCTGCATCGATTGACTTGTCCATGAGCTCAGGAGCGAGATCCTTGACGTCGGCGGAAGCCAGGATGCCGTGCAACACGCTGCGCAGGGCATCTTTCCCGGGCAAGGCAAACTCGACCACGGTGAGTTCGCGTTCCAGTTCGGGCGGTAACATGAGCCGGCAGCCCAGCACGATTAAGGTCCGTTGGCTCGTCTTACCCTCCAACAAAACGTCCTTCATTTTTCTCACCAGGATCGGATTCGGATCCTGAAGAAATAGGTGATAATCTTTCAGCAGAACGATGGTCCGCTCCGGTTGCTCACCGATGACTTGCAACGCGTCCAGGGGATCATTGGCGTTTTGCACGTGGCCGGTCTTCGTGTTCACGAGGCCATCGACCACGGACCAGTAGCACAGTTGGTATTGTTCGGCCGCTTTACGATCTTTATTCAGGTTTTCAACGACCGCCTTGATTTCCGCTTCGATCCGCTGTTCTTCCGGCGAAACGATGTACAGGCCGGGGTAACCGGCCCGAATATAATTCACGATCTTGGCACCAGTCTCAGACAGCGAACTTGCGCTGTCCGAGCCGGGGCGTGTTTTTGAATTTGGCATTGATATTGGGTGTTTGAGGTTTTGAGTTTGAGTAATTGTGAGTCGCGATGGAGTGACGATCGGCGGTTCCCATATCAACCCAGCGCGTGTGCTTGCAGGAACGGCTGCGATCGGCGGCCACACGACGCGTCCAGCCTGGGCATTGGCAGGAGGTGCTTCCGTCAACGTACTGTAGTGTCTGATATTCGAGATCCGGGTTTGAATCCGAGCGGAACGTCCAGACTTGGCGAATGGGCTTATTCATGAGGTCAACGGTTGAAGTATTGATGTTCCCAGCCCAGGCAGGCCTGCCGGGAAGGGTGGCTGAAGAGCAGCAGACCTTCGGGGGTTTTTACCTGCCAAAGTTGGGACTCGTTATTGAATTCAACTGTGGATGCTCGGGCGATTTCCAACTTCCCGATGGCTGACAGTTCGATCACTTCGGTGAACAGGCAGTGGCCGGTTCCGGTCGCGTCAAACTTCAAAGTCGCGGCGATCATGATCCAAGCCTTTGTTGATTCCGCCGCTGAACGGTTTGCTGATACTCAGCCTTGTACCGTTTCCCGGACACGAGCCCAAGTGCCTGTTCCAGGAATTTTGTTGTTTGCTCACAATCGGCGCCTTTGAACCCCACGGCATCAATGCTAACCGCCCCGTCCGGGGTAACCATAATTTCAATCGTACGGCTCATGAGGCACCTCCCAGGAGCACGAGTTTGATGCTGCCATTGCGCTGAGGTTGGCGCAGAACCGAGAAACCCTTCCTTCGCGCCTCCGCGGTTGCCTTGTGAACGCCGTAGAGCTGGAGCAAGCGGCCGAAGTTCGGGCCGACCTCCTTTTCCACGTGGCCCTGCCACCAGTCTGTGGTCAGGCCGTAGTTCCCGTCAGGTTCACGGTTGACAGCAATGTCGTACGGCCCCTTCAGTTGAATGACAAACTCACCGCGTCGGCTTTGGCCGGCATAGCCACGGGCGTGTGCATTTTCGCGCAACCGAAGATTCAACTCGTCACACGCCGAACGGAGTGCGGCGATATCTTTGATCTGTGTTTTGATGGTTGTGAAATGACTCATAATTTCCTTTGTTGAGATGAAAAGGTGGCTGGCCAAAGCGACCGGCCACCTGGGTTGATTTGGATCAAGCGGCCACTTGAAACTTCCGCCGGCCCATTCCGCCGAAGCGTTGGACCAGTTCGGTGGCATCTTGTCGGGCCAGTTCACGCGCCGTGGCCGCCAGCTGGCTCAGGCCGGATTCGAGAGTTGCCCGGGCGCCATGGCCACCCTGGCGGTATTCCTCGGCTGTGCGCGAGAGCAGTTCGCGCCGGACATTCTCCAGCTGTTGTTCCATCACTGCGTCACCCACAAAGTTCATTTGCTTGAACTGTTCGATGAATCGTACGAGGCGATTCAGCGTTTTCTGGTGGACGCCGTTCTCGCTGGTGCGAATGCTTTGCAACATTTCGTGGCAGAGTTGGGCCGTTTGCTGCCTGAGGTTCGTGACACATTCCGCAATGAACGATTGGGTTTGCTCTCGGATCTTCGCCGTGGCTTCCCGGGCCGCCTGCTGCCGGGCATGCACCAGGTTTTCCTGGTCGCCCAGGTCGAGCAGATCCAAGCCGAGCCGTTCCGGCACGGCGATCTGGAACAATTGCATGTCGAACCCAAACTTGCGTTCCAGCAACTCGGCCGGCGGGAACGCGGCTGCAATGGCCGCCACCAAACGATCCGGATCTTCCGAGAGTTGGGCAGCCATGGTGCGCCATTCTTGGGTCGCGGCGTCGCGTAGCGTGCCGTACTGAGAAACGAAGTGGTTTTTAGCCTGCCAGAACTCCTTTTCCAATGCCTTCAGCTTTCCGGTCAACACAGTCAGTTTGGCGTTGGGAATGAAATGCGCCAGGCCGTTCAGGAACGGAAACGTGTTGGCTTCGACCAGCGCATGTGCCCGGCTTTCCACCAATGCCAGGGCGGCGATGGCTTCTCTGGGAAGCAGCCGTTTGTGACCGAGGCTGATGAGTCGGGCCGAGACCCTGTCGGGTTCCAAGCCGATGTCTTCTGGTCGGAGTTTTTTATGCGCCCGCCAGTAGCGTACGGAAACGCAGACGAGTACACCTTCGCGGGTGAGAGTTTGTAAGAGGTTATTCATGATCAAAGGCCAAGGGTAAGAATTCGGTTCCAAATTTTCAGGACGACCGCTGCGCCCAGCACGGCCAGGAGCACGATGACGAGCGCCACATGCTTGGCCAGGGCACAGATGACCAGAGCCGCCGTGGCAGCGACGCCGCAGGCGATCAGGACGCGTTTGAGTTGTTCGGAATTGAGTCGCGCGAGCCGAAGCTGCAAACCGCCTTTGATTTTGCGCCAGGAGGTTCTCGCTTTGTGGCTTGCCTTATGAGCCAAACGCCTTGCTGACGCGTTGAGGTCGAGCGCCTTTCGTGCCTTCGAGGGTTGCCGTCGTTTTCGGGGACTGACCTTTGCCGACGACTGGACAGGTTTAACATCGCCCAACTGAAGATCGGGAATGGGGAGGGGATTGAACGGAATTTCGTTATTCATATTTTAAGTTTGGATGTTTGAAACGAGAAACCGGCGCAACCCGTTTGGGTCGCGCCGGTGGTGAGAAGGATCCCGCGCCTCAGCGGGATTTGGATTTTTTGCGGCAGACCAAGCCTGCTCCCGCAGGAAGCCACAGCCGGGCGAAATGTTTCCAGGCAATTCGCTGCCTGCCAACAAACGGGAGGCCCTGGCCGGCGACGAACAGCGCATGCGGCTTTAGGCCGAAGCCATAGATGGTTACCCAGTGGGTTACATCCGGCTGCCTGGTACTGACACACGCCAGGACCGGAGAGCCGCTTTGAAGTGCGCCGCAGATATCGTGGAACGTGAGGTCAGCCTGATGATTAACGCGTATACCAAGAGATCGCAAGGCCCGGAGCATTCGTGCCGTACCGACACCGGTTTGCCGGCAGGGATCTACCGTTTCGTAAATCCGCTCGAAGCTTAATCCCGGACGCAGGAACTTCACGGCCATGGCACCCGCGACTGCACCGCACGAGAAGGAGTCGATCTGACGATAGCCCGGTACGTTCAGAGTGAATTCACCGGGAAGCGAAGCACGTTGCAGCGGCACCCGCACCGCGGCGTAGCCGGTCAAGTCACTGATCGCGTCGAGCACAGCGCTGCCCGCGCAGTACAGACTTGGAATAAGGTCGTTCACGGAATCAGTTCCGATCATAGCACCGGGAGCCGGGCGTCGCGCCCGGCTCCCGGTTGTTTAGATCGCCACCTTTTGCAGCGAGCGCAACGTGGCGCGGACCGATTCGACCTCCCGGCTCGTACCGCGCTGTTCCTTTTCCGCGGTTTTCAACAGGGCCGCTACGTCGCCAACCTGCCCGGCCAAATCCCGGAGTGTGATCTTGAGTTGTTCGACCTGCTCCAGAGCGTGCTTCAGAGCGGGACGCGATTCCTGGTTCGGGCTGGTGTGGCTAGACTCCGCAGTGCCGCGTTGTGGCGGATTTTGTGAATGCATGGTTTTCCTTTCGTTGGTTGTGGTTTTAGTCGGTTCAGAGTTGCTGGCACCGACGCGATTGTTCTCCTGATTGCCAGGAGAAGTATTGGCCGGAACCGATGCTGGCGAAGCGTCCGGTCGCAGCGGCATCACGATCATCTTCTTGCCGGCATGCCAAAAGATCACCGGCGACAATTCATCAAGGATCTCCACTTGCTTGAGGCCAAAGCGAAGGGCTTTGATCAGATATTCCCGATTGAGCATGACAGCAGCACGGCGACCCTTCGCCGCCGCTTCCGGCACTGGAATACTCGTCCACTCCTGTGAGTCACCGGCACGGCCCTCGATGAACACGGATTGCAGATCGAACCGGATACGAACCGGACGGTCATTGTCCCCGTCACCGGGAAGTTTGGAGGCCACGGCCAGCAATTGTTTTAATGCCGCATCGTTGAGCAGGATATTCGTCGATTTATCACTGCCGGTCGGTACCACCTGTTTCCAGTTCGGATAAATGCCTTCGATCTGGCGCGCAATGTAAGTCCAGCGGGGTGACTGGAGTTTGACCCAATTCACGCCCTTAACGGATCCGACGCTCAGCAACCCCCCTTCCTGGTCCAGAAAATCACTGGCCGCCATGAATTTTGAGTTCGGTATGAGGACATTCTTCGGCAGTCCAAAGGAGAACGAGTTCGCGGAATACAACATCCGCCCGTTCGTGCCGACGATGTAGTGAAACCTTTTGTCCGTGACATCCAGGCAAGCGCACCGGAGCACATACCGGGTCGGGTCGTCGCTGCTGCATTCGAGCGCCTGCCTTAGCGCGAGGCCGAATTCCCTGTCGACAGCGATGGGGCGTTGATCGATGGGCGGTAGCGGCGGCCATTCAGTTACTGACAGGGGTTCCAGGCTTTGTTCAATCGGACTGCCGCCAATTGAATAGCGCAACTTTACCTTATTTGAATCCACAATCAGGCTGACCGTGTCCTGGGCAGCCGAACTTTTGAGACCTTTCACCAGATGTTCCATCGGAACCAGCATGTCGACCACGGGACCCGCTTGGACGTCCGGAGCGTGATAGCTGAGGAATGTATCGAGGTCTGTCGCCTGAATGGAAACCGAACCTTTTGCGTCACGGGACACCCGGACGTGCTGCAAAACCGGCAGCGTGGATCTTCTGCTGACCACCTTTCCCAAGCCGGTCACGGCGCCTTTCAACTCTGAAACGGAGAAGTTTATCGAATTCATATTTCCTTTCTGCTGTTTAAATGAAGGAGCCAGCCACGCCGCACGGGCATGACTGGCTCCGGAGTTTTAGTCTATGCTTCTTCAGCCGGCTTGAACTTCAGCTGCGATGCCATGCACTCGTGGTGTTGCACGTCAGTGCGTTTCCCGAGATAGACCGGCTGAAACAGGCAGCCACTTTCAGGAAATGCGTAGAGGTATTTGATCTCCACAACCTGACCGATGATCGGGACGGTTTCATTGACCGGGATGGTCACGTTGCCCGCCGGTTGCCAGCCGTCCTTTCCGAGCAGCCGAATCTCGACGCTCCGCCGGGCATTCACCATGGCTACGACGGCAGACAGTGTGGCGCAGAACTTATACTTCAACTGCGGACCGCCCGAGTTCGGCCGGCCGGCTGTGTAGGTAGCATCCAATCGTTTGAAGACGATGCCTTCGTTGGCCGTCTTTTGGAGGGTGGTGAGCAACCGCGTTTTCTGCTCCCGCGTGTAGGCGGTTTCGGTGAAGCGAATGACGCGTTGTTGCACCGATGCCAGCAGGTTCATCAGGGCGGTCAATCGTTCACGATAGGGGCGTGTCCGCAAGTCGCAGCCATCGAGTTCCAGCACGTCGAAGGCATGGAACGCATCGCCGATGCTTTCTCCGTCCAGCACACAACCGACTGAGATTTGGTTAAAGGCCTGGCGGACGGGATCCGGCATGGCAACGATCAAACCCTTGCGATTTATGGCTTCGATCAATACACCATGCTTGCGTAAAAGCATCCGCCGGCCGTCGAACTTTTCCTGGGCGCAGTAGAGCGTATCGTGAATCAGGCGTTCCAAATCGGATTCATCAATGGGATTGAGCAGTTGTGGCAGCAAACCCGACGGCTGTTTGTCCCCGCTGCCACTAACGTATGGCGTGCCATCCGGCCCCGGGGTGTATCCCTTTGCCATTTTTTCCTGCACCAGCCGGTCGAAGACTCGTTTCGCTTCCTCGTATTCGACTGGTTGGCCGGTTTTGGTCCCGGTGTTCAACGTGCTGCCACGCCGCCCGTAAGCGAATGTGACCGAGAACTTTTCCTCGGCAGTCGGCTCAATGGCGCATTGATAGACTTTATCAGAACGGCCTTCGCAGAAATATAACGTGATGGTCTCGTTTGCTTTGGTTGTGAGTGTGTTCATGGTTTGTGGTTTGGTATGTCGTTTGTCGGCAAAGAATCCGCTGAGCGCAACTCGATCACTCCGGGTGAAATGCACCGGACATAGACGTGGTGGCCTGATTTGAAACCCGCCCGATCCAGCCAGCGGCCCATCAGGCGGATTTTGGGTTTTAAGAGGCCCTTCCAGAAATCACCCGCGGCCTCAATTTTCAATCTGCGGGTGACCTGAAGAGACCCGACGTCGGTGGATGGATTCATGTGTTTTAAATGTTTTAGGCCGGAGACGCGTGACAGCGCTCCGGCCCTATGATTGGTGAGTGGGTATTTTGTTGGTTGACGTTGATGGCAGTGGTTCTTTAGGGATTCCACTTCCGGCATTCGTTGATGAATTCGCAGCTCAAACAGGCGAAGCCCGGCGAGGGAACGAAGTCCTGCCGGGCCACACCTTTGGCATACGATTCGATGGAGCGAAACAGGCGCGCGCGTTGTTGCTGCGTAGCGGGTGGCAGCGAAGTCACGATCAACTTGGGTTGTTTTGTGCGAACCAGATGATGCAATTCCAAGCCGCTCTCAAAGCGTCCCGTTGCGTCGCGATACAGCACTGAGTAGGCAGCCAATTGCGTTCCGTGCAGGTGGGCGACCATATCGGGATCGGGCGGTTTGCCAACCAGCTTGAAATCCACGATCCGCCCGCCTGCGCGAACCAGATCAATGATCCCAATCAGCGTTGGCAACCCATGGTGCGACAGGTCTGCGCTCACCGAAACTTCGACCGCTTCGGGTTTTTCCTCCGCTCGAATGGGCGTCTCGGTGAAGTAATGTTCCAACGCTCGCCATGAAGACGAGCGCTCGGCTTCTTCCTCACCACCCCAGTTGATTCGTGCGTCGGTCTGTAGCGCGCACCACTGTTCTTCGAATACTACCTTGAATCGTTCGGTAACAAACGACTCCCTTCGCCACCGACTCAGGTTCCAGGCCTGCAACACACCGTGCACAGTTGAGCCCGCGTGCATCGAAGGTGTGGGAGCCTTCTTAATCTGCTGCACATACCGGAAAAAGAACTTCAGCCGGCATCCATGCCACAGGCCCAACCGAGAGGCTGAGACGGTCTGCTGAAGTTCTTCCAGTCGGCGCTTAATGTCCAGCGCCTGACTTTGTGCAGGCGTGGAATCAACGGTTGCAATCATGCCGCCCTCGCTGGAGTTGTTCCGTTGAATTGCCGACCGTTGTTACGCTTTTGCCCGGTTTGTTCGAGTAGTTCGTCAATCAATCCGGAGGCTTCCAGTTTGTTCAGGGCTTTGACGTTCTTGCCAAAACGATCTTCGGCGAGCTGTTCCACCGCATTTTTGTCCAGACGATGTTCCTCGGTGATTTTGAGGATCAGGTCACGCTGTTTGTCGCTGCACTGCCAGCGGTCTGTGGAGTGTGTCTTTCCATTGCCATTACCGTTTCTCGGCTTCGGCTCCGGCAGGTAACCGACTTTTTGCAGGGACGTATCGACCGAAGTCTGGAGCAGTCCATACAGGCGTTCGCTCTCCGCTTGCACAGTGCTGAGATCGCTGATCTCGGATCTCAGCGTGACCATGAACTGGTGGCTGCTGTATCCAGGCAGCCCGATCTTTTTTGAATAGTTGCATTCTAATGTGAGCATGAATGTTTCCTTTTTTGGTTTGTTTGTGTTTGTAGGTTTGAGACGAAATCGAGTCCCCGACTCAGTGGAGGGGGTGGAGCAGGGAACGGAGAATGAGCACTTTGCTCCGGCACGGCTGCCGGCAAACAGAATTGCTCCTGTCAAAGACTTATAACACAAATGGGGACGCCATTGCGGCCTGAGCTAAAAGTGAGGTCTGGGGTTTTCTGCCGTGCGGAGTCGGACCGGATCGCTCAAGGTTTTGATATTGACCCGGCTTGGGAAGGAGTGTTTTATCGCGGCGTTAGAACAATTTAGCGTAGCGGCGTTACGGTCTCACGAGAAACCTTGCGAATTTTTAGTGGGAGACCGTCCGAGGCACGCACCCGAATGGGTGCGGCCTGGGCGTATCTTCCCACTGGGCCTCGCAAGGGCCTCTCGTGTTGGTGCGTTCAGGTTCGCACCTTTTTCTTTTCCGTAATCTCTCTTTGCGCAAACAATCAGAAAGGAACCATGAAGCGGCGCATTACAGAAATATCCGTGATTCAAGCTGGAAGAATCGGGATGGTTTTATATTTTTCTATGGGTCTTTTCTTCGGGGTGATTGCTTTGTTGGTAGCGCTCTTGGAGGGGTCTGAGGAAATTGGATTCCGCGTTTTGACCGCCTTGATCTGCGTGATTCTTAGTCCGCTTGCGGGTTTTGGGGTGATGTCCTGTTTCGCGGCATTTTATAATTTCATTGCCAAGCGAATCGGAGGATTTGAATTTTCCATTGCCAGTGAACCATTCCCGAAACCGACGGGCCTTTTCCCGTCAGCGCCTCAGCAAATATCATCTCAATTAGCAGAAGACTTGCGCCGACTCACAGAATTAAAGGAACAAGGACTGATTTCTGAACAAGAATTCGCTCACAAACGGCAGTGTTTATTGAGATTTTGGGAGTGAGGAAAATCGAGTCAATTATCGGAGGTCATAATGTCGGATTCTGCGTGAGCGTGAGAGATCGGCATCTGAACGAAACGGGGCGCAATTTTTCTGTGTGAGGGGAGCAACGATCAGCCGATTTAAAATACATCCAGACCTCTGCTCAACGTTGAGCGCCTAAAAAACAGTCTCATGTTCTTCGATAAGCAAAGCAGAGTAGAAACTCAGACAGTCAGAAAAGGCCAGCCAAGTTCTAAACGATAAGTTCGACTTTAAATCAAAATATTTTTTGAAAAGTCTTGCCATGAATTTCATGGAAGAGTAGAAACATCACGCAAGAGGTGATCTCCCTCTCGATTGTTGCAGTGGATGGTGGGTAATTGGTTGGAACGTGGGTGGGTGGATTATGAGAATTGGTTGGCAACAAAATGAGCATGAATGCGAGGAGTTTTTCTGGGCCTCGGCAAACTTCATGTATGGATCGAATTGGTTCTCTGCGTTTCTGATTCCTGTTACTTCTCCGAACGGTTTTCAATTTTCCATTTATGAAGACTACATGTTTGATGGGATTATTGCTTCTTTTCGTTTTGAATTCATTCGCACAACAGGGCGTGGGGCCTTCGGCGGCTAGAGGTCAAAAACCAAAAGATTTTCCCCAGAACGGCACTGCTTATTCCATTGTGCAACAAGATGCGAACAGCCGGGTTTGGGCTCAAACGAATTATGAAAGACTGTCTTCGGGAGAGATGGTGCCTCAGGTGCGCACGTATACCGAGCTTGGAACTGGCTTAAATTTTCAACAGGGTAATGAGTGGAAGGAAAGCGAGGAGCGGATTGAGCCCCAGTCGACTGGAGGGGGGGCTGCTTTGTCAGGTCAGCACAAAGTCTATTTTCCTTATGATATCTATCAGGGTGTGATTGAAACTGTGACGCCGGAGGGAACGCATTTGCAGAGCCGACCTTTGGGAATCAGCTACTTTGATGGCAGTAATAGTGTGCTAATCGCTGAGTTGACCAATTCGGTCGGACAAATTCTAGCATCAGGCAACCAGGTGATCTATACAAATGCCTTCACCGATTTCGCTGCGGACCTCGTAATCACCTATCGAAAAGGCGGGATGGAGTGTGATCTGATTTTGCGAGAGCAGCCACCCGTACCGGAGCAATTTGGATTAGACCCGAATACCAGTCGCTTGGAGCTGCTCACTGAATTTTTCAGTCCACCCGAGCCACAATTGAACGGGGCGAGAGTGAATTTGCACAGTGGATTGGAGGATTCCACGATCGAATTTGGTTCGATGCAAATGATAGCGGGCAAGGCCTTTATCCTCGGAAATGGGGAGAACACTCAGCCCGATGTTCCGGTTGCCAAAACGTGGGCGCACTTGAACGGACGCACTTTCTTGATCGAAGAGATCCCCGTGCTGGATGTTAAGCCGCAATTGCAACTGCTGCCAGCTGCTTCAGGCGGAAACTTGAGGGATCCGGGAAACGGAAGACGAACGGCGTCCACTACACGTCAGTTGCCAGCGCAACGACTGGCTACCGTAAGCACAAATGCAGTGCAAATTGCCAAGGCGAGCGTTACAGATAAGCTTGGATTTGCGCTGGATTATAACATGGTAATCGCGCAAACGAATTTTACGTTCCAAGGTGACACCACGTATTATGTCCGAGATCCGGTGAACTTATCTGGGATTACTACAATTGAAGGCAACACGGTGATCAAATGCGTAACGAATATCGGTGCGGCTATAAACATTTTGGGGACTCTCAATTGTGCCACGGCGCCCTATCGGCCAGCCATCATTACATCCAGTCGGGACGGCACAGTGGGAGAAACAATTCCTCCTCCGATTGGTAGTGACACGAATCCATATTATTTATATGTGACCAATAACGCCAGCGGTTATGGCGGATATTTCTATGGGTCTGTAAACGGGAATAGTTTTAATCAGGACACATATAATGGAGACTACCTATATCCCGGGCAATGGGTGTATTATGCTGTCAATTTCAGCTATTCCAGCACATTGAGTTTTAATTTCTCTGGTGACGATGGATATGGAAACTACCTTACAGTGACTCCGCAAAAGCGGGACGGCAGTTTAAGTATAAACAATTATCCCAGTTGGACGCTCACCTATGCAGAAAATGGGTCTTCCCTGGCATCGCCGGCAATTGGCACCGGACTATCGCTTGCCAATGGCGGGACACTGCACGACATATTTTTCAGAAATTTGACCGTTGGCGTATCAAGTTCTACTAATTATTCCATTACCAACGCGCAATTTGCGAACTGTGGGACGGCGCTTCAATGCCAGAACGCCACGCTTTTTGCGGGCAATATCCTGATGACCAATGTGGTAAACGCCTTGGGAGGGCAGAGTTTTCAGGCAACTGTAGAACAACTCACATATGACCAGGGAACACGGGTCGCCACCAACACGAGTGGAAGCAGTTCGGTAACGCTAATCAACTCGTTGCTCACCGTTGTCGGTAGCTATGGGAACGTGAGCATAGCCACCAATACGGTTGTGAATTTGACGAACAGAAGCGGTGTCTATCAAACGGCTGGTGGAGGAACTCATTATCTAGGAACCGACATTTATCGTGGTATTGGGACAAATCTCGATGCCGGGATGGCTGCGCAATTGGCACAGAAGACGACCTATCCACCCATCGCTTACACGAATATGACGTTCACAAACGCGATGATATTTACTTCTCAGGCTACGCGCGATACGAAAGCAGCCCCGGACTTGGGGTATCACTACGATCCGCTCGATTATGCGTTTGGTGGGTGCTCTGCCAGTTCGAATATTACATTCACCGCGGGTACTGCCGCAGGTTGGTTCCGCAAGACTTCAGGGACATTTCATGCTGGGTACGGTTTGCAGCCTACCAATGGTGTCACCGTGGCTTTCAATGGCACGGTCACCGCCCCAGTCTATTGGGTGCGGCTGAACACAGTTCAGGAGGGTGATAACAGTACGAGCACTGGCACCGCAGGCATCGACGGGTGGGCAACGAATGCTGCCACGGCGCCACTTTTGCTGGGAACGTTCGTATGCACCTCAATGATGGCAAACGAGAGTGGAGATCATTTTGCCTTCAATGACGGGTTTATGAACGTGCAATTGAGCCACAGCGATTTGTGGGGTGGGGCCATGGGGGGCAATGGTGCTTATGGTCAATCGTTAAGCCTTACCAACTGCCTTGTTAATCGGGGTTCGCTTACGATTTATGGCACCAACTCGAGTCTTGCGATGCGGAACACCACGTTGCACGGCGGCAAATTTACGGTTAATCACACGTTCAATTCAGCCTGGGCGGCCGATGTGAGTGACTGTGCGTTTGACGTGACCACCATCTCACTAAATGCCGGCAGCAACACGAATTTGATACATTATGCTTATAACGCCTATCGGACAAATGCGAACCGGCTGACTCCCACCAATATCACGGATGTCGTGGTAACAAACTTCAATTGGCAAATTGGGTCGCTGGGACAGTTCTATCTGCCGACAAATTCCACGCTGATCAACGTCGGTCATACAAATGCTGATCAGGTAGGTCTTTATCACTTCACAACTCAAACCAGCCAGGTCAAAGAGACGAACTCAGTTGTCGACATTGGATATCATTATTTGGCCTTGAATGCGAGCGGCGGGCCTGTTGATACGGATGGTGACGGGTTGCCTGACTACCTGGAAGACGCGAATGGGAATGGAATTTTCGATACCGGAGATCCGTTTGATTGGAAAAATGCGGATGCCGATGGCAGCGGCGGTTCGGTAAGTTTTTCCAATGGATCAAGCCTCCTTATTCTCGAACCAAAGCCGGCGTCACAGATTCCCTAATTTCCACGCTCTCAATCTATGAAAAATTGCTTCAGTATTCTTCTGTGTGCCTGCGTTTTCCTAAGTTCGGGATTGTTCCGAGCCAAAGGTGCTTTCGTTGAGTCACAAATAGCAGGAACGAACCGTTCCAAGTGTTTCGCAACCGGCTTAACAAATGTTTGTTCCAGCCCTGAATTATATAAGTGGTATCGTGTTAAACACATAGTCTATTCGTGGAAGGCTCATCAGTACAACTATGCTTTGAGCACCAATGGCATCACTTACTATCTCTCGTATCAAAGTGATTATGAGGCGGATGGTGACATAACCTGGACTTGCGCGGGTATCACAAATGCGTCTGGATCTGCCGGTCAAACAAATAGAGAGTTTGACGAAACAGGCCCCACAGTCACGAATGTCAACTCAGCGGTAATGCAGATATCGGGGCCTGACGGAGTTTTTATTGACACCAGCGATCCCGTTGATCCCGATTCAGATTGGATTTATGCTAGATTCAGATGGTCCTTGCCTGGGGAGACCGGGCCGAGGTATATGCCTTTCGACGATCCATTTTGGCCATATGAAACCGATCCTCCAACTGTTACGACCACCCGCACAGATGACAATCAGGAAATCCTTACTGTAAGCGGTGACTACGAGGTGGATCCGGTTACAGGGAGTTATTTTTCGGTTGATTTTACAAAAACGACGACCTACAGCGATGAATATTCGACGGACGACCTTTTGGAAGGTTTTGGTGATCCAGATGCGGAATGGCAAACAGGCTACGGCGTGGCAGGGATGGCATTTCCTGACGATCAATCAAATGTTTCGATGAGTGGTGAACTCGTCCGGGTTGGCCTTCGCGCTCCAAAAGGCAAATTTAAATACCCATATTACATCACCTCCCATTTCGATGGGTCAAGTGGGCCAATTGCTTATCCGGCGATGGACATTTATTCCACAAATTATATCGAGGGAGTAGGCGACGGAGTTACCGCCCGTTATTATCCTAATGGCGGCCCGATACAGCTTTTTCCTCCTTACGGCGTCATTGGAAGCGGCGATTGCGCGGCATACGTGGGGGGGACGGCGACATTAACCTTTTTGGACTTTTCGTCGCTCTTGGATTGTCGCGATAAGCCGGGGTGCAACACCTGCAATTTTTGCGAGGGTTCCCAGCCGGGCGCTCCTGGCGCAGATAATCCGAGCAGTCCCGGAAATAGTGCGTCCCCCGGCATGCCCCGGTGGCAGGTTAGTGAACCATATTTGAACCTATGGGTTTACGACACACCCGTGGAGTATACCACGTCGCTCGGGGAAAAGATCAAGTTCTCTATGACCTATCGGCAGCACGATACCCGACCGCGGACGATCAACGGCCGCGCTCCTTTTATGCCTGTGACGGGCTGGAATCACAATTGGTTTTCGTTTGTCCACTTTTCAGGCGAAACGCTCTTCGATACAAATAATCTGGTCACTGGCGTCAACTATTCGAATTGGGTGGCTACCGTTTACTATCCCGGCGGCGGCGAGACCGATTTTACGGCACGACAGAGCCCTGACAAAATAAACGGCGATCAGCTTCTTTCCTTGAACGGTGTGGATACCACCGTAAATTTGAATGGCTTCCGACTGGTGCACGCTGATGGCAGTCAGGATATTTACAGCCAGGTCACCGCACTTTATCCCACCAACTATACGGAATGGGTTCCGGCGGTTTTGAGTTCCAATCAATTTGCCGGAGGCGGAGTGGTGCTGACAAATCCACCCTTATATCGAGATTCGTGGTTTGTTTCTAAAGACACGACAATGTCTTCGAGCGGAGAGCCAATTTTTACAGAGCCGTATACACCGGTGCAGATATTTTCGTATGCTTTCGCGGGCTTGAGTGTCTTTCCTAATTGGGCGACTCGGATTGATTCCTCAATCCATACAAACGTTATGGCTTCTGTGGATGCGAACCCATCCGCTGACGCGCTTTTGACCTATCACATCGATCCCTACGGAAATGCCACGCATCTCTCTTATTCCAACAGTCCCAGTGGCCAATATTTTTTGCAGTCGGTTACGGATTACGACGGAAATGTGACCACTTTTTCGTATGATGCCAACGGCTACCTTTCTCAAGTGAGTATGCCTTACAGCCGGACGGCGAACTTTCACTATGCCGCTGGAACGAACGCCTTTCTGACGAATGTGGTTGATGCGCAAGGCATGGCAACCTCTTTCGGTTATGCCATCGATGATGGTGTGAATAATTCGATAACGGGTAATATGACCAACATGGTCACCCCGTACGGCACCAACACTTTCGCTTATTTCGATGCTGACAAAGACAGCGTTTCCAAGTTGAACACGGGCGTGACGCGTTCTGTATTTGTCACAAATCCCGATGGCACTCATGAAGTCTTTGCGTTTTTCAACGATGCTCCAAACAGTGCCCCCGCCGCGTATCCCACGAATGTCATACCATCCTTTTACGGATTGGACTCCGGCAGCACCAACAGCACTGTCGGAGCGATGTACAACCGCAACAGCTTCTATTGGGGGCGAAGCCAATGCGCGGCGATCGCAACGTTGACCAATGCCAACGCGAGCACCATGAATGCGTTGACGTCAGGTAACTTCCTGCTCGCCAGGATGCGTCACTGGATGGTGGAATCCGATGGAAGTTCCGTTAGCTCCGCTTGTTCGATGGAGCAGGACCCCTCGCCGGACGGCGTTACAGCCGGACAGCGCACTTGGTTCGTCTATCCCCATTCCGGTGACCCCTGGATTTTGTCGTCCGATGTCGCACAAGTACCTGACGATATTGCACGTTTGCAGCCTGATGGAACCACCTTGTATCAAGCCTTTACGGGACGTGATGAGTATGGCGATCCCGGCACCGTTGCCACTTACTATGTGGCCCCGGACACCAGTACGGCGATCAGTTACGAATATTACTATTATTCCTCAATTGCTTATTCGGTCGATCCAGGCACCGGTCCAATTTATTGGTATCCGCGGAGATTCACTGGATACACCGGCCCGAGCGGCTCGGTTTCCTACAGCTTCGATGACGCACCGCTGACCAATAGCGTTGGCGGTTATCCAGTTATTTATCCGAATTTTTCCACGGCTTATTCGACTCGAAACGGCGTCCTGACGACTTTGTTTTTCAATGCGAAGGAACAAGTTTCGGGCGGAGTTCTACCCAATGGCCTGACTGTTACGAACGTTTTCGGTATGGATGGTTTCTTGTCCAAGAGCATCGCCTTGGAAGTGCCCTCGACAAATACTTACACGTTCTCTTCTGGCTTGCCTAGAACTTGGACCGATCCCAATGGGCTCACGAAGACTTTTACTTGGGACAATCTTGAGCGGTTGACGAATGTCGCTTACCCGGATGGCACGACCGAGGTGAGCACCTACACCAACCTGAACATCGCCAGCCAAAAGGATCGGCTGAACCATTCGTGGACCGCTCATTATGACAGCATGGGGCGGCGGACGTCATTTACCGATCGCAATGGCAATACCACGCTCTTCGGTTATTGCGGTTGCGGTTCCTTGGAATCCATCACGGACCCGCAAACCAACACATTGGTTTACGTCCGCGATTACGCCAATCGCATCACGTCTGCAACGTATAACAGCACGTTCATCCGGAATTTCACTCGCGATTCGCTGGGGCGTTTGACGCATGAAACCAATAATTTTCTCCAATCCTACGATTATTCTTACGACAACCTGGGGCGAGTGTTGCAAGCGACGTCGCCGCAGGGAACGCTCTTTGCCGCCACGTACGATGACTTCAATCTCCCCATAACCGTTCAAAATGCCGAAGGCATCCTGCTGACGAACGTGTGGGACTCGGGCCGGCATCTGCAATTTCAGTTTTATGCCAACGGGATGTATCACAGTTGGAACTACAATAACGGATTGCTGAGCTATGAAAATGACGGCGTGCATACGACGACCTACGGTCGCGATAAAGCGGGAAGGCTCATTTCCGTTCAAGATGCGAACAACAACTATACCTATTTCGCCTACTCGCCCGCCGGACAGCTGACGAAAATGACCAATGCGAACAACGCCGTCACGACCTGGAATTACGATCTTTACGGGCGAATGATCAAAAAGACGGACGCCAACAGCGTCCTGGTGGAAACGAACGATTACGATGCTGTAGGAAGGCTGGCCAAACATTGGACTCCCGCCAAAGGGTTGACGCAATATGGTTACGACAGCAACGGCAACCCGTTGACCGTGGCCTATAGCACCGGTCCGGGCATCACGAACACGTATGACACGCTGAACCGGATTGCCACCATGAGCGATGCCGTGGGCCGCAGCGCATTCAGCTACCAAAACTTTGGGCCATTCTGGAGCGCGTTGGCGAGTGAGGATGGGCCTTGGGGCGCTGATACCGTGAGCCGGGTGTATTACGCCAATGGCTTGCCGTACACGTATGCGCTGGATGGCGGTTGGAGCGGGAGTTACGGCTACGACAGCCTGCTGCGGCTGCACACGCTCAGTTCACCGGCGGGGACGTTCACCTACAATTACGCCAATGCCACCGGCCGGCAGATTGCCAGCCTGGGGTTGCCGGGCGGCAACAGCATCGCGTATGGCTATGACCCGGCGGGCTTGCTCACCAGCACGGCGTTGAAGAACAG
>Ga0105238_10000645_pt1 | contig 36696 bp, 50 predicted proteins | sample KBSC34metaG_FD_81526 | JGI IMG/M metagenome (GOLD analysis project Ga0105238, IMG submission 81526) | Corn rhizosphere microbial communities from Kellogg Biological Station, Michigan, USA - KBS C3-4 metaG | ecosystem: Host-associated > Plants > Roots > Rhizosphere > Soil | place: Michigan, USA...
CCAAATACACACTGCATATAAGACCATTTGCTGAAATTGCCGTATCCACCTGGGATTGATTAAAGTTGTTTCTTATCAAAGGAAGCGTGGATAGGCTTAAAGGTTGCAGATCACCCTTTGTAACCCATTGATTGTTTCCCGTATTGAAAGCAGAGATCTTATTTCCGAGCGCCGTAAGATTATTATTAAAAGTGGTCAAATAGGAATAACTGGTATCAGGCAGTGATGATATCTGAGCATATCCATTTCTCTTTTGAAGCAAACCGCCTTTTGTAAAGACAGTATTTTCAAGATTAACAAAATTGCCCATTTGCACACGTTTAGGATCGGTCTTGGTATCAAGGCCCTGTGCAAAATTGATATCGAATGCCTTTTTAACTATCATATCTTAAGCACCAATCAAAGCAGCTTGAAAGCCACCCCTAGCTTTTGGAGCGGTCCCTGTAAAAGTAATCTGACAATTTAAATAGAGTCTAATTGCCGCTACCGCTTGATATGTGAACATGAGCGAACCTGATCTCGTATAATTACCTAACCCAGATGTAGCATTTTGTCCCTCTATAGAATTAAAATCTATACAAGCAAACCCCCCTATGAGGCCTGTTATGTTATTATTTGCAGATGAAACTGTAAAATCAAGATCTGTAGAAGGATTCGTACTATTATCGCCCATCTTTAATTGCACTTGAGCAGTGATGAGATAAATCCCGGCGGCCGGTATATCTAGAAATTGAAGATTAAATGCAGTAGCCGATGGTAAGCTCAAGAATCCATTCGTATTTTTGTTTGCAGGCCCAAATACGGTAGACCCCAATGCCACAAAGCTCGCATTACCTACATTATTTATAGATAAAAAAGAATTCGAACTGGGCAAAGCGGGAGGGTATACAAAATTGTAATCTACAATCTGCGAAGAGCTGGGACTGAAATTAATAACATTTGAACCAGCAGCATTTCGACCCATTGTATAGGGACCAGCAGAAATGACAGCTGGTGTGCTGGTAGCACTTTCAAAGGTAAATGTAGGATTTGAAAATGATGCCGATGCTGTGCCAGAAGGAAGACCTGTAATCGTTCCTGTCGCTCCGGTCACAGAACCTGATTGCGTAATCCTGACTTGGTTACCGTTTCCATCGTTATAATAAAGATCTACCCCGCTCTCATAGAGGCAACCTATATCACTCGCGCCAGCCAATGGTGCGGTTTGGGCGTTAAATCGTACACTTCTTAGCGCTGTTGCATTGTTATCGTTATAAGGTAAATCAGCTGTGATACTAATTCCATCGGGCTGAACCTGCACCCCTTGGTTAGGGGAATGATTATGGCTATCTATCGCATTTAAACATGCAACAATATTATTAGCCCAGTCTGGCCCCGGATCTTGCCCAGGAACCGGTATGGGAAGATTCATGTTTGGAGAAACAGTTATATTAGCCATTTTTTAATACACCCATATGGAAATCACAGTATCTGCACTGCTTTCTAAGGTTATAAATAAATCTGTAGACGCTTTAGATCTCCAAATCACCGCGTTAGCCGTATTATCTGTAAGAATCCATCCTTGCGGCATACGCTGCAGAAGATGATTGATGGCTTTTGGAGTGCTGGCAGTAAGACTTATGTTTTCGATCGCATTTCCCTGTAAAAAAGGGATTGCGATAATAGGATTAAGGATAGAAGACCATTTAGTCTGAGCCAAATCCCAAGGAAGTTTTGTGCTAAGCTGAGCCATAATACTTACCAACCAGCGTTTCCACCGCCACCGGAAGCAAAGCCATTGCCACCATATAATGGGTCTTGGCGAGTATTTGAGATTGTATCGGCCTGACCCGCATCTCTATTTTGTGCAGCACTTTCGATGCGGTCTTTTAAGAATGCTATCTCTGCATCAAGTTTAGCCGTATCGGACTCTTCTTTATCGAGAGCGTATTTTGCTGCTCTGACAATAGGATAGCGTAGCCATCCGGAGTAGCCAATCGTGGTTAAATCTGTGTCCTGAAGCAAAGCAGGAAGGCGTGGAGAATACCACATCCGTATCTGCTGATTACCCGCAGGAGTGGGGATGATGTTGACGAAATTGCCCATAAGGCGATAGCGCATATTATATACGCCATAAATCGTTGAAGTGCTATTTGGATAGACATACTTATTGCGTTCTATGAAATCAAATTTAAGTAAAGTCACCCAAGCATTGTTGCTGGTATTGATGCCTAAATCCATTCCCGCAAGCTTATAAAAAGCAGGAGCAGGAGTTCCGGAAACGGCGTTTGGATAAATGCCACCAATATAGTTAGTCGCGCCATCCGGAAGAGGATAGTTGATCGTCGTACCATTGGTATTGATGAAAGCAATTTGTGAAGCAAAAAGATCCTCATAACTGTCTATGAGAAGATCGTAGAGTTCATACATTGCAAGACGAAGGAAAGCATTCCATTCGCTTGTTGTTACAAAATTGCTATTTACCCTATCCGCAGTCTGTTGCGATCGTAAGCGCAATTCAAAAAGTGACATCTCACTTGGAGGAGCTGCCACCATTTGGACTATGGATGAATATGGCGAGGTGCCTGAACTATTGGTACCTGCGACCTGGTAATAATACATAATACCGACGCCCGGAAAGGGATCGATATATTGTGTCACTACACCCACAGTCGCAAGATTAGTGAAATTCACCCCATCCGTAGAACGCTGAATCTGATATCCTGTCGCACCTAAAGAGTCTGTCCAGGTGAGTAGAATATTTCCATCAGCCTGTTCCACAGAAAGGTTCTGAGGCTGGTAAGGAACAGCCATTTCTGTCCCCTATCATTAGAGCCCATCGATGGTTACTGATGATCCATCGTACTCAAATTGCATTCCGATAATTGTCCCATCCGCTGGCGCTGTAGGAACAATAGTTGTGGTGCTAGAGTTGGTGGCTGCCCCGAATTGAACCATAATCAGAGCCCCACCATTTTGAGCAATATTGGAGTTAGCAATGGTCTGGTTAGGATCGCCAACTACGGTAATCTGAGAAATAGCAGGCACGCCTGGAATACCTACCGTGCCGCTACCCCCGATAGATCCAGTTGTTATAGCAATGAAAGCTTGTCCAACCGTTGGTGTTAGCCCCTGTTGCAGGCCGGCAGCTTGCCATTGCGCAAGTGTCGTGGTTCCCAGAGACGTTATGACATAGGCGTTATGTTGTGTAACACTTGTGGTGCTCGTGCTCGTTAAAACGTTGGTCTGCCAATGGAGAAGACCCATGAATTTATTAAAATTGTTCTTAAATTTGATTAAAGCGTAACCAGCTTGCGGATTTGGATTGGTATATCCATTAACTGAGCCGGGAGTCTGACTCGTATTCATGAATACATATTCAACGTAACCATTGCTTTTAACAGATGTGACACCTAGTCCACCGGTATCGGCATGGTTAACCGTGAAATTGACCCAAATTTCTTGGGGCTTTGTGATATTTTTATATGTGGATTTTCCATTAAGACCAAAACCGCGAGGTACTGACATAAGGCTGTCCCCTTAAAATGAGCCGAAATTTCTCTGCGGGTAGCTCGGCACCACTTGCCCGCCAGTATGACAGATTCATTTTCTGCCTTCAAAAATGATGAAAATGGGTAGTTTTGCTATTTTTTGAGCAATAAAAACCCCCGGAAACTCAAAAGAATCTCCGGGGGCCTTTACACCAACTTAAGAACTAAAATATGCATCAATTACGCTGAGAGCGCAATTTGCATATTATAGCCAGGCGCTGAGCAAATAAGGTTGCCATAGTAAGCAATTCTGATCTCTAAAGCATCAGCATTACCCACCCTGAGACCCTCAAGGCCTTCCATGCCATAAGTCAGTATGTGTGGTGCTTTTCCAAGCGTTCTTAGTTTCCATGTATCAGTCGTTAATGCCCATGCTGTTTGAGCCTGGCAAGAACGGTCAGCAAGGACAGGAATCTTGCCATATGCTGAATGGAAATGGATCGCTTCGAAAGCTACTTCAACTTCATCATGCTCGAGCTGAACGTATTGAACTTTAGCGCCAAGTTCATTGATCAGCGTTGAGTAAGAAACGAAATCAAGAATGATCAAATCAAAGCTTGCACCCTCTCGGTTTCCGTATGCCAGAGCATTCGTAATACCTTCAGAGATGCTTTGAGATGATGCATTATAGCGAAGGCCGCCCAAACGGGTAGGATCTGCACTACGGTTTACACCCCAGAAGTTATCGTTGCTTGGAGGATCTACTGCTGGAACCCATGCAGCAAGACCAGACATACCAAGCATACCGGCGATCGTAGAAGATCCACCGATACCGATATCGCCAAGAACCTGTAGGAAATCAGAAGCACCCCAAGAGGACTGCGGAGCACCTTGAACTACGGTTCCTGAAATAACACCCGTTCCACGGTTGACCGATGTGATTTGAATCGCATCGACAGTACCAGGAGTGTTTTGAAGGGCTGAGCCACCGTCAGTAGCACTCGCCTGAAGCGTCATACCAACTTCAAACTGTACAACTGTTTGTGGGTTAGACAGAGTGAAGGTTAAAGTAGGAGCGCTGTAACTTACGCCGGCAGAGCTAATTTGACCTCTTGATGCAGTACCACCGGCAAACAATTCAAACGCCATGTTGTTTGAAATGTTTCTAAAGCCGTTATCCAGAGTACGGGATGCTTCATCAACGAATGCACCTGCATTGCTCTTGGTTTGCTCCATGAGAAGATTGGTTATAGTGCAGAGCTGATAATCTTGGATCGCATATACAAAATAACTAACAACGTCAGAAGCAGTTTGCTGATTCTGCGCGTTAGCAAATGTATGTGAGCGACCTTGTGGATTGCCGTATTCCAAAGGAACTGGAATATATTTACCCGCAAAACCATCTGGACTTTCGTTCTTAGGAACCAAAGCTAACCAAGGGTTCTTCGAATAGACCACATTCTTCATGTAGTCTTTATCATCCGTATATAATTCTTTAAGTGCCGCTAGCTGGTTACTGCTATTGGCATAAATAGGAGCTATTGCCATATATTTTTAATCCATTTTAACGTTTAAGTTGTCCGTAAAATGCCGCAAGAGCACGTGCCCTTGGAGACATTGGTACGGAAGCCGTATCCCTATTCGTTAAAGTCCTCATCCCAGATGTTCGTGACTGCGATTGCATCTGTGGAGGCTGCGGAGCTTGAATAGGTTGGTAAACGCTCTGCATTTTCTTTAGCTTTGCAACTTCTTGGGCATCCTTAAAAAGCTCATCTTCGACAAGCTTTAGAGCCTCGGGAACATCTAAAACCTCTCCGGTTTGCCTATAAGTTCGCTCAATCAGTTGCATCACTAAAGGGACATTACGTGTGGCCTTTACCAGCTCATAATCAGAGCTATTTTCCACAAGCTTTTGAGCATCCATTCTCATCTGCATGAGAACTTGCTTTTCAGCCTGGGCCTCATTGTCAGTAAACCTTTTATCGATGCCTTGCTTCAGAGCAGCGAGCTCTGCTTTAAGGGCATTAACTTCAGGGTTTTCCTGACTTGAGAGAATAGCTTGGGTGAGCTGCTCATAGGTCACACCATTATCCAGCAGTACTCGCAATGGCTCTGATTTCAATTGGGCTACATCGATCATCGGTGTCTGACTCTGCGATGATCGCGCCTTCTCTCTATTCAGAAGCTCCCGTTCTCTCTGAAGGGCTCTACGTTGTTTTGCAAGTAGAGCAAGCTGAGGACTAAGCGGCTGCCGTGTAACTGCACTATCAGCCGGTTTCTGGATGGGTTCTTCATTAGCCTGTTGAGGTACATAATCAGGCATAGGATTAGCATTGGTATTCATTTTAAGGCCAGCCCCACTTGGGATCAAATTCCCTTGTGGGTTTAGATTTGGCATTCCGGAAGCTGGCATTGGGCTAATCTTCATTCAAACAACTTTCTATCTATGCCGCCATTGGCGCATTAGTATTGGGTATTAACGGTGAAACAGGTGTCGGCATCGGATTCGCTGTCGGAGTAGGCGCCGGCGCCGGTTGCAGTGCCATTTGCGCACTCTGTTGCAAAGTTTGAATCTGATTGAAGAATGTTCTTAATAAATCCGCCTTAGATTCTTCAAGATTTAGACTCATATAAAGATTGTAATACTGAATAACCAATGTCTGAGCCAATTGGAGATCCATAAATGGATCTGGCGGTGTGTATTTGCCGTCTTCAACAATTGCATCGAGAATCTTAAAGATGCGCTCTTCACTAGCATTATCGAGCTGTTCATTTTGCTCAAGATCAGGAAAGCGCATGAGACGCCTTCCTTCTTTAATGGAAAGCATTCCTGCCTGCACCTGCTCGGTGATGGTTGCAATGCGTCCTGAAGGAGACCTGGGCAGAGAAGATTCTGTGAAGCATTGGATCACGAATGGATCTTTGATGAGGGACATCTTTGGAAGATCGATCTCTTTGGTTCCATCTTTATTAGGATAAACAGTCTGATAGCTGCCAGTTTCTTCTGCTATCTCCATAGCAGTCTCGGTAATCAAATATGCTAAGTCTATATAGGCCTGTTCATACTTTTTCAAAAATAGAGACAGTCTCGTATCATTGACATCTTCGTAGGTACGTATCGCCTCTCCGCTATCTAGACCAGCTGGTTTTTGCGATGTAGCAGACATCTGTGATACACCGCACTGTTGAAAGCCATATTGGATAAGGCGATCACGCTCCGCATAGAGTTCAGGCGCGTTACATGGGGCTATCTCATAACTAGGTTTGGTGCCATGATACGTAACAATGACACCGATTTCATTGTTGTTATGGGCTTTTGCTACCTTAGACCCTTGCTCAATAAATACACGTGGTACACCTACAAGGTTGATAGCGCGTGAAATGGTGTACATGATCCGATTGATAGACAGCTGTGTACCAAAAAGCTGGGTACCGAGTCCTTGCCCCCAAAATCCAAGGAATGGCTCTGAGTATTTAACAAAGACAAATGGAAATTTATCTTTATGCCACTCAGGCTCATCAAATAGCACCCCCCCAACCGTCGCAATAGTATGTCGCCCGGGAATATATCCTTTGGCTTTAGGGTCTGGCCCAGAAGCCAATCTCCATCCTTCTATCACCATGATTTGATCTGCTGTTGTGCGTCCAGAATCGGGGCAATTATCAGGATAACTGGTCGGGGACATCATGATAATTGCTTGTGCTTTTGGATCTGGATTGCATGCGAGAAGTTTACTTCTATCCACGAGTTTGAGTTGGATCAACTGCTGCGGTGTACCATTAAGACTATCGTTATCGTCGCAATAGAGATCTGTAGCCATGACTCTATCCACACCGACTTTGTTATCCTCGGTGCGATATACTTTTAAGATCCCTGTTCCGGTCGTCACTGCATCGCGCAGCATGCGCTGGCCTTTTTCATAGGCTTTGGTCTGGTAGAACTCACCTAATATAAACTGGTTAAGCTCTTGCGCCAGATGGCGTTCTTTATAATCGGCGCCATCTGTTAAGAACTTGGGTTGCGGCTGATCTTGTGTTGCACGTGAAACAAGTGTGTCCGTGCATGCCTGGATTAGATTAAAAGTTGGCCGATCATCGGGAAGGCTCTTAGTGCGGTCCATTTGAGACACATTTGAGCCAGCATAGGAATATACGGAGAGACCGCAATAGAGACGGATCGAGACAGCAAGCTGTCTTATTCGGTAAGTTTGAGAAGTTTTGAGATAGCTAGCTGTAGCATCTAACTGTGCAGCTAGCTTCCTCTCATCCGTCTCTTTCCACCATTCAGGCAAAATTGATGCACCATCAAGCCCTTGAGAAGTAGGACGCGTTTGATAGCGAATCGTCTCCGGACCTTTTTTCATCGGCTTTATTTTCATTAAGCACCTGCATTTTCGACTGCGTAATAGATAAGCTCATCGGCTGATAGCTCATCCGTTGGGATTGAGTCGGCCTCACTCGTTTCACTAGCAATTTTAACTGGCATATCGCCAAACTTGACCGCTAGTTCCTTGAACGTGATCGTCTCAATCCCGTGTTTGCGACAAATCTTGAAGAATTTGTCCAAGTCTTTGAGATCTTCGAACATAAAACCCTTATGCTGGTATCGGCATTCGATCTTTTTTACGTCGTGATCTCATGATTCTTTCGATGATGTCATGACGATCCTCATCTTCTTGAACATCTCCAATCTCATCACCTGAGTTTGCTCCGGTATAGTGTTGTTCAAGATCATCATCCTTGGACAAATCATCGAATTCGTTTGGTTCAAAATCTGCTTCGACTTCCGATCGATTAGCAACTTTGCCGCCATGGGAGTAATGATGCTGGCGTTGCTTCATGATCCGAGAGACCATGTCATGCTCTTCATGAGGAAAGCCCTGATTTTCTTCTGCATGAGCATAGTGCTTTTCTTGATGATGCTCGTCATCCTCATCCATGCCTTGAGCCGCGATTTCATGAGCCCCATGTTGATTGAGCATGCGATCATCTTCGCGTATCGCCATTTCATCATGCTTCTCATGTTCTTTTGGCATCGCTCCATAGCCGGTTTCTTTTTCTTCGTGAACGAAACCACCTTGGGCATATTTTCCGCCATGGCACATATGGCAATTGGGCGAACCATGCGCCATACATGCCCCGCCATGAGCTTTATGCTCTTGATGCCCCTCTCTGTTTTCATCTCTCATGCGCGCTTTCTTTCGCATGGCGTATTTAATTGCCAGACTCATTTGCCTGCTCCTTTAAACATTCTTGATACCAAGTTAAATGATGAACCATACTATTGCCCCTGCCCTTGGAACAGGTTCACGATCGTTTTGACAGAATTGAGTGCATTATCGGCAGTTGAAAGCGAGCTCAGAACTATGCTGATAACATCGCCAGAGGAGGCTTGGATTGTGACATACCCGCCCATGATAGGTTGCGTAGGGGTAGGGTAACTGTACTGCCCAAGTACCGTGGAGTTCTGCTTTAGAACAACAGCAAGACCTGATTGTGCAGGTGTTCCATAAGAACCAGCTGTAGATATAGCGAATGTAAAGCCAGTTGCTGCCGTTCCATCTGCTGCGGCAGTCGCTTGACCAACTTGGATAGCGTTTAGAACTACTGAAGTTGTTGATCCGGAGACTGTAAAATATTTAATGAACGTTGCATCTGCCGCCAAAGCTGTGCGGGTAGCGCCGCCTAACGTAGAAGCAGTCGCATTGGTAGCTCCAGTTACTTGGATACCATGCAAACCAGCTGGAGCTGGATCGACCCCGGCAGAGTTGATGTTATACCAAACATAAAAGCCCTGAAGATTGTTTGGAGCCCAGAAAGTGAAATAGGTGCTATTTAAAGAGCCGCTAACATCGGCGACTGTTGTTACGGTTTGAATTTCAGCTACAGGATTTGCTGTGACTGCTGGACCGCCTGCAGCTAAATAAGGAAGGAAAGATTTAAAGGCGAGTGTATAAAGACCTGCTGTCACAACTGTGAAAGATTGAGTTCCGAGACCGCCAACAACTGTACTTTGGTTTGCTTGTAGTGCATTCGTCATAAAATCTTATTCCTTCTCTTCAAATTCTTCATGATCTGATTCTTCGTCTTCTTGCTTAATATATTCACAGAAAGATTCGAGAGCGCTTTTTAAAGCGCGGCGATCTTTAGATTCAATGGCATCGAACATATCATCGGCGATAGCATCCAAGTATCCATACTCGTGGTCATCGTCATCGCGGGTGCTTCGGACTTCCACTTCTATCGGTCCCGACATCCCACCCTCTTTCTGATTTTTAAGAAAAGGGAGCATTTTCATTCCTTTTTGTGCGAAATAGGTCTCAAAAATTATGAAAATGGGTAGTTTTTCTATGAATTATGATAGATTCATTTGGGGACGGCGTGGGAAGCTAGGCAAGTGGGTTCGCCCAATCTTGGAGACACGCAGATACTTGGAGAAGTCTAGTCCAAGATTGTCCTAACTAGCGGACATGGCCAGAGTCGCGACTGGCTCACTAATACCTTTATTTAGGAGATTGAGATGCCTCCTAAATCCATAGCGAGCAGATTAGAAATTATACAACGTCTTCTTTATCCCGAAATTTACGACGAAAATGAAGAAGTTATTGGATACGGGGAACCTCTTATAACTCCAGAACAGGCTTTAGCCTTATTAAATGGAGTAACCGATACCTCTCGAGACCTATTACCTAAGTTGTTTCTAATAGACGCTTTAGAAGATTTGGAGAAGGAATAGATCTCTTTCAGCTGATCTACGCACGGTTAACCGAGCCAAAGCAGCACCTATGTTAAAGGAATTAGAAAAAGATTGGGCTAGAAATTGCTTCTCATATTCTATATACCGTTCGAGTGCATGACGGCGTGGGAAGCGAGAGGGGAGACCCTTTTAGAGACACGCAAGATGCGGTGGATCTGTATCAAGCCCTATATCTCATTCATTGGAGTGGGGGAGATTCGGGGCGGCCGAAGTAGCGAACGGCTCATGCATACTTACTTAGCCCAATTCCCCTAAGTTACCCTCTTCAGGCCAATCACTTTGGGCAGCTTCCAGATGCTGTCTCTCACGCTCCCATATACCTTCAGACATTTGCTGATACCAATCCTTAGACCCTTTGATGACTTTCTTTTCAGCAGTAGTTGAGGAGTAATGATATCCGCATCTCCATGCATACAAAAAGACATCGCAGAGATGATTCGGCAGGGATTTATGCTCTTTCTTGGGATATTTAATCTTCTCGCCGTCTGTTTCCCAGACCAATGCAGCCATCTCTTCCCAAAGCGCACGATTCTCCGGAATATTGAGAATCTTGATTTTACCTTGGATGAGGTCTGAATTGCAGAGTTCGATAAATGTAACTTTGTCCTGCTTGTCCGCATATTCGAAAGGAATTGAAGAGCGCGCGCGCATGCTCTCAACGCCCTGCTTATTGGCGCCATCAATTACGATCTTATGGGGAGCCATAAAGGAGTCTTTTTGAAATTCCTCGATCTTTTGGCAGACCTCATCAAAGGTCATCCGCCGTTTTTTAAAGACCTTCGCAATGAATAGATGAGGGCTGTTAGAGTGATACGCTGTAAGGCAGAAAGCGCTATCGTCCTCCCATCCCGTGTCGACTCCAAGTACAAATGTCCATCCCGTAGGCGACAAATGCGGTATTTCTTGGGCAAGATTCCGTGCCATATCGAATCGATATACAAGTTTTTCCTCATCGATCACCCAGTGATTAAGATACCATTGCTTATATTGCGGCGTCGCCATGTACTCGGGGCGTTCTCTATGTATCTTCTTAATGGCCTCGTCCCATTGCCTTGATACATAAGGATTATCGTAAGCGCTCCACTCAAATAGCTTCCAGCCCTTCTCTTTGCCAATGGTGATATCATAAAAAAGTCCGCGCGGAAAATCCGATGCTGTCCCCATTAGACAGATAGTACCAGACTCTCCCTCGGTATTGGGATCGACCATTGCAGGGCCAAGAACACCATAAACAAGATTTTTGATATCGATCGTATACATGGAAGCTTCATCGATACAGACAAGGCGATATTTTCGCCCAAGAAGCTTGTTCATATCCTTTTCATCAGCATCGATACCGGTGACTTTGACCACAGAGCCATTCGGAAAAGTCATTGAGAGTTCGGACTGATTGAACCTAGCCTTTAAATCATATGCCCGATCAATAACCTGTAAGATGTCTTTCCAAATAATCGCCTTTGCCGAATCTCTCGTCAGTCCTATGAACAGACAATTTACGCCGGCGTTATGGAGAGCCTCGTTGACAAGATATAAACCTGCGGTGAACGATTTAGCGGAACGGCGAGTACAGAAGAGTACTTTCTGAGTGGCCTTATCTTTTATAAACCGCACCTGATGCTCGAATGCTCGCTCTAAGATATTGGGGATATTCTTCTGAGCTAGAAGACGCTGGGCGTATTCCTGATAGTAAATATCAAGGTTCATCTACCACTTTCTAGGTCTTTCCTGTCCTCTAAGTATCTTGCCGCTCAAGGCTGCGTTTAAAGCTTCGTTTCTTGAAGCAATCGCTGCAGCTGCTTCGGGTGTCTGAGCTATCTGTTCCACAGGTATAGGAGCAGGTTGGGGGATAGTATGGGTCAAATCCTGCCTAGGCATTGCACGCGGCGCAGGTCTACCCATTGCGGGTTGATCAATGAGTTTGATCCTCTCGACAATCAACTCTTTTACACTTTTAGAAAGCTTATGATTAACGAGAAGATCTATAAGAAAGGAAAGTTCACTCATACAAACCGTACGCACCATAGATCGCTAGAGAGATTAGGATCAGTAAAATACTCATATGGCATGCTGAAATAGCCAGCCATACCCCAAGATGATCCCCAGGAGTTTCTTACGATCCATCCCTTATCATCATATCCTACAATAGCAACCGCATGCCCACCGACTATGGATTCATCGGGACTTGGCATAGGGATAATTCCTGTAGCTGCCACCTGATCGGTCATAAAGGAATCATAGACTGAAAAGCCAATGACGATTGGAAATCCAGAAGCCAGAACGGTCTTCATTGAATCGACATCTTGGTCAACAGCGCCATATTCTTTAACAATATCCTTTAATGCCGAGAAATAAGCTTTCATAGGAGGTCTAGTTGCAAAAGCTTCGGGTTCATAGGGCCACATATCTTCTGGGCAAAAACCGAATCTATGCAGAGATTTTATACCATCTCTAATGGCTGCACCTGCATCGGTATGCACAGTACCTTCCATAGCTCTTTCGTTATAATAGATAAACAAACGAGAAGGAATGAAAGCATCTGGCTTTTTCTCTTTCATCCAATCAAATTCGCACAAGAATCCGATGGCATTAGCCGTGCAGCTTCCAAGTTGGCCTTGATCATAAGGTTCTGGACATTGAGATCTTAAATCTACTGTCTCCGGTAGGTTTCCAGCTCTTTGAACTGCAAATTTACGGTCTCTGAAATCAGGCTTTTGCGGCTTCCAACCAAAATGTCTTTTCATTAAATCCTCAAAATCAAAGTTTCATCTGCCTAGTATATGACTTAGATATGAAGAAATTATAAAACCACCTTTGTGGTTTTACCCGTCTTGCCAGCTCCTAAACCTCCCTGCACATGCCCATAAGGTGTTTCCACCTGCGCTGAGATAATGCCGGCTACCATAGGATGGTGCACCGGTTCTGCATATTTGTGCGGTTTACCAGGTTCCATAGCACTGATATTAGCCAGCGGGACATATGATTCCTTATCCTGCCATTTGACTATGAGCCATTTATGCTCAGTATCAAACTCGAGCTTTAAACCTGCAAGCTTGCCTGGGTCGAGTTTCATACCGAAGTTTCGGCCTGCGAAAAATAAAGCATTATGTAGATGTGCTATTTTGATTTCCATCAGTTAACTCTTTTCCATTTTAACAAACTTCGATCGGGCTTTGCATACATCACCGGATCTATTAGTTCCCAATTATAAACAGTATTCACTTCTATTTCATATTTGAAACATGTACAGCATCTTCTCTGCCATATCTCATAACGAATAATTTCAGGATCAGGTTTATTTATTTCTTCTGGGGATACTATTATTTTTGGCATTGGATAGAAATCACACCCATCCCATAAATAATGTTTCAAGTGCAAAAAAATGGCATTTAACTTGCCAAAAAAACTCAAATCATACCATCCACTAATATAGTCAGTAATTTTCTTATTACGCATGAGGATTAAACTTCCAATCTTTAAACTTCTCACGCCATATTAGTCCGCCAGTTCTAGTATAATGCGTGAAAGTATCAATACCGGCCGGTAATAAAGATTTGGCAATGCCTTGCCTTCTCATATCCCTTTTGACACAAATATAATCTAGGATGTTTTTTCTATGCGCAGAAAATCCCAGAACTATATCAGGATCATCTGCAAGTACAGCAAGCTTTACAATGCAATCGGCGTCTCTAAGATTGCGTTTGAGATTGATCTCATAGTTTTTATAGAAAACAAACGAATCGATTTGCGAAAAAACAGGATTGCCGAAACGTAAGGTACGCAGCCAATTTGATAATATTACATTATGATATTGGGCCGGAACATCAGCTCCCTTGAACTCAAGAACTGTATAGCTGCTTTCAGGTTCAGTCATTTTTCTCTTTCAGATTCAATTGAGCCCGAGTGAAATACCTAATCCCCCAGGCCATAACGTAGCGCCTGATAATATAGCGAATCGTCTTACGCTCTCTTGGCATTCCTAACTCGGCAAGCTTTTCTACCATAGTTTTTATCTTAACGCCATCCGCATACCATTGCATGATAAGCTTATCTATGGGGCGCTTATATTCTGTGTTGGGATTCATGACTTTCATGTTGACCAGGATAAAATATTCTTCCTGTGCAACCCTTTGGAGGGGGTCTAGCTTCTTATAAACTTGGATAATATAAGGATCTTCATTTGTATTTTCGATATCCTCGATATAACCGAGGCCATCTTCTTTCAAGCGTCGATCCCATTCTCTCTTCAGGGTTTTATATTCGCTAGGCGTTATTTTTTTTGACACTTAGCATCCTCATGATGGCGCTATTGAGTATCAAATCTTTTACTTTAAGCCGCGGAGAGTCAGGATGCTTTGGAAGCGATTTTTCTTCAAAATGCTTCTGTACATCTTCATGGTGAGCTTGCGTATGTCCCGTTATTAGGTAGCCTTGGAGCATGGCCTGATATTTTATCTTTGCCCAACGTTCTTGCGTGGCTTGAAGTCTCGCTTCCGATTCCTTCACCCCTGCGCTTTCACTGGGAAGATTTTCTTCATAATGCTGGGCTATCGGGACTAGATGCTTCATTCTTTTTTTCTTCTGCTTCTTTCTTGGCCAATCTATCTTTGGCCTTCATTCTATATTCTGTGCCAATCTCATGAGCGACTTGGTTAGCCACACCTTTACGTAGCGAATGAATAAAGAAAGCATCGGGCTTATGCGATTCGGTAGGAGCCAAATGCAGAATCATCCCTGCAAGGGTGCATTTTTGAGAATCTATGAAAATCTGCTTTTCATCTTCACTGGCTAAATGTTCAGTAGGGAGCATCGCACCGGCAATGATTCTATCGCACCATTCCTCAAATTCCTTACGCCCCAGAGGCAGAGGACGCGGCTCCATCATCTGATCTATGATCACTTCAGGAGGGGTTGATTGCAGATTTTTGCCACGCATCTTTGGTAAGATAGAATCTATAACTTTCATGTATTAGCGCTTTCTTCTTCTCTTTTTCGGATGAATTCTTTGAGTTCTGCAGTAGACATATTACGGATTTTTTCGCGTTCATAATCGATTTTTGCTTCAATCTCTTGTTTGTCCCGCCATTGATAGCGATTCTTCATATTAAAGATCCAAACGGAAGCGTTAAGAGTGCGACCCTCTTTCTCATTCCACATTCCTTCGATGCCTGCATCCTCCCAAAAACGCATACCCTGGGCATGCCCTTCTGCTTTGGCGTCTAGAAATTCGCGGTGTTCTTTGGACCATGTATAGAGCGTTTGGATGCATGTTTTGACAACACCGGCAAAGCTTTCGAAAGAAAAGCCTTTGGCCATATGTTTAACGAGCATGTCGCAATATTTGGGATCGTATTTAGTAGGGCGCCCACTGGCCATAGAGATTTCATTCCGATCATATTGAAGCAAAGGGGACCGCTGACTAAAACCGAATCTATACCCGAACTGCTGCCGCCAGCGATCCTTACCAAAATATTACTGAGTTTGGCTGTGAAATCAACGGCGAGTTATTTGGCGGGGATTTTGAATTTTCGGGCTTCTAGGCCATACATGGTATAAAAATAGCCTTTATATATTCGGCCTTCCCTTAAAATACCTCGTATGTACCTGAGATGCCTTTCCCCTAATTCTTGAGAAATGACGGTAAAGACTTCCATTTGAATCATTTGCCTTTTCTTCCCCATCCTTTTATTTTTTCTCATTTGTATAACCCCCACTAAAGTTTTTCGCACGAGTACCGATAAGATGTATGTAAATAAACTTTGGGGGGAACAAATATGATTACGACAAAATTACTTAAAGCGATCATGCCAGTTAACGCAGCCGAAGTCGCAATTTCTCACCATGATCTGATTGTTTACTTGATGGCGCAGGGGTTTTCTGAAGCAAAAGCTAGGCAGATTGCAGATAAGGGGATTAAGAGCTTAGAAAGCAGATTAAACTGGGCTCTTAATAACAAGAAATAAGCGGGTCCCCTCATATAGATAGGAAGGGCAGTTCAGATCGGGGACTGCCCTTCTTTTTTGCATTTTAGAGTTCAGATAATAATATAATTACAGTAATAAATACTAATGTTTTTCCAAGCAAATGCCAAGACATTGGTTGCCCATAAAATAAAATATCGGCTGCTATATAAATCATTGCTGATATCATATAACCCGATATTTTCTTTAAGGTTCTTTTACTGGGAAGCTTCATTTGTCCTTTTTAGATGAAAAAATAATATCGGCAGCGACAGCACCGGCTGCTCCTTTCGCACATCCAATACATAATGCTTGAAATCCTTTTGGTGCTTCAGTAATAGCATTTGCTACACATCCCTTACCAGCAGTTTCAGCATGCTGCATTGCATGTTCCCTAAAATTATCATGAACTTCTACAAACTTTGCAAAGTCCATATCATCCATATCATCTTGGGTGCTCTCTACGCTTGTAATAAGAGATGCTGCTATAAATGCTAAATGTAAAACCATGAATTATTCCTTTCCTCGTACGGGGTCTTGAGATTCCATAAATTCCTCGAAATCCATTGAATCATCTGGTTGGATTTGCGGAGGCAAATGCATATCGGATGCAAATATTCTTATAACTAAAAGAAACGGGATTAACATTTTTAATATTCTTTTCTCTCACAATTTTCTGTTTTATCTGTAGACATATAAAGAGGTACGCATGTACGGCAATAATTTTCGAGAGGAATTTCATCAGGGCAAACAGCTTTTATAAAAGTTCTTCTCTCTTTTGCATTGCAGTTAAAATAAGGATCTCCTTGGGGAGGAGTAAGTTCCTGTTCAAGAACCCAGAAATAATCTTGCTCGGTATACCCAACGCCAATAATATATTTAGTTCTTGGCCCCTTACGTGGATGCCAGGTTCCTTTTTGCCGGGCTTTTTGTTCATAAAAACTCTTTTTTGCCTCACGACATTGGTAAAACCCGCCCGGGTAAACCCCTCCCGTATTACACCACTTCGTACGCAAAAGTTTACAATGCTCTTCTTGAGTATAACGGGGTTCTTTATAACCCTTCCCAAAAAACTGATCGATGAAGGGAATTCCTGTATTTGCTAGACAGTTAAAACCATCCATCAGACAACCCAAGAAAGCTGGATTTAGATCAAGACCTTCAGCATGAAGTGCTTGAAAGCCAGAAAATGTTAAACCAAATGTCAATAAAAGAGATTTACCTAACATGAACCCTCCATCCCGTAATTGGGAGAGGTGGTTATAATTGGCTGCTCAATTTAAACAAGAAAAAAGAGAAACTTATAAGCCGCTGTAAATACAGATTATTACCGAAATATTACGATATAAGAATCTTTATAAATTCTTCTCTTTGAGCAGGCGTAGATTTTGCGAGAATAGGGCCGAATATCGCATTAAGTTTTTCAGCCATGTATTGTAATCGGTAAGATTTTATGGATTCTTGGAATTCATTTTGCATAAAATCAAGATTTGCTTCTAATGCATCAATGCAGAGATTGACGTACTCGCGCTGCAACCCGCAAAATTCTATGAAATGCTGACACCCCGTGCGGGCGGCATGATGGTAGAAGAAAGTGGCTGCTGAATTCATTTTTTCTAGACTAACTTCGAGTTCATTTCTTGTGTTTTCATCTATTGTCATCTGTTTGTATACCTCCAAATTTATGAGGTAATTCATTCTCACAATATTTGAAAATTAAGAATTCTTATTTGGACAGTAGAGATAAAACTTCTTTACATTTGAGATATTTTTTAAACCACTCTGGCTTTAAATAAGAAGAGTAGGGAGTATAGCCCTCAATATCCTCACTGAAATATTCGCTGGCTGCTTTGGCAAGCTCAATAAGCTTCGGCATATGTTCCCGTGACATTTCTATGAATTTTGCATTGATTAATTCTTGTCGTCTATTATAGCGCGCTGGTTCCAAGCCTTCTTCACCCTTGGTAATGGTAGATCCCATTTCACATACTACATGGTTTTTATCTCCACCCCATATACTGCCACGATAATTGCACCCACATAGACGGTCATGGTCTTCGCTTTGAAGATGATAACATCTATTCCAGGGGCCGGCACTTGCTTCATTGCAAAGTTTTTCTATCTCTAGAAGATTCATATAAATCCTTTGGTATTTTTGTAAATTGCGTTATAACCCCTGTGCAGTAGGCTTTTCAAGCCTTTTAAATGTTTCGTAAATATTACAATCTTTTCAAAAGAAGGACATCCCCATGAGATTAGCAGAACTGGCAGCATTGGCTCTATTACCATTGGCATTTTCCATAAGCTGTGGGAAAAAAGATGATGATAAACCAAAAGAAGAAATTAAAGATACAGCCCCAACATCTAACAATGAATCTAATCCGCAAGATCCAGTGAACCCTCCCGAAGTACCACCTGTCTGCCCTCCGATACCACAACCACCTCTTGTTCAGGAGCCGCCAATTGCTTTCATGCATCCTATTGAGGGAGTGTGGCAACATGAAAAGTGCTCGAGCACTTTCGATGGTTTTAGAGCTTATATTACCACCATCAATAAAAAGGTCATGATTAGGACTTGGGCGCGTTTTAGCGATAAGGAATGTACAAAGTTTTTAGACGAATACAATAGGTACAATGAATCTCGATATTTCATTGATGAAAATGAACTCGATTTCACTGTAATTCATGCTTCCTTATTCAATTTCGGTTCCTATTATGATCAAGGGAAAAGTTACTATACGGTATTCGAGATAAAAGATAATTTCTTATATTTCGGTGAAAAAGAATCCCATTCCCCTGAGGAGAGAAGCTATAAGATCGACTACACAAAAAAATGGCGTAAGTTGAATGTTCACCCAAGGTTCAACGTTCAATAAACCCCTCGAGGTTTCTGAACGCCCTGAGAGCCAGGAGTTATAGACTTTCTGGCTCTTGTTCATTAGACATCTGTTTGGTGAACAGCAAACTATCATGATCAATAGTTTGACTATCTTGTTTTCCATTCCATGAGTTTGCGCCTACCATACTCAGCGATGAGCAAAGCTTCCATTACGCCTTCATGCATTTTAAGCGCTCTTGCAGTGCTTCTAGGAAGAGATATTCCTGGGAAAAGACGTTCTACCGCTTGCTGAGATTTCTGTTTAGTCGTATCCCCCCGACATCCCGCATGCATCAATTTCGCCCAGACGTGCGGTGATACAAGCTCATAGGGGATACCGAGAAAGCGCAGGCAGACATCGAGTTGCCCATTGTGATAACCAAAGCTAAATGTTGATTTAACCCCATTGCCAGGACGCGGATGCGCTTCCTCAAGGAAAATCAAAGTAGGTTCTCTAAGATCCTTAAAATCTTTGAGCATATCGTGAAGCTGCAAAGGGTCCTTTGGCATAATCTCCTTGAGGATCGGCTCACCATTTTTATTTAAGGCGACGATGCCGCCCTCTCTGCCCGGGTCAATTCCAACTGCGATCATTCAACTTTCCTTTGCTGCTGGTTAAAATTCTCATATTCGGCTATAAATTTCTCAAGGCGATTGATACATTCCTGTTGGCCGCGAATTGATATGGCGAGGTATGGGTCTTCCTGACCCTTGGCGGTATTCTGCTCCTCCAGCAACCGAGCCAAAAAATCATGTTCGCTTTCTAACGCCTGTTTTAACGAGTTTAGATCCACCCCCGCATACTTACTATTACCTGACCGCTTATCGTCGACTCCTGATACACGCCCTGGCTTTTTAGCCACCATCGGGATCACAACTCCACCCCCCGTTTTCGGTTTCTCCCCAGATGGATTTAAATTCTCTCTCAAAGTCCCCTTCCCGTTCCCGCTCCCAGCCGTGTCGGCGGCCGCCATACTGTAAGACTTAAATAAGGGAATAGTAGGAGATATAGATTTATTCCCAATTATTGAATTTCTTAATAATGGGTCCGTTTGTGTACCATCTGACTCCACCGCACCGGCTATCTCCCTTGTCGGACAAGGAAACTGACTGCCCAAGTCACTCCACTTTTTCGGACCATTTTCCGGGGTCACTCCACCTATATTGTCGTCTCCCTTGTGAGACAAGGAAACTGACTGCCCATCGCCACCCAATGTCTTGTCTTTACTAATATTTGTTTCGGCGGATTTTTCTCCGATGGCAGGGTATTTGAGGCAGGTTATAATCACGCCATTTTTGACATTTTGGATGGAAATCTCGCCATCATCGGCCAATCTTTTTAGAAATCTTCCCGCCTGGCGATATCTTGAATCTTGCAAAGCCAAATTGTCGCTGATCTCTTTATGGCTCGTTAGCACCTGGCCACGAATGAGCGCTATCGGTGTTTGGCGATGTTTGGCGATGCGCGGCTCGTATTCGGCCCATGCGTAAAGTAGCGTTAGAAGGAATCGCGCCTCGAGGGGTTTGTCAGCATCCATCATGTAAGCGCGAGGTATTGGTGCCCACTTGCCATTGTATCTTGCCATTGAATTAACTTTCTTCTTGCAAGGACCTCAGCCGTGGGATAAGTAGAGGGTACATCTACCATCTGTACGTGCTGCTGAAGTTAATGTCTCGACAAAAGAGTAACTTCAGTAATTGCGTCCAAGGTTGTTGTTTAATCCCCTGGGCGACTGCTTAGTACCCGTAGCTCGGGGGAACTCTTCTCTCTTAGCACAAAGCCATACAATTTTGTAAGTCCACAAAATCCTTGGCTTAAGATTTAAGCTGAGCTATAAGCTATAAACTAGTTGGGAACACCACCCTTCTTTTGAGATTCGTTAGAAACTGCAGAAAAGCCTGGATGAGAAATCGTCTGGGCTTTTTTGTTTTCTCTCTTGTAATCCTGCCTTATCAGAACTATACATATGTATAGTTACATAACCCCAAATGTCCAGGGTAAAAAAATATGCGTGAAAAACTAAGCAACCCTCAAATGTTACGGCTACCCCCTAAGGTACTAGAAGATTGCATAGCTCTTGCTAAAGAGCGGGGGGTAACTACAACCGAAATATTTCGCATGCTTTTAGATAAGGCTTTATATGGGGATCTGCAGATGCCTGTTAAAAAGAAAAAGAAATGACTCAAAATTCAATATTAATATGGAGTCTTATAATTACTAACGCTGTTACCTTTGGTTTTTATATAGCCTCTTGGTATAGAGTTAGAGAGCTTGAAAAGCAATGTATCATGGCTAATCATATCGCCGATATTTACAGGGTATCCCTCGAGATGGAAATACAAAACAGAGAGAAGAAATGAAAACATCTGAACAGATCAACGAGCTTGCAGCAGCTCTTGCAATGGCCCAAGCTATTATCAAACCCGCCCCAAAAGACTCCACAAATCCCCACTTTCGTTCGCGATACGCAGATCTTGCTGCAGTCATGGAAGCATGTCGAGCACCTCTTGCCACCAATGGAATTGCGCTTGTCCAAAGCGCTTCTACAACGCCTGAGCGATATGTGCGTATCACAACCCGCCTCATACATAAAAGTGGTCAATGGATAGAAGACAGCCTCGATTTAAAGCCTTCTAAAGATGACCCGCAAGGTGTCGGCTCGTGCCTGACCTATGGTAGACGATATTTGGTCTGTGCAATGGTAGGTGTTACCGCTGATGACGATGATGATGGTAATGCAGCCTCTAATGTTACTAACAAGCCTAAACAACCCAGTGGTGCTCAGACAATTCAGCAGCCTGTGGCTGCTCAGCAACAAAGTGCGAGAATGTTTCACGTGAAAGAACCTAAGCACAAAGAATGGGCGGAGAAAGAACTCACCGCAAAAAACATCCCGCAAAATCTTCATACGGAAATTTTAAGTCAATTAGACGGCAAAGATTTCAAAGAATTGGTGAATATCGTAAAACATATGATGGAAGGGCTATAATATGGCGAGCATGAATCGTGTGACCCTAATCGGCAATATAGGCGATAAGCCTACTCTTCGTACTATCGGCACCGGTAAAGAGGTGTCTAACTTCTCATTGGCGACAAAAGAGATCTCTTTAAAAGATAATCAAAGGACCGAACAGACGGAATGGCATAGGATCGTAGTTTGGGGAAAAACCGCACAAAATTGTGCTAATTACCTTGATAAAGGCAGCCTTGTCTGCGTTGAGGGGCGCCTTCAAACGAGAAAATTCAACAAGAACGGCTTTGATCAATACACGACTGAAATCATTGCTTCGAATGTGATCTTTCTATCCAATTCAAAAAAGACTCAAGAACCCGCTCAAGAGAGCTCTAATACAGAGGCATTTCCTTTCTCAGAAATACCATTTTAAAGATAAGTATTTTCTTATGCTTAGCTTAATCGTATATCTCATGGGCGAAAGGAGTTTCTTATGGAAGAACTCATTTTGTCCCACAAAGTGGAATATGATTCTGAAAGCATCTCCCAATATGCTATATCCGACCGCGATCATGTCTTTCATTTTTGGAACTACTCTCCCACAAAGAGGCCGTTTAAAAAGTCTCAAGGCTTTTGTATCAGTAAGCGTTGCGATTTCGGCGAAAAATCCTTCAAAGTCGCCAATCATTTCCGCAAACCCAAGATGTTTTTTTCAAAAGATCATAGTGTACATGAGTGCCCCAAATGTAAATCATCCCTATTTTGGTCAAATCAATGGGAAGAATTATGAAAGTCTTAGAAATCCTCTCTATCATTCTCTTTATTTTCTTCATGTCCTTTAGGCTTTGGAATGAATGGAAAAGATATAAAATCTTTAAAATGAGCTATGGGGAGCTAAGCCAGGAGCAGAAAATGACATATTTATTGTTTTCACCGAAACCAAAAGAAGACTGCGGCGAGCGAAATTTCTAACGCCCGACGCAGCTATATGGAGGAAACGCAACCTTACTTAAACACTCACTTCATTAAACACTCATTTGCTAGCTAGTTTTATGAAGAAAGTGAGTTTTTGACCTTCATTAGCGCGTGGTACGCCGCCTCAGCAAGCTTAGCGCTATCCGAAAGAGACAAGGTAGTAAGATTGGGTAGGATTGCTGAACATGTCTCATCCGCCTTATCAAGGATAGGGTTTGAGATGCCCATTTTTTTGAGAGTATGGATGCCTTCGCACAACAATTCGCCGATTTTTTCGATGCTTTGAATATCCATGTAATAATACACCTCTCGGAAATTCCTAATAAGTATAGGCTGGTATCGCAAAAAACACCTATTTGTTTTATATGGCGTGAATATTGCATGCTAATGATTTAGGCAATCTAATGCCGAAAGGTACATATATGAAAGAACCGAAAATAGGGGGATATAATGAAATATTTGGATAATAGTTTGAAATTATGGATAGGTATCGGATTTATGATCCTAGGATTATATATGGGAAGACTTGATATATTTCTAATATCGATGATATCGGTAACGATAAGTACAATACTAATGATTATAGGAAAGGATGCACATATATGAAAAAGAAAGCTTCAAAAAAGAAGATTATTAAGAAGAAAAAGAAGAAATCAGTAAGATTGAGCAAAGAAACAAAAAAGGAGATTGAGCTCGTGCATCGCTTGCGCTCAACTCCCTTTGCCTATCATGCGCATAAACCAAAGAAGAAAAGAAAAAGAAAGAAGATTGTGGCTAACCCAGATAAACGAAAAAAGGATTGGTTTTTTACAGTGGTGAAAAGCTTTTATTAATAGGGTTTAATTTTTTTGCTCAAGCAACTCTAGTAGCTCTAATACAGCCTACAGCATTTGTAGTTCCAGAACTAAAAAGAGCATAGCCTTTCAAATAATAAGTGGTATTGCCACTTAGATTGACACGATATCTAGGTGTCGATAAAGCACAGGCTGCATTTGCCAAACCCGTTAACGGACCGACAGGCTCAAAAGAAGCTGAAATGCCTGCATTGTTTCGTGCATTATCGAGACCAGTCGAGCTATTTCCTTTTGCAGTTCCTATGAAAATTTGGCAGACAGTAATGACACCGCTTGCCGCCCAAGTTGCACCACCTTCTATATCCCAAATCCCTGCTCCGAGTGTAATTCCTGTTTCATTCCCATCATTAAAAGTGACGTTTCCGCTATCAATCGAAGCAATTGTTGCACTCGTCCAGGCAGGAGTAACGCTAGTTCTAGCATTCTCGATATATTGCCCAACAATACCACTTCCTACTCCCGAACCAGTTGTAACACCTCCAAGTTGAGTACAGTTTGAAAGCGTGCCGGAAGCGGGAGTGCCAAGAACTGGAGCCACTAAAGTCGGTCCATTTGATAGAACCACATTTGTGGATCCAGTAGATGATGTTACGCCTGTACCCCCATTAGCCACAGCAAGCGTACCCGCTAAGGTAATGGTTCCACTTGTAGTGATTGGCCCACCTGAGGTCGTTAATCCTGTTGTACCTCCACTTACTGCAACACTCGTGACCGTGCCTGAGCCCCCCGCTTGCAGCGTATATTCATAATTCCAAGAAGCCGCAGTGGTTCCGCTAGTTGAAATTACTGTAAATGTTGCTGCAGATGAGGCAGCCATTGCTAAAATAGTATTGGCGCCAGAGCTCTGTACCGTTACAACTCCAGTGCTGTTATTTACAATTTGAAATTGTTGGCCGAGCACTAATGTCGATACCACAGGCATTACAACCGTTTGAGTTGTCGTTCCGGTGAAATATTGCTGTTGAGCTGATGAAACTGTAAGAGTTGTAGTTCCCGCAGCTGTTGCAGTTGTTGCATAGCCAGGGATAAAGCTATTTGCGGAAAGATTTTTGTTTGCATCCCATCCTGCAAATGCGGTTGCTGCCGGTGCGGTTGTTACACTTGTTACCCCAGTGCCACCATTTGTTGTCGCCAAAGTTCCTGCAAGCGTAATTGTGCCGCTTGTAGTGATCGGCCCACCTGAAGTGGTGATACCTGTGGTACCGCCGCTAACGGCGACGCTTGTTACTGTGCCTGTTCCTGCCGGCAAATCTCCAGAAACAAGAGCTCTAAAAGAAGGCACCCCACTTGATCCGTTAGGAGATGCTAGAACTTTATTTTGGGTTTGAGATTTAACAACTCCACTCGTCGCTAAAGTATCAAGCCCTGTTTGTCCAGTGGTTGGAACTGAATTCCAATCTGCTGAAGTGGTCGGGGAATATGCTAACCCATTAACATCTGAGGTTCTTGTAAGAACGCCCCCGCCTGAAACCGTTATATTAGCTTTTAGGGGGATAGAGATCGCATCCGCTGTTAATGTAGCGCCTGTCCCGGTGACAGTTGTTGCGCCCGTTAAGGTGCAAACAGTCATTTGAACTGGATTCGCAAAAGAGCCGCTTGAAGATATACTTGTAGTCCCCCCTACAAACATATTGACGAAATTGATTCCGCCAGTGGCCTGCGCAGTCGCCATCTGATCGACCGTCAGGTTTCCGAATAGGAAAGTATTGAAAACTAAGCCTAAAGCTCCATGGAAAGTCATGTTGCCAAAAACTAAGCTATTACCCTCCCACTGGAAATACTGATTGGTATTATTAGGATTGATCGTGACAGAACCATTAATCCCCACTTGAGTGATCTCAACTACATGAGAACCAGAGGCACTCGCCGCCACGAAATCAAGGCTAATACCCGTAGTACCGGTAAGGTAAATATTCGTGAACCCTGATCGAGAATTGCCTGTGGTATAAGCGCCAGGGGATAAAGTTATATTGCCAGATGATGCTGATAAACGCGCATTTCCCCAAGTATCTCCATAATACCAAACATAGGGTTTTATATAGATATTGGTTTCTGAGATGGTGCCTCTGATATGCACACCATACCGCTTACTCGTGCTCGCATCCGTAATGATCGCCAGAGCGGCCGCTGTTGTCGCAAATGGTTTATTGTATGTCCCATCTCCCGTAACGTCGCTTCCTAAATCTGAAACATATACCCAAGCATTAACAGTTGGTGCTTGAGGCTGAAGATTGTTTATCTGTGTTTGAATAGAACTTGTCACTCCGCTCACGTAACCTAATTCTGTAGCGGTCGTGACACTTGCCGTTGGCAAGCCATTGGTATCTGAAGCAAGAGCTCTGCTAGCGGTAATAGCGGCCTCTTCGACAATAGCGCCGCCGGAAGAAATAATGACTCGGTTGTTATTAAGGGCAGCGGATGAGTTCGTACCACCATTAGCAATCGGCAAAACGCCGGTCACATTACCATTAAGATTAGTCAGCTTTGATTGGATAAAACTCATATCAATGGCCCCCATTAACCCTAAAGGAACCGCTAGTCGGCGCTCCCGATGTATATTTGATTTGGATGGCGGTTGTTGTTGAAATCACGCCATTTGCAACAAAATCGACAGCTAATTGATCTCCGGAATCAAAAATAAAATTTGTGGTTGTCCCAGCATCCATCGAAACAGAAATGGAAGCATTGGTATTATTTCTCATAAAAAGAAATTTTGTGTTTGCAGCAGGGGTAAAAATTGTTTGAAATGCATTGGTGATTGATCCGAATGCAAGATTACCTTCTGCTTGCCAAGTGATTGAAGTCGATGCATTTGCGACAATATTAGCACCTGTCGCAGATCCTGTAAGGCCAATTAAATTGCCACCTGAATTGATCCCCAGATAAGTTGCATCCGCCGGTACGGCACTTCCGGTGATTCCTACCGAAGGGTTTATCGTTGTAACGATGCCGGAAACAGGGATAGGCGTCCCTGAAGGGTCCCCTTGAACTGTAAGCACACCGCCAGTTTGGACTCCCGGCGTTCCTTCTCCTTGCACAGTTTGAACTGTGACAGTACTTACTCCCGTAGCAGGATATTGCGCATAAAATGTACTCATATTAAGCCACCTTTCCTGCAACTGTAATCGTCATAGTCCCGGTACCCCCACTGGCCGTATACAATAATCGACATGCATAGGCACCAGTTGCCGTTACATCGAAAAATCCATTGCCTGAATTTCCAGAAATAGAAGCTGATGTTTGAAGAGCTCCGTTGACATTGATTGGAGCAATATTCCATGTTCCTGCATTTGCAATTTGACCATTAGGATCAAGCGCATAATCGTTACTGATTTCTAAAGCCAAGGTTCCCGTAGGAGATGTTCCGGTCCAAGTGATCGCATAGCTTACCATTGATAAGCCCTGCAAAACCGTTGCAGAAGTGTTGCCTGTCGAAGCCATATCAAGAGAAGAGGTATAAGGACGTAATACGGTTCTTGTACTCATATTTCATACCACGCTACTTGAGGGATTGCTAAAGAGGTGCCCGCTGCAGCCTGTTGTGCAGTAATGAGGACGCTTGAGCCCTGATCGAGAATGAGAAGAATTGGGGAAGTAAAGCCATATTGGCCCGATGCATAGACATCAATCAGCGTGCCATTGCTTGTTATGGTAGCCCCCTCATAACATAGCGATATGCTTGTTTGCGTAGCGCCTGTTCTCATATTAACTGCCCCAGTAGCGCTTCCTGATGCATTTATCGTGGGGTTTAGATAGGTGCGAAAAACGACCGGATTGTTATTTGAGCTAAATGCTCTCATGAAAATGAAAATGCTTTTTCCGCTTCCGCTTGGATTCTTTATGACCGTTGTCGGGGTCTCAGTGGTATTTGAAATAGAAGTTCCAGCTGCTGGCAAAGCAAAGGTATTTCCAAGATAAGTCTGCTTGCCATTTAAATCTAAAATGGCCTCTAAAGGCAGCTGCGTCTGCGTTAGCGGTGCTCCCATATAGGGGTCTCCTGTTTATAGGGTAAGCATATTAGGGGGTTCTCCCCTCAAAGATAGTGAAAATGGGTAGCTTTATACCCTCAAGTTTCGCCCCCTAATGCCGATAAGGTATATAAGAGGGGGGAGTAGTCATGATCATCAAATACACAATTGTTACGATAGTAGGACTAATCGTACTTAAATATTTCAACCCAAGTGCTGGCGTTTCTTTCACGTTAGGATGTATGGTCTATGGATTTATGCAAGGAAATGAATCTTCTAAGAAACCTTCTGCTGACGAGTAGCCGTCGCTTGAGGTCCCGTCAAAAAGGCCTGCGAAGATTTTGTAAGGGTTGAAGTCCCTCTTTTATTTTTAGACGCTTGAGGGGCGCCCTGAGTTTGTGGAGAAGGAGTTTGAGAGAAAGTGGCTTGCGCTGCAAGAATGTTTTGTGGCTTGAGCTCGGAGGAAAGAGGAGATCCGGTAAGAAGACTTAAACTTTGTCTCATTTTATAACTTGGCTTTTCACCTTTAAGCTGTGCTTCTGTTATTCTATTTGTCAATTTTTGTTGAAGCACATTGTTTATCTCAGGATATAACCCATTAAAATGCAATATATCTTCAGGCTCTAACATACCTTTGGCGGCTTTGCCCATAACATGAAGTGGATCTATGGCTATCTTTAAAGCTCTCTCGTAAGAGCGTTTCTGTTGTGTTTGATCAGGCTTCGGATCGAATGCAAGTTTAGGGCTATTATCCTGCGGTCTTAAATTAGAAAGATAATTTGAAATCCTACCCTTTGCCGATGCAAGAAGCATATTTTGCTCAGGATAAAGATTAGCTAATGGATGATCATGAAAGATCCCCGGCTTAGATTTATTTTCTTTGGGGTTAAAATCCACCATACCACCCTCTGCTAACCCAGGCTGAAGAGGGGGCAAATTTTGGTTTTCCATTTCATTGTCGATATCCTGCTGAATGCCACCATTCTTTATCCATTCATCGACCTTATCCATGGCTTCTTGCGTTATCGGGGTTTGATCCAAATAAGGAATTGATTGTTTATAGCCTTCTTTAAACAGACCATTCACTGAAGAATTTAAAAGATTCTCCCCTGTAGAAATCTGTTTTGAATAGTTTAAAAGCGGGGCTAAATCTCCAGCTGCACCCTCAGACAGCCATTTGGTAACAGTCGGTACTGTATATTTGCCGAGTTGGCTCATTGGTTTTTTGATAGCCGAAGCTAAAAAAGGTGTCGCCCAATAGCCGAGCTCACCTACTTGTTTTGATAATGCATTAGCACCCGTTGCTGCCATTCCCCATGCCGAAGTTGTCAAAGCATTATCATAGAGATGTTTGCCAAGATTAAACATCTTCTCATCATAGAGGCCACGATCAAATAGATTGACTGCTCGAGCTGCCTCTTCTCCTTCGAGCCCTTTTGCTTGCGCTCCCATACCTGCTAGAAAAGAAGTGGCTTTAGACCCCAAATTAAGCTGTTTTGCAGCACCCATGCCACCTTCAAAGATCCCTCCCAGCAATCCTCCTATGCCAGCGTTGACTAAAGCTGAGGAAACAGGGTGCTCAGGGTCACCCTGCCCAATCATAGCTTGGCTGATTTGATCGCCGCCAGTAATAGCAGCATTCGATATAAATGCTTTAAGAGCAGTAGAACCCAATTTTCCTAAAGCAGGAAGAGCTTCTGGAAGGATCTTACCTACGCCCTTTGCAATAAGACCTGATTCCCCAACTCCGCTGGCTAGCCCTGCTCCTAACCCACCAGCTTCTGCGATACCATGAATCCAGGGATTAGCTTGTTGACGTGCTGCAATATCTTCAGCGCTGATATTAGGGATGCCAAGCTTGCTTAAACCAAGTTCTGCAGCTGTAGCTAAGGGACCTGCAAATCCCTGCGCAGCCCCTTCTAGTCCTGTGAGGATTTTCTCAGAAGGGGTTTCTCTGGAACTAAGAGAATCATCTTTTAGACTATCGAAATCTTCTCCGGAAAGATCTTTATCCTCATGAAGATCTTCCTGAAGTTTGTCGAAATCCTGACCTGTTAAATCTTCTGGTTGCTGTTGAGACATGGAAGGCATATCTGCTTTTAGACTATCAAAATCTTGCCCACTTAAATCTTGGGAGGTATTGCCACCTTGCGCGAAATATTCGCAATTTTCGTCATGAGCCTTTTTCATCTCGCAAAAATGCTTCACTTCGCCACCTTCTGCCATACCACCATAGCATCTGCAATTTGGATGGGATTTGCCAAATGATTTACAGCTCGGATTTTGACAAGGCTGATTTTGCATATGATTCTCTTATTGAGATGAAGCGGTCTGGCCTACTCTTATCGCTTTGCCATCGGGACCACGCTTATAAGTCACACCATTGATGACTTTTATATCAGAATTTGCAGCGCTAGATTGCTTCTGAGATTGCTGTTTGCCCTTTCTAGTAGGCATACTCGGCTGCGGGAATGAGGTTTTTAAACCATAACGATCTAAGGCCGGGGTTGCTGCTTCCATCCCAGCAAAATGCTCTACTCCTTTTTGATATTTTGCCTCGATATTACCTGGGAAAGCCTTATCGCTAATCGTTGGGAACATGCCATCAAGGATCTTTGAAGCCTGCTCTGTAGACATCGCTCCAGTATCACGTGAAATTCTAGTAGCTACTGCATCAATTAATGCAGCACGTCTCTGAGGATTGAATTTGTTAGCAGTGATCGAATTATTAAGCTCTTTAAAGCTATTGTCCCAAATCTGCATAATAGCTCTATTAGTCGCTACTTCTTTTGCCTCATTTTGAACTTCGGGTACTTCTCCAGGAGGGATTGTTCCCGGAAGATCAGGCATTAGTTTACCTTGGCTTATTTTCTTACGCATTGCATCAAAATCAACTCCACTATCAAACTTAGGAACTTCCGCCTGAGGGCCTTGTTGATTTTGCTGTTTCTGTAAGTAATTAACCGTATGCATGTTTTGCATATTGGCTGCATCTTGATTGTTTTGCTGCATTTTCTGCATTACCGCAGGGATTACCTGGTTTTGAAGCACCTGTTGGGCAGCAGGATTATTAGCAGTTGCATCCGATAAGTTTTGAATTGTGGCGGCATACATATGATTCATGGCTCTATTCTTCTCAGCCAAGCCAGCATTTTGAGAATTGATAGCATCCGCATTCGCTAGCATTTGTAGAGTCTGAGCAGGGATCATGCCAGCCTGAGCTTGAAGCAATTGATTTTGATAAGCCGCTTGCTTTATCTGGGATTGTTGGAGTTCATGATTATAGGTCATGTTTAAGAAATTTTGGGAATTGGTTCTATTCTTTTGTTGAGCATCCATATCCCGTTCGATTTCTTTATTCATCATCTCCATAAGCTGATTTGGTTGGCGCGTTAAGCCTGAACCAATACTACTTACTAACAGTCCAAATAAAGTGCCGACCTTGCCCAATGTGTCTTTTTTACCAAACATTTGTTTATAGGTTTCAGGACTCACTTGTCTGGATGCAAGATCTTGCGCAAATTGCATATCGCGTTGATTATATTCATCCGCAGTTGGATGATATTGATATCCTGGTAATACTCCCGGAGAAGACGCCTGTTGGAGCGATGATTTTGCAGGTTGTTGGGTATTAGCGGTCGCATTTGGCGTAAAAGCTTTTACCGATTGCGCAGCTGAAATGCTATTATCGGGAGCTTGTGGCACAGGAGCTGCAGGAGGAGTAGGCTGTTGAGCTACCTCTTGTTGCTGTGGCTGTGTATCGGATGATTCTTCATCATCTTGACCATCATCCGTACCTTGATCTTGCTCCTGATCATCGCCTCCTTGTGGTTCAGCATTTTTATCGATCTCAGCTTCATCAGAATAATATTTTGTCGAGTCAGCCATGGTCATGCTCTCTTCTTTGCTAGAACTTTAGCTACAAAATCAGCAGCCCCGCGAACAGGATCTTTTCCTTGGGTTACACTTCGTGGGATAACAATTTCACCTTCAGATAGCTTTGCAGAGATTTTATCATTGGCGTAACTATCCCCCTTTTTCACGGCTTTTTCTTGCGGAGATTTAGCCTTAACGTTGCCTCCGCCGGTATAATCCACTCTTTTTGCCATACCACCTTTAGCAGCTACTGCAAGCATAGCCGGCCCAGCCATATCTGCAATATCAGGACCTGCCATGGCACCAGCTGGACTTGCAGCGGTGGTGTGAGATTTTAATAAACTTCCAATTCCTTTCCCCGCAAATGAAAAGCCTTTTCGTAGGGCTTCAGCGCCAGGATTATCAGTTGCAGGGGCAGAAAAAGAATTGTTATATCCCTGCAAAAACTTTCCAAAGGAACTTTGCGCTATATTATTCGGATTAGCGGAAGAAGCAGTTGTATCCAAAGATGCAGTCGGATCTCCTCCGTCCGCCATTTTGACTTCGCCACCTTTAGCAAGACCTAAAGCAGAACCAACACCGCCCAAAAGGCCACCAATGACGCCCTGCTGACCTTGCATTTGCGTATTAGCAAGTCCAGCATTCGCGCTATTGACATTACTTTGCATGCCAACTTTTTGATTATTTGTATTATTGATGGAGTTAAGTAGAGCCTGTTCTTGTGCCTGATTTGCTTGCACATTGGTATTCATTGCGCCGATTTGCTGACCAGCTAAAGCATTAGCTTGATTTGCATAGGCTTGTTGCGCCGCTTGTTGCTGCGCTACTTGACTGGTACCAAGATTTGCTATCTGTTGCTGTGTGTTGCCCATCGCTTGCTGTTGTGCTGTCTGAGCTTGAAGAGCTGCTAATGACTGATTCGCCTGCATAGTTGCAGCTTGACCAACCGCTTGCTGCTGATTAGCCGCTCCTTGTTGAGAAGCTTGTCTTGCCATCAGCCCAACATTCTGAGAAGCGCCTCTCTGGCCAGCCATAAGAGCTGCCTGATTAGCTGTATTCTGCCCAGTCTGTTGATTGAGCATGGCTTGTGCAGGATTAGGCCCCCTTCCGGCCGCTATATTTTGATATTGCCCTAGGGTACCTTGTTGTTGAGCTGCTAAGCCTTGGAGACCTGCTAAAGCTGATTGCTGAGTACCAACTCCATTAGCTCTAGCCATTTGAGCAGCTTGATTAGCCAAGCCCCCTGTGGAATTATTTTGGAGCGCTAAACCATTTTGGTTTTGCAATGCCTGAAGTAGCGCATATTGATTATTGATTGCATTGGCATTGGAATTATAGCTTTGCAATGCCTGATTATAACTGATCGGCGCAACAATATCCGTTTGACCCGGCGCTTTAAAACCGGTGCCGGCAGCTCCTCCGGAGGTGCCAAATAAGCCTCCTAATCCGCCCATTTTATATCTCCTTTGTGAGAATGATCATGTTGTCTGAACATGATTTTAGCTTCATGCCATATGCAATCAATACTAATAGGCTTGCGGTAGCACCTTTTGTCAAAAGATTAACGGTTCCAATCATTTCAGTACAACCACTGTGTTTTGCTTCATCGCAAATTCGATCTGCGATCTGGGAAGCAATGCCCTTTTTCCTAAATTGAGGAAGTACAAATATATCGATGATATAGACCTGATTTTCATTGAGATAGCGATAGGTAGCAAAACCCTCTTTGATCTCTAAAATGCGATCATCGGTTCTCTCAGTCAAATATTTTGCATAGAGACTAACCATATTTTGATCATCCAATGCTTTGTGATGCTGATTGTGGTCTGAAATCCTTTTTCAAACCAAGTACCATATTAATACCCGATAAACTCAAACCTTGCCCAGGAGAAGCACCCAGTGTTGAATCATATATTTCCTGCACCCCTATGCTTACTGCCATACAACGTTGCCTCTCAAAGAAAACACGCCATGACTCAAGATTTGATGCGCCTCCAAACGGGTTTCCTTGTCCAAAAGGGCTTTGAGAAGGCCCGCTGCCAAAAGGCGTACTATAATTTATCGGGCTAATAAGAACGCTCTGACTGGGGCTTGTTTCATAATCATAGAACATGCTGACATAAAGCTTATGAGGCGAGTAATAGGTACCCAGAAGATAGAAAAAATAGGCCCTTTGATAGCCTTGCAGCATATTAAAATTGAGAGGGCCTGTTTGAAATTTTATTAAAACCGGATTTGAGCCATCGATGTAAGTTCCAGATTTCTCCTCATATGCATTACCTTGTTCATTTATATAAGTATGAGATCCGGCATAGATGCAGCTAGAAACCGCAGGCACTCCAGTAAAGGTACCCCATTGGCTGAAATAGTAATCATACATCAATGTGATACCGCTATCGAGAGTGAAGCGTACCTGATTTTGTTGCTCAATATTGACCGCACTATTTACCAAAGCATCAGTTGTAAATTTCTCAACAGGGGAGCCAATGTAGGTGGTGCCTAGATTCCTATCAAGAAGCCATATGCCCTTATCGCTTTGAAACATCAGGCCATTGGGCATCAAAACAATGGAATTTTGATTGGTACATCCCACTGTTGAGGTCACAAATATCGGCTGACTATACTGATTGTTGGCGCCCGTATTATCGGGGCCGGTACCATTTAGATAAAGTATGGCGTTTCTTTTGAAAAAAATAATTTTATCATCGAGTGGTGCAATTCCTGTTATAGGACCGGTATTGCCTTGAGTTGAAGTCGTTGGCGGGATATAGATTGTAAAAACATCACTGGTTTCAACCGGCGTATTTTCAATGACCTGCTTTGAATACCAAACCGTATTAGGATCTTCAGCATTCACAAGCCACAATCTCGTATCAAAAATCGTCATAAGATTGGTGGCAGGTACCGCTACATTCTCGACAACCCCACCGGTCGTATAGAGAATGTTATTGCCAAGAATGCTAGCATCCGAATTCCCATCTACGTACTTAACTGAATCAATTGTTGTATCATTAAGAAGTGGCGTAAATATGCTTGTAATCTGATAGTAGATCTGTTGCGCTGCGGACCAACGATAGATGCAAATCTTTACCGGGCTCGCTACTTTCATGGTCAGACGTAGAGTTGGGATATTAAGAACCACTGAGCTATTGCCGGAAGTTGTAGTGACACTTATAGGAATACTAGGGGCCGATCTAAATAGGTTGCCCTGATTGTCGCACCATTCATAGGTGACTTGATAAAAATATTGCTGGGCTATTTGCGCCCCTTCAAAAGTAAGAGTGGTTCCGGTTTGAACGCTAGCCCCATTTTTATTCATGGTTACTGTATTGCCACTGACGCTGACCACAACACTATTTGCGGCTATTCCTGTCCCGCTTATAGTCATCCCAATACCAATTCCTGAGGTTGAGGAAACATTGGTAATGATAGGAGATGTATTTGAAGTATTTCCCGTAACCACAGGATCTGCTTGGGTAGCACCTTCAACGTTATCAGGCCAGAGAAAGAAAAGATGCTCAACCGGCAAATAACCATCATACATCCATAGGAAACCGCCGGCTAAATGCAAATCTAAGCCAATAGAACTAGTATCCATATTGGCTGTTGTGAGATCGAAATTAGATAGATTAATGCCAAGTTGAGCATAAATACCTGCTATTTGTGTCCCTGATGGGACATTAGTGTCTTTATTAACTGCCTGAATAAGATCTTTATAAAGATAAGGAATACTTGCCGTAGTACCGTCGATAGCTACGTTTGGCAAACCCTGTGTTAGATAGCCACCCCCATTCTCATAGGCTAATTTAGCGGCTAATACGGGACTTGAAGAGAGACTTCTACCCGCATTGATCAGAAAATAAGTGGATTGGTAGGAACTCTGATAAGCAGATAGAAAATAGATCATTCCATCTATGATGAATGCTTTTGATGCTAATCCAACGCTTCTAACAATGGTAGATGCGGCGCTTACAACGGCCGATGTTAAAGTATCTCCAGGGCTGCTAGCGGAATTACCGGCGGTGTTAGCAGACAAAGTTAAAGTAGTTCCTGAAACCGTGAAAGTTGTGCCAGCTGTGATGTTTGCGGCCGTTGTTTGATCGATAAGATACATGCCGTTTACTAAACCGCTGGCATTATTGACCGTGATAGAGGAAGCCCCTGAAAGAAAAACGGATCTAAAAGTAGATCCTAAAGGAGTAACAACGATACCATTGATATAATGAGTAGCAATTGTAGAATCATAAGAATAGTTATTAGAAACTTCATAATAGACATAACAAGAACCGTTCATTGCTACTGAAGTTATATTGCTGATAGTCCCGGAAGAGATAATTTCAACCGGATTCATAATGGGATTTAGGTTTGCATCCGTCGATAATGTATATCCTGTATTTGACCCACTATTGTAAAAGCTTACATAAACACGCATAGCCGATGAGTTGCTCGTATCGACGGTTACGCTCATATGGGTTGCGGTATAGCCAGAGTAGACCTTGGTGCTCGAGAATAAAAAAGAAGTATTTAAGCTCACTAAATTGACCGACTGGCCACCTGATGTGGTATCATAGGCTATATAAAGCTTATTATTTGCAACATAGCCGTCAAAGGATAGAGCGTTTGACGGCACATAAGATGCAGCAATATCTGTATTCGTGCTTACTTGAGAAGTGTTTACAGAATTTACAGCTATATATTGCAAATGATTAGTGGCGCTAATCACATTTGTGAAGACGATGATAAAGTTTGTGCCTAGATAAAAGACCCTTAATCCCCCCGTTACTGTGCCTGAAGAAACCGGTATCGGAGTGGGGTCTACTATATTTTGGCCCGTTTTCGCATCGGCAATCGCATACTTGGCAACCGTTGTGGTGCCATTGTTTTCCAAATACACACTGCATATAAGACCATTTGCTGAAATTGCCGTATCCACCTGGGATTGATTAAAGTTGTTTCTTATCAAAGGAAGCGTGGATAGGCTTAAAGGTTGCAGATCACCCTTTGTAA
>Ga0105238_10000647_pt1 | contig 36611 bp, 25 predicted proteins | sample KBSC34metaG_FD_81526 | JGI IMG/M metagenome (GOLD analysis project Ga0105238, IMG submission 81526) | Corn rhizosphere microbial communities from Kellogg Biological Station, Michigan, USA - KBS C3-4 metaG | ecosystem: Host-associated > Plants > Roots > Rhizosphere > Soil | place: Michigan, USA...
CGCCGGGACAGGGTGCCGGACAGGCATCGTGTCCCGGCTCTTTTTTGCCTCGGCTCGGGGGACACGGGCGGGCAGCAGGATGACGGAAATAGGCGGCAGGAGGGGATCAGGCGAGAAGGCCGTGTAAGGCAAGATAAAGCTATGGCACTGTCGTTCCATAAGCCTTTGTCTGCACATCATTTTTCTGACGTTTTCGTGGCACTGCCTTCGGCATATCAGTGCCATCGGCCGGAAGACCGGCGGGATTCCGCCATGTTTGGCAGCACCGGTTTTCATCTGTTCCGGCGCGCGTCATGCTCGCCCGCCCAAGCCATTCGGAAGCAGGACAATGGCCGACGACGACAGCTTTGAACCGCGCCTCGGGCGCCAGCGCCAGCAGGGCGGTAAGCGCGCCCGGCGCTATCTCGGCCGCGTGCTTGCCGCCGCCAATCTTGCGCGCGGCGGCACGGCGGCGGCGGGTCTCGCACGGGGAGCGTTTTCGGGAACCCGGATCGGGCGCGGCGCGGGTGTCGGCCGGATGCTCGCCAGCCGTGGCGGTCATGCGGCGTCGAACCGCCGCCGCGTCGTCGTCAAGGCAAGCATCGTCAAGCTCGCCGGCAAGGGCGTATCGGCAGCCGCCGCGCACCTGCGCTATCTCCAGCGCGACGGCACGACGCGCGAGGGCGAACGCGGCACGCTGTACGGGCGCGATGCCGATGCTGTGGATGCCAAGGCGTTCGGCGAACGTGGGGCTGGCGATCGCCACCAGTTTCGCTTCATCGTCTCGCCCGAGGACGGCGACCAGTATGAGGATCTGAAACCGCTCACCCGGCGGCTTATGGGCCGACTTGAAGAGGATCTCGGGACAAAGCTCGATTGGGTCGCGGTCGACCATTTCAACACCGGCCATCCGCACACACATATCGTCGTGCGCGGGAAGGATGATCGGGGCGCTGACCTGGTCATCGCCCGCGACTATATGACGACCGGCATCCGCGAGCGCGCCGCCGAGCTCGTCGACCTCGACCTTGGGCCTCGTACCCACCGCGAAATCGCGCAGACGCTGCGCGCCGAAGTCGAGCAGGAGCGTCTGACCTCGATCGACCGGGCCTTGCTCAAGGGGGCAGACGTCGCGCGGGTGGTGGCAGCCAACGGTCGCGACGCCTTCGATCAGGCGCTCCGCGCCGGCCGGCTGGCGAAGCTGTCGCGCCTGGGCCTGGCCGAACCGCTCGGTGCCGGGCGCTTCCGGCTCGCGCCCGACTTTGCCGATACGCTCCGCGCGTTGGGCGAACGTGGCGACATCATCCGCACGATGCAGCGCGAATTTTCCCGCGCCTCGATTGTCCGGGCGCAGGCCGACCAGGCGATTTACGATCCAGCCGCACCCGATGCCCGCCCGCTGGTCGGCCGCGTGCTGGCGCGCGGGCTCGCCGACGAGCACGCCGACCGCCACTATCTGATCGTCGACGGCGTGGACGGGCGCAGCCATTATGTGGCGATCGGCAAGCCTGTCCTGAGCTTCGTCGAAGGAGGCACGGAAACCGACGTCAGCTTGCCGCGTGGTGCGATCGTGCGGATCGATCCGGTCAGCCCAACAGTGCGGGAGGTGGATCGGACCATCGCCGCGGTCGCCGCCGCCAATGATGGACGATACGATGTGGATGCCCATCTTCGCCACGATCCGACGGCCACGCAGGCCTTCGCTGAAACCCATGTCCGGCGGCTCGAGGCGATGCGACGGATATCGGGTATCGTCGAGCGCGAGCCGTCGGGCCGCTGGATCATCGCGCCCGACCATCTGACACGCGTCGCGGCCCATGAGGTGGCGAGGCTGCAGGACCGTCCGGTTGCGATCACCATGCTGTCGGCACAACCGCTCGATCGGCTGGTCGATGCCGAGGCTGCGACCTGGATCGACCGCGAGTTGGTTTCGACCGCGCCCGAGCCTGCCCGCGATGCCGGGTTCGGCCACGATCTGCGCGATGCCCAGGCGCGTCGGCGACAGTGGCTGGTAGCGCAGGGATTTGCTCAGGAAAACGGCGGCAGCACTACGTTTTCGAACGGCATGATCGCGGTTCTCCAGCGGCGTGAGTTGCTTCGGGTTGCAGGCCAGCTCGCCGACGAGCTGAAAATGCCGTACCGGGAAGCTGCCGAAGGTGCCCGGATCGACGGCATCTATCGCCGCCCGGTCGATCTCGTCAGCGGGCGTTTTGTGCTGATCGAACGCGCCCGGGATTTCACGCTGGTGCCGTGGCGACCGGCGCTCGATCGTCAGGTCGGAAAATCGGTCTCAGGATTGATGCGCGGCGACGGCATCAGCTGGTCGATCGGGCGCGGTCGGAGCGGGCCAAATATATCGTAGATTAGCCGATATGGGCTCCGCCGCTTTGGCCAAAAGACCAGAAGCGACGGTTGCCCATCGCAATGCTCAAAACCCAAAATGCTGCCGATGCCAAATGAGTTGCCGACGATGCGCGTGGGTAAGCGTCAGTGCCCGAGCGCGTTCAGGCGCAAGTGCAGTGAGCGTCGCGGCATCGAGGCTGGAGCGAACGAGCACTCCTCCCGCATCATCGAAACTTACCAGACCGGCGTCGAATGCCGCGTCCCAGTGGGCGGCAAGCAAAAGCCCGTTGTGAACGTCAAGGCGCTCGGCATCGCTCGTACATTTCGCCCAAGGTACGATGTGGCTCGCCCGCAGCAGGGCGGGTTCGGCAATGCCGGTCACCACGCAACGCCCCTCCCAATAGACCATAAGGGCAGCCCGGAAGACGTCCTGGCCGACCCGCTGTCGGACGATGCGGTCTACCTCGGAATCACCCAGGCCGGCGATCCCAACCTCGAATTGGCTGAGCGGCAGCGTCGGCAGGCTTGTCGCAAGATCAAACACGCGCGAGAGCGCGCGGCGCAGTTCGACCTGCGTGGCAAAACAGAAGGCGGCGCATCCGTTGCCCGCGGGAGGTGCCGCGCGGGGCGAATTGAGTTCGGCGGCGACACCTAGATGCTCCACCGATAGGAACCACGCCGACTCGCTATCTGCGACTGCCAACGCGATCTCGCCCGGCACACCTTCAGCCGAGGCGAAAAACAACCATCCGTCCGCCTCACCTCGCTCAGCGCGATAGCCGTGATTCCACGCCGCTTCGACGAGCTCGGAGCGCGCGGCGAACGGTATCGCGCGCAGACGGGCAGCGGTACTCGGCGGCACAGCAGCGTTACCCGTCATAGATCGCGCCGAAAGAGCCGCTGCTCCTGCGGCGCGCTTCTTAGCTCCAGTCGCAACCAGGGCTCGCTCTGCAATTCATCAGGCGGCTCCGTTGTTGTCGTCACGATATACTGGAACAGCGGCGTATCGCTGAGCCGCTCCAGCATGAGCGCAAGTTCGAAAAGCCGGTGATAGAGGTGCAAGCCAAGGTCAGCTTCTCTAGGGCTGTCATGCAGCCAGAACCCCGGCAGTTGTGCATTATCCTCGATCGTCAGGATCAGGGCCGCAAGGTCAAACGCTACGACCTTAAGTGAATCCACGGCTGCGGTCGTCAGGTTGCCATGTTGAACCACCCGTGGATGAATGCCGCTATCGTCGAGAGATACAGTCCCCCGGGCACCATCTGGAATCAAGAACCGGATGACGGCGTCGAAATGTTCGGAAAGGCGGGCTATCACAGCCTGCGAAGCACGCCGCAGCTCGGTCACCTGACGTAGCGCCGTCGCGTACGCCTCCTGCTCCCTGGCAATCTCCTTATCGACGCGGGCGATCTCCCCCTCGTACATGCCATAGCGGGCTGTCATGGTCACATACCCTTTGGCGGCAGAAACGCGTTGTGTTTGGTCACTAGCAGTACGCTGTAGAGTCGATGCGGTGGCTTCGCGACGCGCGAACTCCTGACGATCGGCGGCTACGCTGAATTTTAGGCTGTCCTGCTCTTTCCGGAGGGCAACCTGCTTAGCCTCAGCATTTCCTCTTTCCTTCGCCAGTTCGTCTTTTATCGCGATCTGCTGAGCGATGTATTCCTGCGCCTCGGCTGGGATCGGCTGCCCACAGGCAAGGCATCGGGGGTTCTCAGCATCGCGCACGCGTGTTTCGGCTCGAGGAAGCTCATTGCCCAACACCCGTTGTATTTCGCTGAGCCCGGCCAGTTCGGCATCGATGACTTCCAGCCGCGTCTCTGCCTTTGCGACGGCCGTCCGCTTCTCGGCAACCGCGTCCAGGGCAAGCTTGAGCTTGGCTTCCATGTCCGCGTCGACCTTGGTCTCTTCGGCTTCTAGGACGGCCTTGGCATTCAACGACCATAAGTCCGCGACATTTTCTTCAGTGGGATCGCCTCCGAAAGTGTCGGCCAAGCCACGCCCGACATCATCCCTGACCCAGTCGATCCGCTCTCGACGTTTCACAGCTAGCCCGGCCGCGCGCTCATGTCCCTGCGCAATGCGCACGGCCTCGATTTCGGCTGGTTGAAGGGCATTCAATAGCAGCCGAACCACCGTCAGGCGTTCCGCTCGCGAAAGGTTTCGCGACGGCGATCGTGACTGCGTGTCTGGCGAGCGCCAAGTCAGGGCGTCGAGCAGTCGACACTCCTGATCGCGGCTGACCCAGGCAAGAGCCGCCTCCCAGCCCTCATCGGCTGCGCTACCGACCGGCATATGGGGCACGGCAACGGGCATGATTGCCTGTGCGATCGCCTGGCGCAGGGGAGATATCCCGGTGTTTGGCATATCTCCGTGAAAGGCGCTATCGAGTACGCCGCCGATCTGCGCGAGATGTCGGCCACGAGGGTTACCGATGGGGCGAACGACGATCCAGAGTTGGCCGTCCAAAATCACTTCGGCGCCCACATTGGCGTTCGGTAACGCCGTTCCGATGAGTTGGCGTTGGTCGTGCGAACCGAAACTGTCTTCGCCAAGACAGTATCGGATCAACCGGCATAGGCTGGTCTTCCCGCCGCCATGACCCATCCGATTCCCGTCAGCGTCAGCGTCGGGCGACCAAATGATGTTGAGCCCGGGCCGTAAGCTAATGTCCCGGATTACTTCTCCCGGATCGCTCCAGATAATCAGCCGCTTCACCCATAGTCGCGGACCGCCACGCCCTGCTGTTGGGGTGATCGCGCTAAGTGACGCGGCAAACAGGTCAGGCAGCGATGGCGTGGGCAAGGAAGGTCTGCTCCTCCTGTGGCAGCGCATTGGCGGCCGCGTCTAGGGATATGGCACGCATGGCATGCCAGACGAAATCGGCCCGGCCCACTGCCCAAGGCGGCAGCGCAAGGTCGTAAATCGCTGCGCCTCGATCCCAAGTCGCGGTCGCCGCGTCGTACCTTAAAGCCCGATCCGCAGTGAGCCTGGTACGAGCCTCGGTGAAACGGCCCAGTTGGGCCGACGCGATGCCGACCACGTTAGCGGCAATCGGAAGATCGGCGTCCGCGCCGACAAGCCGGCGCCATTCGGCTTGCCGTGCCGGATCGAGGTGCCTCATCAGAAGATGAGGCCGGGCAGCAAACACAAATGCTTGAACGATCTCGCGCACTGGACGAGGTTGACGCATGCGCCGTGCCAGGCTCGCTAGCAGATGACGCACATCCAACTCGTCGACGATCTGATACTGCCATTGCCCGTCAGATATGGCGCTAGTGTCGGGCGTTGCAGCGGTCAGCGCGTCATAGGCACCCAGCACGAGGCGGCGGGTACGGTATTCGCCGTATTTGGCCAGTTCGCTCTTCTGGAGAACGCGGAAAGTTTCGCTGGGATAATCGGCGCCCATAAGATCCTTGGGATCGAGCACGTAGCGCAACTCGTCGCGGGTGAGGCCATAGGCTAGCGCGTACCAGCCATCGAGTTCGGCGCGGAGCAGTGCGCGGCGCTCCTCGTCCCAGCCGAAAGGTGCGCCGTCATAGCCGAGATCGCGCGCGAACGGCGCCATTGCATGACTTGTATAACTCAATTCGAGTACGCGTGGGACGAGGAAGGCGAGGTCGTCGGCGGTATATGCAGCAGGAGGAAGAATGGGGAGTTGAAAGAATAGATACAGTTTGAGGGAAGTGCCACCAAGCTTTTGCCGTGCAATTTCATCTAGTACGAGACTATTAAGATTGGCGACTAGCGCGGCACATTCTCGGGGTGTGCGGTCCGGAAACAGCAATAAGAACTTATCATTGGAACCGACTGCTGGAATCGCATTGGCAATGACCGTTCTAATGTCGGTTGCGCGACAAATATCTCGCCATCCAATCAACCAGCCGCGCGACCAGCCCTTTGCTTCGAGTCGCCCCGCCACTTCGCGCTTTGGTACCCAATAGCGCGCGGTTGGTTCGAAAGTGGGATCGGCCTTTTCGGCGAGCGTCGCGTCGCGACTGTCTAGCTCGTCATAGGTTGCCCAGCGATGATCGAACTGGTGGATCATCTTGGCTTCGTAGAGTGGGACGTAGCGTTCGCCTGCGGCGCTGCCGGTTGAAAGGTCGAGATCGAGCGGGTCAAGGCGTTGCGGGAACTCGAGGACCGACTGGGTGCGCGACCGCGCGCTGTCGCGCACCCAGTCGCTACGGTCGCGCGCCCAACCATCGTCCGAGAGCTGCGCGGCGGTGCGGAACCATTTCGAGTCCTCTGCCATGTGCCAGATCCGGGTATGAAACGTGGACTGCCAAGGATTTCCCGCCAAGCCTCGGCCCTCGTCGATCAGCACGGGGATGCGGGCGTAGATCGCGGCGGTCAACTCAGCGTCGGCACGCGCACGGAAGACCGGGGCAGTTTTCGTATTAGGGTTGATCCGCGCGATTTGATCGGGCGATAGCGTGAAGCGGCGGCGCGCGTCCTCCAATTGCGAAGGTTCGGTGAGGAAGAAGGCGAATCCTGCTGGGTCGAAACTGCTGCCTATCGTCAACAGACAGAACTTGAAGCTGCGGTGGACGCCGGAGAACAGCGGGGTGCTATTCTCGAAATCTACCAGCCCAACGAGGAGCTGGCTCGCCACCAAATGTCCGAAGAACGGCGCGGTGGTCGCGTCCGTGGCGATGCCGGTCGGCACGATCACCCCGGCACGCCCACCCTCGCGTGTCAGGTTGAGGAAGTGTTCTGCGAACAGCGCATAGGTGTTGACGTCGCCCGTCCCCGTAAACCTGTAGCGCCCGCCCGCATCGCCGGGCACCCGCGCGAACAGGCTCATCGCTTCGGCGACGCGCTTAGCGATAGCGAAGGCGGCATGGAGGGCGCGCTTCGCCGCATCGGGTTCGCCACTCGCCAGCACGGCGGTAGCGAGCGTCTCGATCATCCTGGTTCGCGCCGCCGCGTTAGGTGCATCGGCTACCTCGGTGCCGGCGAAGAATTCTTGCTCCTGCAGCTTGATCCGTTCCCACGGGGGATTGCCCAACACCACGTCGAAGCCGCCGCGCTCGACCATCACGTCCGGAAACGCCAGCGGCCAGTGAAGGGCGCGAGCAAAGCCTGCCGCATCGACTGCCGCTGCTTCCAGCGCGCCATAGACCTGCCCGCCACCCAGCTTCGTGAGTACGTCGGCCGTGGTCGGCACCATGTTACGGCCGTGGTTGAACGGTATCTCAGTCTTGGGCAGCAAAAACGCGGCGGTGTAAAGATCGCAGGCGACGCGCGTCGCATAGCGTGCCGGGTCATGCCGCCACGCCTCGTAGCGGCGCTTCTTCTCCTCGACCTGACGTACCGTCTCTTCGGGCATCGCCTTGATGCTCGACAGGTTGGCCGCCAGCCGTTGCGGCGGCATCGCTCCGCCGCCGCTCGACCAATCGAACTGCCCCTGGCCCTTCTTCGCAGCCTTGTTCTGTTGAAGATAATATTTGGCCGCCGCTTTGTCGTCGCCAGTCAGCGGCTTAAAGGCTTCGTCGGGCACGCCGTCCTCAAGCGCCTTCAGCGAGAGCACACCGAGCAGCGCGTCACCGCAGCGAATATTGGCGTCAAGAAAGCCCAAAGGCTGCCCTGGGGAGACACTCTCAATCCACAGCGCCACCTTTGCGAGCTCGACCGCCATTGGGTTGCGATCAACGCCGTGAATGCAGCGACTAACCACATCGCGTAGAGCCGCCTGCCGGTTAGGCGCGTCCGGGTCGCGCAGTTCGGCCACTTTGTCCGCCATCCGCCGCGCGGCACCGAGGAGAAAATGACCGGAGCCGCAGGCGGGGTCGATGATGCGCAGATCCAGGATCGCATCAGCCCCACCCTCGGCTTCCGCCTTCGCCAGGATCGGATCGAGCGCGCTATCAAGCAACGTCTCGACCAAGCTATCCGGAGTATAATAGCTGCCGGACGTCTTCCGGTCGTTGCCCTTGGCCCCGCTGTCGAGCGTAAAGTCCCCGTTCGGGGCGAGAAACGGGCGTATCTCTAGTAGGCTTTCGTAAACGCTGCCCAACTCCTCGGTCTTCATGTCGCGCCAGTTGATTCGGGTGCGCATCGAATCGACCGTAATGAAGCCGAGATTGTAGATCGCGGTCAGGAAGCGCCGGTTTGGAATGCGCGCCGCGTTCAGCGTGGGGGCGCCGGCCCGGGCGAACAGTCCGCCGAGCGCGGGCAGACCGAGTAAAGGCTGGCCTTGCTCAAGCGCGGCGAGCGTGACCTTCATCCCCTCCCACGCATCGTTGTGCGCATCGTAAGCGGCCCGCCGTGCTGACCGCTCACGCCAAAAGGAGAAGGCGTAACTATCGGCGTAAAGCGCGCGCGTCTTCTGCGGGACATTGCGCGGGTGGAGCAGATCGCGATCCTCGGCGACTGCGAGAAAGATCAAACGGTAAACAGTGCGCAGCAGTTCCTCGAACAGTGCGGGGAGCGTCAGTGTTCCGTCCTCGATCCTTGCCTTCACCTCCGGATTCGCTTCGACCAGCCCCTGGCCGAGTTCCTTCAACGCTGTTTCAACTCCTTCGCGAAGCCGGTTGCGGACCGCGGTTCCCTGTTTCTGGCCCTCCTGGCGCCAATTTTCGAGCGGTGCGTTCGAAGGCGGCGTGTCTGATATCCCAAACCGGCTGGCATGTATCAGCAGCCACCAAGCGGTGAAGTCCGCGAACATCTCGTCACGAAACATCGTGCCCAGGTCCGCTTCGATCCAGGCTGCGCGAGTGAGGCTGGCATTGTCACGCATGAGGCGTACGCGATCACCCGCGAAGACAAGGCCCCACAGGGCGCGGTCGTTGTGGTTGAGCCAGTCTTGAAGCAGCACGACAGGGTTGCGCTTCGCGCGGCCTTCCGGGCAATCGCCGAATTCGGGCAGTGCCTTGGCAAATCCGTCGCCTTCCGGCACGGCAGCGGCAACGACGACGGGCACGCGCCCGCTCTTCGCCTCCCATGCGATGCGATAGCGCCGGGTGCCCTGCCGATGATCGATCGGCCCGGTAAGGTCGATGAAGCCGAACGCTTCGACAAGCAGATCGTGCGCGAACTTTGCCGTCTGTGTGAGGGTCGGCGCGTCAATCCGGTTATACGCCTGCCAGTGTGCCTGGCCGATGCGAAAATAACGCGCGATCTCGTCGCCCAAGCTGGTGCCCTTGGGGCAATCATAATCGGCGGCAGTCTTCGCGTTGCGCTCCGTCGCGGCGATCTTTGCCACCTGTTCCGGCGCGATAAGGCCACCTTCAATCTGGATCGCGTCGAGACCGAGTTCTGCGGCGCGACGATTCTGACGGGCCATCAGTTGGCCTCCGGGATGAGCACATAGAGGCCAATGATGTCCGCCGGCAGCACCGGCGACACTTCGGTGGTGACGCCGCCACGTGCCGCTTCAGTCACGCGCTGATGATCCTCGCTCAATGCGCGCGCTCGGTCATAGGCATAGCCGCAGATTGCGGCATCATAGCCGCCGACCCGGTCTAGCGCTTCGGCTATGCGCCGAGCGATCACTACGCGCTCGACATTGCCACTGGCCTCGGGTTCGAGCAACGCAAGTGCTTCGGGACCGCACGCTGCCGCATCAGTTCCTGGTCCCTCAAACGCTAAGGCGGTCGCCTCCTCGGCCAATAGTGTGCGGTTGGCACGTCCGCTCGTCACCATCGTGAACCGGAGGCGCATCAGCAGCACCGTCGTCACGCGACTGACGGCACGTGTCCGCCAAGCACCGGCGCGGCCCAGGGGTGCGTCGTCCGGCCGACCGCGTGGATCGAGCGCGCCCTCGGCCATATTCTCCGCTAACATCGCGACCAGTGGATGGACGCGCCCGACATACGCCACGTCGGGTGGTGCCATGTCGGCGAAGCTGATCGCTCGCGTCCCGGTGAACCCCCGAGCCGCCAACCGCTCGGCCAGCTGCGAAGGCAAGCGGTCGTAGTGAACGCGCCAATGTCCACCCACTTCGCCAAGCGGCGCATTCAGGCGCGCGACGGCGCGCCGGGTGAAGCGCTCGACCTCCTGCGGGCCGCCGGTCAGCGCCCGCATTCCTTGCCATTCGGGCAGGACCTCCTCCGGCCTGAGCGAAGCTTGGGAATAGCGGGTCTGGCTCCTGCGCGCGTTCGCCTCGGCATCGCGCCACTCCGTTTCGAGCTGCGCATCGACGCCGCCGAAGTCGAACGTCCCTTGTGCCCGGGGTCGGTTCGAATGAAGGAGCATCGCCTTCATCAGTGCGCTGGTGACGCTCGCCGAATCCTCGGGCACCGGCACAACAACGCCGGTCTCCCGCGCGATGCGTTGAGCCTTCTTCGTGATGACATCGATCACTGCGCCGTCGATCGCGGAATTGGCGCCAAACATCATCACTGAAAACACGTTCTCCGCGCGCTGCCCAAATCGGTCAACGCGTCCCTCGCGCTGCTGGTGGCGGGTCGGGTTCCAGTTAAGATCATAGTGGACCACAGCGTTGAACAGGTTTTGAAGGTTGATGCCTTCCGACAGGCAGTCGGTCGCAACCAGGATCCGTTCCGGATGGTCCTCCATCGCGTCGATCCGTGCGCGCCGCTCGTCGGGAGTGAGGCGGCCGGTGACAACGTCCACCGTGTGTTTTCTGAATGCGGCGGACAGTGCAGCGCCCACCGCCTCGGCGGTTTTGATGAAGCGGCAGAACACCACCGGCCGCGCGCCCCTGTCGATCAGCACCTTCAGCTGACGGATCAGCTCGCGCACTTTTGGGTCATCGCTAGGCCGCGCGACCAACCTATCGGCGGCGGCAATCAGCGATTCGAGAGCGACCAGCTCTTCGCCATCAATTGCCGTTGCAGGCTCGACGTCGCTATCCGACAGAACGCCTTCGGCCGCATCGAACAGAATTGGTTCCAGCGCTTCTTCCTCCGCCATTCCATCCAGCCGGTTGCGGAGAGCGCTGGCAGCTGCGGCTGGCGACGATCCGACGCAGCGCATCAAGGCGAGAGTCCCCCAGAAAGCGAGACGCCGCGCGCGCTCACCATCGGCTCGGATCGCGATGTCGACGCAGTAGTCGAGCACGTCTTCCTGAAACGTCAGGAAATCGCCAGTGAGCGTGTACGGTGCATCGGCCGCCAAGGGCTTGGCGAAGGCGCGGACATCCCCCCACAGCCCGTCGATATCAGGCCGACGGCGCTGTACGAAATGCTGGACCAGACGGCGGCGATAGCGCTCAACGGCGTTGCGATCCGGTGAATCCGGGCCACTCGCTAAGTCTGGATGGAGCAAGCTGAGAAGCCGAGCGTAGGCGTCCTGATTGCCGCTGTGGGGCGTCGCGGTGAGCAACAGTAGGTGCCGTCCCTCGTTTTCCGCCAACCGTTCAAGCAGCGCGTAGCGCTGCTGCGTACCCTTCTCACTGCCGCCGACGCACGCATGTGCCTCGTCGACGATGACGAAATCCGGACAGGCACGTGCGAATTCATCGCGGCGGCCTTCCGCCTTGATGTAGTCGAGGCTGACGACGGTATAAGGATAGGCGGTGAAGATGCTGTCGGACAGCGCGAGGCCGCGCTCAAGCGACCGTGCACGCGCAGAGGTGACGGCGACCGCGTCGATATCGAACTTCTCAGCCAGCTCCCCGATCCATTGGTCGACGAGATGCGGAGGGCACAGCACGGTGAAGCGATCTACCTCGGCGCGATCGAGTAGCTCGCGCAAAATCATTCCCGCTTCGATCGTCTTGCCGATGCCGACGTCATCGGCGATCAGCAGCCGCTTCACCTCCAGCCTGAGTGCCATCAGTAGCGGTACGAGCTGATAGGCGCGCGGTTCGACACCGAGATGCGCGGCACTGCGAAACGGTCCCGCCCCACGTCTGAGCGAAAGGCGCAGCGCATCGGCCAGTAGCCGGGCGGCATCCTGAGTGTCGAGCTGGTCGGGGGTTGGCTGGTCAAACGAGGCGCTGGTTACCGGCGTAGCCTCCAGAGCCGGGGCGATCACGATTGCGTCTTCCTCTGACCCCGACAACGGGCGCACGCGCAGGAGATTGTCATCCGGCTTGCCGAGCACGATCCATTCGCGTCCGCGGGCTGCGACCAGATCGCCGGTCTGCAACTGGGAAGGGATCACGCGGATACTCCAAGCGCTCGGGCCAGCGTCGGCGGCATAGTCGCACCGGGCTTTTCGGGCAGTTCTATCAAATCGCGGTCAAGCTCGGCGCACCGCGCGATCAGCGCAGGATCAGCCGGCCCGGCAATGGCCATCGCCATTAGGCTGGGCCAGCACAAAGGATATCTGGCGCCGGCAATCCTCTCGGTCACCGGCATTGGTGCATCCCATTTCGCTAGTGCGGCGAGCCACGCATCTCCACCGTGCGGCGTTCCGTCTGCTGGTTCCATGCACCGGGACAGCGCGTCGAGCAGGGCGCGGACACCTTCATCGCGCCGCGCGATCAGCTCATGGTCAGGCTGATTGTAATAGGAGAGGAGGCAGCGATAGCACCCATCGACACAGGCGTCAGGGCGATCGGCCAGCGTGTTGCCGCCGTCCTCGCAGGATCGCTCCAAGTGCATCAGGCTGAGCGCGGTGGTCGCCAGAGTTCGCCAGCGATCGGCGCCGTCCATCAACCGCTTGAGTACGCCCGCTCCACCTTCGGACGCCTCGTAGAGCAGGATTGCGTGCCGTGTATCGCGCGTCGGCAGCGGCTCGCCGAGCAACTCGCCGGCTTCCAACACGTGCTCGGCTTCGATCGCGCGCACCAGCGCATGCTGCATGGTCGCCATCTGCCGCTCGTTGAGCGCCAGCGCGGGGGCGAACTGCACGAGCAGAGCATTCTTTGTATCCTCGACGACCGGGACAATCATCTGGCGCCTGGCACCCTTCGGATCGGCGCCCTCGTCCTCGCCTTTGGCTTCGTTTTTCAGCCAGCGTCCGGTGATCGTGTCGATATCGAAGCCATGGACTTCCTTGGCGGCGCGCCTTCGTAAGCCGAGATTGACGCGTGACAAGGCAGTGCGCGGACCATAGCGAAGCGTCAGCAACTCAGCGCCATCAGCCTCCAATATTAGAGTCTGCTGTCCGTTGCCCTGCCATTGGAAGATCGTGCGTATCTCGAATCCGCGGCGCTGACGATCCTCGTCATTGGCGGTGATCCGAGCTCCCGGTACAGCATCAACATTGTCGATCCGGAACAGGTCGGAGATTCTCCCCTCGGTCGTCAGTCCAGCGCCGCAGACAACGCATTGCTCCAACGTCTCTTCCTCGTGCGCAGCACCACACGACTGACAGCAGTTCAGCGTCCGCGTGCCCAGCAGTCCACTTTCACCCCGCGACCCGGCGGGCAGCTTGGCGCGGTTGCAACGATACGCCTTGCCTTCGTGATAGACGAGGCTGTTCGGCCCGAACTCCGCGATCGCCAAGAAGCGGGGGCGCTGGAGTACGGTGGAGGATTTCTCCGCGTCGATGAATGCGTAGAGCGGCAGCCTTGGGAAATTGTATCCCGGTAGGAATCCTTCGGTCGCAAGATAGCGGTAGGAGTAGAAATCCGAACCCGATGACGACGTGCCTGTTTCCAGTAGCTGCACCTGCCGATCGGCTGCGTCATAGCGACGGCGCGCGTCGGCCCGGTCGGCCGCCGACAGGCCAGTCCGTCGCCCAATGGCAGCAGCCGCCTCGCGCTCCTCGTGCGCTGAATTATACAGCGTTCGCCAGCGCCCAAACGCTGCGCCGAACCGGGTCTCCGCATCGCTCCAGCTATCTGCCACAAATATCTCGGGATCACCGACATCGTTCATTCCCTCGGTCGGCAAGGCCGATCGCACGATGCGAAGCGCGCGCCCCCGCGCCTCAATGTCGGCATTCGCTCGCGCGAAGGCGTCGATCAGCCGGTCGCAGACGGGTAGGCCGTCTGCTTCCATGTCAAGGTTGTCAGGAATAGACTTGCCCAGACCCTGTTCCGCCGCCGCGAGCCACTCGGCATGGATATGGGCCGCGAGTAGATCGGGGTTCACGAGGTCGATCGCAGGCGCGCGGACGATCCCGGCGACGAGTTCCACTCGACGCTCAAAATAATATTGATCGTGCGGGCTCTGTGCCGCGCAATATGTCACGACTAGCGCCGCCTGGCCGCTGCGCCCGGCACGGCCCGCGCGTTGTGCGTAGTTTGCCGGAGTCGGCGGGGCATTGCGAAGATAGACCACGTTGAGCTGGGAGATATCGACGCCCAACTCCATAGTCGGCGAACAGAACATCAGCGGTAGGAAATCGGTGCGTTCCCGACCCTGCATCTCGGCCGCCGCCGCGACAAGGCGCTCTTTATCGGCTCCCTCATAGCGAAAGCGGTCCTCACGCCACTGGCGGACTGTGCTGTCGACTTGGGCTGTATGCTCGCGAGCCTCGAAGGCGAAGGGGAGTTGGCCCGGCTCCCCCAGCCGTTCAGCGACATCAGCATAGAGCCCAGAGAAGAACCGGTTGTCCTGACCTGGCCGCGCGATACCGGTGCCTGCGTATAGTCGGATGGCGTTGGGCGCGAGGCGCCAACCCGTTATTCCGCCGGCATTAAAACGGCGGACAATTTGGTGCTGCTCAGCCGTGGTCAGTAGAACCTCGATCAGCGGCTCCCGATCCTTCATGGGCACGTCCCGGCCCAACGTCTTAACGAGTGTCCGCGCTAGCCCGCTACGAGCAGTCGCGCGGATAGTCGCGGCATCATCAACGGCACGCGACTCGTTCCGAGCTGGTGGGGCGATCACCAGCAATCCTTGCCGCGCAAGATCGCGGTCCTGCTCCTCGCGCCCGATTGACCATGGCGCTTTCAGCACAGTACGCGAGCGCTCTGCGATCTGCTCAAGCCCCACCGCGTCAAGCGCGTCGACGCTGATCGCCAGCCCCTGTCGCATCGTATCCAGCAAGCAGCGTAGCAGCGCCTCGCGCGTTTCCGCGGAGGCGGCCGCCAGAAGTGGACTCTCCGCGAATATCGCGTCATCGCTGGCGAGCATCGGCACACCGGGATACCGCACATCGATCAACGCTAGCTGATCTAAATTCGGGTTGGTGTAGCGCCAGCCGCGTCTCAGGTCGTTCCATAGGCGATGCGCAAGCACTTGGTTGATCGCGCGCTTCGCATCGTCGAGCGCCTGGAAACCGCGCGGCTCGGCGTCGATCATCCATTCTTGCCGTCGGCTTCGGTTCTCGGGATCAAACCCAAGCGCCTGGCGTAGCGCGTCGCCAAACTGCTCGTGGCTAAGTCCTTCGGCACCGGCCCGGCGCACCGCACGCAGCATTGCGGCGCGCAATAGAGTGACAAAGATGAAATCGTTAAAGTGCCCCGCTTGAAGCGCCGCATCCTGTCGATTGTCGGTGAAGCCCAGCAGTTTGCGACGATGATGTGCGGGGGGCGTACTCGAGCGCTCCATCCAGTCGAGCGCCGTTGTGGTGATGAGCGTGGTTGCCGAACTTCTGCCCTCGGCTGACAGACTAGCCAACTTGTTGATGTCGCGGGCCTGCGGCGCTGGCTGATGCCGGCAATGCGGGCAGAACCGGAACTTGCCCGGGAAGAACCAAGCCCTGACACCCACCGTCGCCTCGGTCCCGTCGGGCGCCAGGACCATATGACGGCCCTCGTGCTTACCACGATGGCTGCCCTTGAGCCGTCGTCCGGATTTCGCTTCCTCGATCCAATCGTCGGGATAGTCGTCGACATCGCCCGCGAACGCCAAATCGCCTGCCGCATCCGGCACCAAAAAGCCGTGTTGCGTGCCGTCCTCATCAGGTTCGTCGCGGGGAGTGAGGTCGATCGAGCGCGCAATAACAGCGCCAGTGCGCTCGATCGACACACCATGAACCTCTTGTCCGCATTCGCGACAGAAGAATAGCGGATAGAGCCGCGCCTCTGGCTTTGCGCGATCGAACTTCTCGGCGGCGAGCTGAACGTTGCGTATCCCGGCGGGTTCGAGTGTAGCGTGCGCGTGGCCCGCACCCGACAGGAATCGGTGCAACTTGAAAGCCATGAACGCCTGACCACGCGCGTCCACGCATTCATTCATGGCGACAAGCCGCCGAGAGAGAGCCTCCCGGCAAGCCTCGACCGGCACACCCGTTTGCACAGCCAACTTTTCCGCCGCTGCAGTAAGCGTCATCGGCGTTCGCCGGCGCAGCGTCTCGCCAGCGTCCAACCCAATTTCGAGTTCGATCCAGACGGCCAGCGGATCGTGGCGGAACGCCTCGACCGTCATAGGTTGCTCGGGCTGCACGATCGCTGCCGCAAGCTTGACGGCGAAGGCCGCGTCTCCGCTTGCAATGACAGTGCACCGCTCAAGGCTTTCGGTGATCACGTCGTCCGGCGATACCGCGCTACCAAACAGCGTCGTGCCTACCGCAGCCACCGCACGGCGACCGGCGTCTTCATCACCGGAGGCCATCGTCGCCGAGGTGCCGATGCACAACATTGCGGGCGATCCCACGCGCTCGCGTACGCGGCGCACCAACATCGCCACGTCGGCCCCCTGCCGGCCACGATATGTATGCAACTCGTCGAGGACCAGGAATTCTAGGCCCGCCATGTTGTTGATCACTTGGCGATCAAGCGAATCCTGCCGCGTCATCAGCAATTCGAGCATCATGAAGTTCGTCAGGAGGATATCAGGCGGGTTGGCCGCTACCCGCTGCCGCTCACCGTCATTTTCCTGCCCCGTGTAGCGGGCGTATGTCGGCCGCTGATGGACGGGAAGCCCGCTGCTCTCGATGAATTTGTCCAGCTCCTCTCGTTGCGAATTGGCGAGGGCGTTCATCGGATAGATGACAATCGCCCGCGTCCGCGGCTCCTCGCCGACGCGCTTCGCCTTGAGGATCCGGTCCACGATCGGGACAAAGAAACATAGCGACTTCCCCGAGCCCGTGCCGGTGGTGACGATGTAGTTCCTGCCCTGCTGCGCTTTCGCTAGCGCCTGTTCCTGGTGCCGGTGCAGATCGATCGGTGTACGCTGCGCTCCGACTGCGAACACCTGTGGGAGCGTCGGATCAACCGACCCTGCTGCTGCCAGTGCTAAGACATTTTCGCCACGCTTGTAGTGTGGATTGAGCCCGATCAGCGGTTCGGGCCAGAATTGCCCACGATCGTAGATAGCGTCTATCTGGGTCTTCAGATCCGGAGCGCGGACATCGGTGAACGATCGAGCAAAGGATTCGTAGCGGGCGATTAGATCGGCATCGAGATCGAAAACATTCATTGTTCAGCCATAGCCCCCTATCGCGCTGATCTTGCGATACAACCGGTTAACAGGACCGTGGACAGTCGGACAGAGAGATCGGCTTACGCGCGAGTCGAAGCGCTGTGCCTGATGCTCTGCGGTAGATTGCCATCCTGCGTTGCAGTCGCCGATTGTTTTCTATAGAGCATTGACGGTAACGCGCGCAACACTCTATAAAAAACAATCTTGTGAAACCTATGCCGAGTTGAGGGCGACACGCGCAACGCGCCATGAAAACCAATCTTCGTACCCTGGGGCCTCAAGAGGCGAAGCTGGTCCTCGCACTGCGCGAGGAAGGCCAGGAAGTCGTCACCGCATCGGAGATCATCGAACGCCTGGGCTCGGAGACGACGGCCCGCAGCGTGATCCAGGGCCTGTTGCGCAAGGGCTGGATTACGCGGCTAATTCCCGGTCGATACCTGCTCCTCCCACCCGAGCACGGCCCCGAACCCCTTGGCGAGAATAATGTCCTCGCCCTCGCTTCCGCGGTAATCGAACCCTCCTATGTCGGTTGGTGGTCGGCTGCCTCCTTTCATGGCTTTACCACGCAAAGGCCAATGGCCGTGACCGTCGCGACGACCCGGCAGGTTGCGCCCCGCATTCTTGAGGGTAGCGAGGTCCGGTTCGTGATGGTCACGTCACGCAAGTTCTTCGGGTTCCAGCGCTTCACGCTGTACGATCGCAGCGTCACGCTGTCCAATCCGGCAAAGACCGTCGCCGATTGCGTCGATCGGCCCGAACTCTGCGGCGGCCCCAGCGAACTTGCGCGCATCCTGTTCGGCGCATCGAGCGAGGTCGATGCCGCCGATGTCATTGCGGCCGCGATGGCGATGAAATCGAGCGCCCTGCTGCAGCGACTGGGATATCTGATGGACCTGGTGGGCTGGCCGATCACGGCCGAGCAGCGCGGCCAGCTACGCCGTCATATCCGTCCAACCGCGCGCACGACGCTTGGGCGCAAGGACCGTAACGATGGCGATGTCGGCTATATCTCCGACTGGGGCCTGTTCGTCCATGTGCCGCAATCGGAACTGCTCGCCGATGTCCCCAAGCGTGTCCGGCCACACTGATGCTAAGCACCCAACAGCTCCGTCAGGTCGCCGGTCGGACCGGCGCGCGAGATATTTCGAAGGTCGAGATCGACGTCATCCTGACCCTGCTACTGCAACTCTTCCACGAGCACGGATTGACCCAGCATCTCGCCTTCAAGGGCGGGACCATGCTGCGCAAGATGGTGTTCGGTCCGCGCGGCCGGCTCTCGACCGATCTCGATTTCACGCAGCGCACCGACTTGCCGCTGGACGATCTCATGCTGATGATGCTCGGTGCGCTCGACCAACCCTATCATGGTCTGGACTTCCGCTTCGACCGCGACAAGGACTGGTATCTGACCGAAGAGGGCTGCGCGGCCAACCCGGTCTGCGCACACGCCGACAATGCGCGCGGCGTCAAGATCAAGCTCCAAATCAGCACACGCGAGACGCCGATCCTCCCGATCGTCGATCTTCCCCAGCTCGAGCAGGACTATTTTCGCTTGCTGCCGTTCGCGCCGGCCGCGATTCCCAGCCTTGAGATGGAGGAAATCATTGCCGAAAAGATCCGCGCCGCGAGCCAGCGATCGAAGATCCGCGATCTCCATGACCTCGCGGAGATCGCCAAACGGCCGCTCGCCCGCGAGCGCATTCGTGGTTTGGCGACGTTGAAGCTATGGAACGGCGGCGGCGAGGGTCTTGACTACGCGCGCCTTTGCAACCGCATCGAGCACGGCGATTATGATGTCGATGATCTGCGCAACCTGTTGCGCAGGGATCAGGCACCCGACATCAATGCGCTGAAGCGCGCAGTGATCGACGGGTTCCGATTCCTCGGCGATCCTACAGAGGACGAGCGGTTGCTGGCAGCGGATGGCGCAAACCGCATGCGCGATGAGGCGGCTGCGCTTGCCCGGACATTGGCGGCAGCATGACAGAAGCTGGGGACAGATCTGTCATTTCTGCGCGAGGGATCGGTCACGTTGTTTAAGCGAGCCGCGATTCAGTTAATTTGTCAGTTCGCCAAGGCAAGCGGGCTTAAATAAGGAAGGCGGCGGGTGATGCGCTGGCGAGTTCGATATCTACGAGGCCGCGCTCGTGCGTGAGGCGGGACCATCGGCGCGCCCATGCGCGCGGTCAAGGCTTGCCAAGCGCCTGGTCTCTCGCAAGAATCACCGCCGTGCGCTCTGATGTTGATCATCTGCCCTCGGTCCAGCAAGGCGAACTGGAACGGGTGAAGCATTTGCTGATGGGCGAGTTCGCCGAGGCAACCGCGCGCGCGAACCAGCCGTGGAAGAAGAATGGCCGCATCCTCAAGGTCATCCTGTTCGGCAGCTATGCGCGTGACGATTGGGTCGACGAACCCGAGAATGGCTACCAGTCCGACTACGACCTGTTGATCATCGTCAGCCATCCCGATCTTACCGACATTGCCGACTACTGGTACGTCGCCGAGGACAAGATTCTGCGCGATACGGCGATCGGGCGGCCGGTGAACATCATCGTTCATACGCTGCAGGAGGTGAATCAGGCGCTGAGCCGCGGCGAATATTTCTGGGTCGATATCGCGCGCGACGGAATCGTTCTCTACGAATTGCCTGGAAGTGCGCTTGCCACGCCCCAACCGCTGACCGCTGCGGATGCCTACGATATGGCAGGCAAATATCTGACAGAATGGCTACCGAGTACTGATCGGGCGTTGGCCACAGCAAAAGAACAGGCGCTGAAAGGGATCGACGATCTCGGGTGGCGCAAAGAGGCGGCATTCTCACTCCATCAGGCGACGGAGCGGGCCTACATCTGCTTCCTGCTCGTCCGGACCCTCTACTTTCCTCGCTCCCACAACATCAAATTCCTGCGGTCGCTTGCCGAGGACAGCGAGGCACGGCTGATCGAAGCATGGCCGCGCGCCACCCGGATTGACCGCCGCCGCTTCGAGCTGCTGAAGCGCGCCTATGTCGAGGCCCGCTATTCGGCGAGCTTCGAGATCGGCAACGAAGATCTCGATGCTCTGGCGCAGTCCATTCGCACGCTTCGCGACATGATCGAGGCCGTTTCGCTCGAACGCATCGAAACGCTCCGGACAAACGCCGGACTCTAACCGGCGGACGAGGCCCGCCGGATAGGTTCCGGTTCCGCCTTTCGGCCAAAGCAGACCGACGCAAGCCTTTCTGCGCCCATCAGCGCCGTTCCGTTATTCGACCCTGTCGCCGAGTCTGAATCCGCCCGAGCCGATCCTGTCCGGCGGGCGGGAGCCTCGACGTGACACCCACCAAATTGCTCATCGGCCAGATCCTCGTCGTTTTCGCGATCGTGATCGCAGGGGTGTGGATCGCGACGCAGTGGGCGGCTGCGATGCTCGCCTACCAGCCCGAGCTTGGCCTGCCGTGGTTCCGGCTCGGAAGCGTGCCGGTCTATCATCCCTGGGCGCTGTTCGGCTGGTGGTATCACTATGATGCCTATGCCCCCATCGTCTTCGATAAGGCGGGCATGCTCGCCGGCGCCAGCGGTTTCGTCGGCTGCGCGGCGGCGATCTTCGGCTCGCTGTGGCGCGCGCGCCAATCGAGCAATGTCACCACCTACGGTTCGGCGCGCTGGGCAAGCCCCCGCGAGATCGAGCGCGCCGGGCTGCATCGCGACGCTGGCGTCATGCTCGGCACGCTCGGTGCCCGCTATCTGCGCCATGACGGCCCCGAGCACATCATGGCGTTCGCGCCAACCCGCTCGGGCAAGGGCGTGGGCCTTGTCGTCCCGACCTTGCTGTCCTGGACCGGTTCAACCGTCGTCCACGATATCAAAGGCGAGAACTGGACGCTGACCGCCGGCTGGCGTGCGCGGTTCTCGCACTGCCTGCTGTTCAACCCGACCGATGCCGCGTCAGCGCATTACAATCCGCTGCTCGAGGTCCGGCGTGGCATCGACGAAGTGCGCGACGTCCAGAACATCGCCGACATCCTGGTCGATCCCGAGGGCGCGCTCGAACGCCGCAACCATTGGGAGAAAACCAGCCATTCGCTGCTGGTCGGCGCGATCCTCCATATCCTCTACGCCGAGGAGGAGAAGACGCTCGCGCGGGTCGCGACCTTCCTGTCCGATCCGCAGCGCAGCTTCGTCGCCACGCTCCGCCGGATGATGACCACCAATCATCTCGGCGACGACAAAAACCCCAGAGTCCATCCCGTCGTCGCCTCCGCCGCGCGCGAACTGCTCAACAAAAGCGAGAACGAGCGCTCGGGCGTCCTGTCGACCGCCATGTCCTTCCTCGGCCTCTATCGCGATCCGACCGTTGCCGAGGTCACGTCGCGGTGCGACTGGCGGATCGCCGACCTGATCGAGGCCGAGCGTCCCTTGTCGCTCTATCTCGTCATCCCGCCCTCGGACATCAGCCGCACCAAGCCGCTGATCCGGCTCGTGCTCAACCAGATCGGCCGCCGCCTGACCGAGCGACTCGACCAGCCCGGAACATCCTCGCGCCGGCACCAGCTCCTGATGATGCTCGACGAGTTCCCGGCATTGGGGCGCCTCGATTTCTTCGAGACCAGCCTTGCCTTCATGGCCGGCTACGGCATCCGCGCCTTCCTGATCGCGCAGAGCCTGAACCAGATCGAAAAGGCTTACGGCGACCACAACGCCATTCTCGACAATTGCCATGTCCGCGTCGCCTTCGCGACCAACGACGAACGCACCGCCAAGCGCATTTCCGACGCGCTCGGCACGGCGACCGAGCAACGCGCCATGCGCAACTATGCCGGGCACCGGCTTGCCCCCTGGCTCGCGCACGTCATGGTCAGCCGCCAGGAGACCGCCCGCCAGCTCCTGACGCCGGGTGAGGTGATGCAGCTTTCGCCCGACGAGGAACTCGTGCTTGTCTCCGGGCTCGCGCCGATCCGAGCGCGCAAGCTGCGCTATTTCCTTGATCGCAACTTCGCCGCGCGCATCGCCGCCGCCCCCAAGCTGGCGTCGGGCAAGTACGCCGATCGGCCGAAGTCGCGCGGCGATGACTGGTCCAACCAGGTGCGCAGCACCGATGACCGACTGCACCAGGCGGAAGACGCCGCAGGCGGCGAGGACGATGGCGGCATGCAGCAGCAGCGCCATCCCGGCCTTCCCGAACAGGTTTCCAAGGCAACCGACGCCGCCGAAACGCGCGATTCCCAGATCGTGCCCGACGACGACGATGTCGCCGCCGACAAGCGCGCCATGGACCAGGCGCAAGGACAGAACGCCGTCGTCCGGGGTCATGCCGTCAACGAGGGCGCGAAGCGCGACCTCATACCGGATTTCTGAGGCAGCGATGAAGATTCGCCAGAACCTCTATATCGACCGCGAACTCAGCGACGCGCTCGAGGCGCTCGCCGCCGGTCCGCGCGGCAACAAGAGCCACCTCGTCAACGATGCGCTGAAGGACTGGCTGGCGCGCCGTGGAACCAAGGAAATCGATGATCTTCTCAAAGTCCGTTTGGACCGGCTGACACGCGAACTCGCCGGCGCGCGGCGCGATATCGACGTGCTGCTCGAAAGCCTGTCGCTGTTCGTCCGCTACCAGCTGATGGTGACGGCGCCGTTGCCCGAAGCCGATGCCGCTGCCCGCGCGATCGGCCGCGACCGGTTCGAGGCGTTCGTCTCGCAGGTCGGCCGCCACCTCGCCGGTGGCACACGCACGCTGGCGCCCGTCGACCCCACTGGAGGCGCATCGTGATGTCTCCCCAGTCCGATAGCGTCTCGGCGGAACGCCGCCGCGCCATGCTGCGCACCGCGATGGGGCCGGCAATTGCCGCCGCGCTCGCAGACCCGCGGGTGATCGAGATCATGGTCAATCCCGACGGCGCGCTGCGCGTCGATATCCTCGGCGAAGGGCGTGTCGATACCGACGTGAAGCTCGATGCACCCCAGGTCGAGCGGATCATCCGATTGGTGGCATCCCATGTCCGGTCCGAGGTGCATGGCGACAAGCCCATCGTGTCGGCCGAACTGCCGCCGCTGGGCTCCGGCGCGGGGGAGCGGTTCGAGGGAATCCTGCCGCCCGTATCAAGCGCCCCGTGCTTTTCGATCCGCAAACCCGCGGCCCGCATCTACACGCTGATGGACTATGTGATCGACGGCATCATGTCGGCGGAGGCCGCGCGCCTGCTGTCGCTCGCCGTCGTCGATCGCCGCAACATCCTCGTCGCCGGCGGGACCAGTTCGGGCAAGACGACGCTCGCCAACGCGCTTCTCGCCGAGATGGCGCATCTCGACGAACGGGTGATTCTGATCGAGGATACCCGCGAGCTGCAATCGCCGGCGCGCGACACGGTTGCGCTCAGGACCCGGGCCGGCGCCGTCACCATGGGCGATCTCGTGCGCTCGACGCTGCGGCTTCGGCCCGATCGCATCATCGTCGGCGAGGTGCGCGGCGGCGAGGCGCTGGACATGCTCAAAGCCTGGAACACCGGCCATCCCGGCGGGATCGCGACCGTTCACGCCAATAGCGCAGCGTCCGCTCTCTACCGGATCGAGCAGCTCATCCAGGAGGCCGTGGTCACCGTGCCACGCCGACTGGTCGCCGAGGCAATCGACATGATCGTCTTCATCGCCGGGCGCGGCACCGCGCGGCGCATCGAGACGATCGCCCGCGTCGCCGGGCTCGATCCAGACGGCGGCTACGCTGTCGTCGATCTCACCCCAACCCTGACACCTGACCATGAAGGAGACTGACATGACCATTTTTCGCATTCCCAACCGCGACCGCTTCTTCGTCACCGGGCTGATGCTCGGCCTGTCGATCACCATGACCAGCCGCGCTTATGCCAGCGGCGCGGGCATGCCCTGGGAGCAGCCACTCCAGCAGGTACTGGAATCGGTCCAGGGACCGGTCGCCAAGATCGTCGCGGTGCTGATCATCATTTCCACCGGCCTCGCACTCGCGTTCGGCGAGACCGCCGGCGGCTTCCGCAAGCTGATCCAGATCATCTTCGGACTGTCGATCGCGTTCGCTGCGTCGAGCTTCTTCCTGTCCTTCTTCAGTTTCGGCGGCGGGGCGCTCGTCGCATGAGCCACATCGAGGGATTCGAGGCGCCGATCCACGCCAGCCTGGGGCAAGCCATCCTGCTGGGTGGCGCGCCTCGCGGCATCGCGATCGTGAACGGCACGATCGCGGCGGCGGTCGGGCTGGGGTTGCAGCAATGGCTGGTCGGGATCGCCATCTGGGCCATCGGCCACAGCATCGCTGTGTTCGCGGCCCGCCGCGACCCGGACTTCGCACCCGTTCTGCTCCGCCATCTGCGCCAGAAGGGATATCTGGCATGCTGAACCTCGCCGAATACCGGTCGCGCGCGGATCGGCTCGCCGACCATCTGCCATGGGCAGCTTTGGTCGCGCCCGGCGTCGTCCTCAACAAGGACGGCAGCTTCATGCGGTCCTTCGCTTTTCGCGGTCCCGACCTCGAAAGCGCGACCGAGGCCGAACTGGTGTCGGCCTGCGCGCGGGCGAACAATGTCCTCAAGCGGCTCGGCTCGGGCTGGGCCTTGTTCTTCGAGGCGGAACGGCGCGAGGCGCTCGGCTATCCCGAGAGCGCCTTTCCCGACGCGGCGTCCTGGCTGGTCGAGCAGGAGCGGCGTGCCGGATTCGAAGCCGAGGGCGAGCATTTTGAGAGCCTGTTTCACGGCACCCTAGTCTGGCTACCACCCGCCGACAGCAGCGATGCGGCGGGACGGACACTGGTCGAGCGGCCCGACGACGCGAAAGGCCGGGACTGGCACGCCAGCCTCGCCGGCTTCATCGCCGAGACCGACCGCGTACTCGACCTCCTGTCGGGCTTCATGCCCGAGGTGCGCTCCTTAAGCGACGCGGAGACGCTGACCTATCTGCACGGCACCGTTTCCAGCCGTCGTCACCCGGTCGCCGTGCCGGAAACACCGATCTATCTCGATGCGCTACTCGCCGACACACCGCTGGTGGGGGGACTGGAGCCGATGCTTGGGGGCCGCCACCTGCGCACGCTGACGGTGCTGGGATTCCCGAACTTTAGCCGACCCGGCATCCTCGACGCGCTCAACCACCAGGATTTCGGCTACCGCTGGGTCACGCGCTTCATCGCGCTCGACAAGACCGATGCGACCAAGGCGCTGACCAAGATCCGCCGGCAATGGTTCAACAAGCGCAAGTCGATCACCGCGCTGCTGCGCGAGGTGATGTACAACCAGCCCGTCCAACTTCTCGACACTGACGCAGACAACAAGGTGGTCGATGCCGACCTCGCGCTCCAGGCGCTCGGCGGCGATCACGTCGCCTTCGGCTACCTGACGACGACGATCACGGTGTCGGATGCCGACCGTAATCGTGCCGAAGACAAGGTCCGCGCGGTCGAGCGGATCGTCAACGGCCTCGGCTTCACGGCCAAGCGCGAGGGCGTCAATGCGGTCGAGGCGTGGCTGTCGTCCTTGCCCGGCCAGGCTTATGCCAATGTGCGCCAGCCGCTGGTCCATACACTCAACCTTGCCCATCTCATGCCGCTGTCATCGGTCTGGGCAGGACCGACGGAGAACTGCCACCTCGGCGGCCCGCCGCTGCTCTACGCCCAGACCAGCGGATCGACGCCGTTTCGCCTCTCAACCCATGTCGGCGATGTCGGACACATGCTCGTCGTCGGGCCGACCGGCGCGGGCAAGTCAGTGCTGTTGGCCCTGATCGCGCTGCAGTTCCGGCGCTATGCCGGCTCCCAGCTCTATATCTTCGACAAGGGCCATTCCGCGCGCGCTGCTGTGCTGGCGATGGGCGGTGCCCATCATGCGCTCGGCCTTGGCGCGGACAGCGGCGAAACCCTCGCGTTCCAGCCGCTGCGCCGGATCGACGATTCGAGCGAGCGGAGCTGGGCGGCGGAATGGATCGCGGCGCTGCTGGCGCACGAGAAGGTCATCGTCACCCCCGAGGTGAAGGACTCGGTCTGGTCGGCGCTGGGCAGTCTTGCATCGGCACCCACGGAGGAGCGCACCCTGACCGGGCTCGCCATGCTGCTCCAGTCCAACGCGCTGCGCACTGCGCTCACCGCCTATACGCTCGACGGTCCCTATGGCCGGCTCCTCGACGCGGCGGAACAGCATCTCGCGCTTGCCGACGTCCAGTGCTTCGAGACCGAGTCGCTCATGGGACAGGCTGGCGTCGTCGCCCCGGTGCTCACCTATCTCTTTCACCGCCTCGAGGAGCGCTTCGACGGCCGGCCGACATTACTGGTGCTCGACGAGGCATGGATCTTCCTCGACCATCCGCTCTTCGCCGCCCGCATCCGCGAATGGCTGAAGACGCTGCGCAAGAAGAATGTCGCGGTGTTGTTCGCGACCCAGAGCCTTGCCGATATCGCCGACAGCAGCGTTGCGCCGGCCATCATCGAAAGCTGCCCGCAGCGCATATTGCTGCCCAACGACCGGGCGATCGAACCGCAGTCGCGCGCCGCCTATGAGCGGTTCGGCCTCAATGATCGCCAGATCGAGCTGGTCAGCCGCGCCACCCCCAAGCGGCATTATTATCTGCAATCCGCCCGCGGTAACCGCCTGTTCGAACTGGGCCTCGGCCCGATTGCCCTCGCGCTGTGCGGCGCCTCCGATCCCGCGACCCAGGCGCGCATCGACACGCTGCTCGCCGAGCAAGGCCCCGAGGATTTCGCGGCCCGCTTCCTCGAGGGAGCCGGCCTCGACTGGGCCGCCGGCCTCCTCGCCGATTTTCCCGTCCCCCAAGCCAAGGAGTAAAATGTGATGCCTATTCCCACCCGCAAATATCTGGTCGCGACCGCGCTCGGGGCCGGCGCAATCGGTTCGTTCGCAGTCACGCTGATCGTGCCGAGTGCGCCCGCCCACGCGCAGTTCACCGTGTTCGATCCGAGCAACTACAGCCAGAACCTGCTCACCGCCGCGCGAACCCTCCAGCAAATCAACAACCAGATCCAGTCGCTCCAGAACGAAGCGCAGATGCTGACCAACCAGGCGAAGAACCTGACTCGCATCGATTTCCCCCAGCTCCAGCAGCTCACCCAGAACCTGCAAGCGATCGACCGGCTGATGGCGCAGGCCCAGGGGATTGATTTCCGGATCGACGGCCTCGACCAGCAGTTCAGCCGCCTGTTTCCGACCGACTTCAACCAGGCGCTGACCACCAACCAGCGCGTGATCGATGCGAAGGCACGGCTCGATGCTGCAATGGCCGGGTATCGGCAGACGATGGGCGTCCAGTCCGAGGTCGTCGCGAACGTGCAGGCCGACGCCAATGCAATGAGCGGCATCGTTGCGCAGAGCCAGGGGGCACAAGGCTCGCTCCAGGCGCAACAGGCGACCAACCAGTTACTCGCGCTGACCGCCAAGCAGCAGTTCCAGATCCAGAACCTGATGGCGGCCCAATACCGCGCCGAAGCCACGGAAGCGGCGCGCCGTGCCCAGGCCGAAGCCGAGGGACGTGCTGCCACGACGAAGTTCCTCGGTACCGGTACCGCCTACACGCCCCAGTAGTCGGACGCCGGCCAGGCGGCGGCGGTTTCGCCTCCCGTCGCCGTCGCCGCGGGGCGCGTGATGCTCCCCTTGCGCGCCCCGCGGCACCCCTCTTGATGGAAGAGTCATGTGAACGACCTCAGCGTCATCGACCGGTTCATGCAGGCCTTCATCCGCTACATCGACAGCGGGTTCGGGCTGCTGGGCGGCGACGTCCACTTCCTGACCGCGACCCTGATCGGCATCGACATCACGCTGGCCGGCTTGTTCTGGGCAATGGGCGGCGAAGACAATGTCATCGGCCGCTTCCTCAAGAAGATCCTCTACATCGGCGCGTTCGCGTTCATTCTGAACAGCTTCTCGACCCTTGCCGACATCATCTTCAAGTCGTTTGCGCAAGCCGGACTCACCGCCGGCGGTGGAACCCTGTCGGCGGACGATCTGCTCAAGCCCGGCCGCGTCGCCTCGACCGGATTCTCGGCCGCCTGGCCGCTGCTCCAGCAGGCGTCCAGCATGATGGGGTTCGTCAGCTTCTTCGAGAATTTCCTGACGATCGCGGTGCTGCTGTTTGCCTGGGTGATCGTCATCCTGGCCTTCTTCATCCTCGCCGTGCAGATGTTCGTGACGATCATCGAGTTCAAATTGACCTCGCTGGCCGGCTTCATCCTCGTTCCCTTCGCGCTCTGGAATCGCACCAGCTTCCTGGCCGAACGCGTGCTCGGCAACGTCGTCTCGTCGGGGATCAAGGTGATGGTGCTCGGCGTGATCGTCGGCATCGGTTCCAATTTCTTCGCCGAGTTCACGACCTCGATGCAGGGGCAGGAACCCGATCTCGGCGCCGCGATGAGCCTGACGCTCGGCGCGCTCGCGCTGTTCGGCCTCGGTATCTTCGGCCCCGGCATCGCCTCGGGCCTCGTCGCCGGCGCGCCGCAGCTCGGTGCCGGCGCAGCGCTCGGTACAGCCGTTGGCGCTGCCGGCGTTACCATGCTTGCCGGCGGCGCTACGGTCGGCGCGGCCCGTGCGGTGGGCGGTGCTGCGCTCGGTGCGATCCGGGCAGGCACGACAATGGGTTCGGCGGCTTCAGCCTCCTACCAGCTCGGCCAGACTGCAGCCGGATCTTCGAGCGTCGGCGCCGGCATCGGCGGCATGGCGCAGGCGGCCGGCAATACATTTCGCCAGAGGGCTTCGGCAGCGCTGGGCTTGTCGGAAGCCGCCGAACGCGGTCGCGACGCCGCCTGGTCCGCTCTCAATGGCGGCGCCGGTTCTACCGGATCAGCTTCGGGCGCCGGCAGCGATGGCGCTCCGTCCTGGGCACGCTCGCTGCGCCGCCAGCAGGACGCCCGTCACCACCGCCATGTCGCCATGCAGACGCTGAAGGAAGGCGATCGCGGCGGCGCCTCCGCCACCCCCGACATCAAGGAAAGGGAAGATTGAGCCATGATCTTCAAACCCCATGTTCTTTAAGCGCGCCGTCCAGCGCTACGCGCAGACGCCCGAGCCCGAGACGCCCTATCAACGCGCCGGCCAGGTCTGGGATGACCGCATCGGGTCGGCCCGTGTCCAGGCCCGCAACTGGCGGTTGATGGCGTTCGGCACGCTGTCGTTGTCGACCGCCATGTCGGGCGCACTCATCTGGCAGTCGCTACAAAGCCGGGTCACGCCCTATGTCGTCGAGGTCGATCGCCTGGGCGAGGCCCGGGCAGTGACCGAGGCCGAAGCGGGCTATCACCCGACTGATCCCCAGATCGCCTGGCATCTGGCGAAGTTCATCGAGAATGTCCGTGGGGTCTCGCTCGATCCGGTGCTGATGCGCCGAGATTGGCTATCGGCCTATGACTTTGCCACGACGCGAGGAAGCCAGTTCCTCGGAGACTATGCGCGGGCCGCGGACCCCTTCGCCAGGATCGGCGAGCGGACCGTATCGGTCCAGGTGACCAGCGTTGTTCGCGCATCGGATCGCTCCTTTCAGGTCAAATGGACCGAGACGGCCTATGAGCGTGGGAGCGCGGCAGGTTCCTCTCACTGGACCGGCATCCTGACGATCCTGACGAAGCCGCCGGCATCGGCCGACACGCTCCGTAGGAACCCGCTCGGCATCTACATCGACGCGATCGACTGGAGCCGCGAACTCGAGCCTGCGGCGTCGGCTGCGCCCGCGCGCGCCGCCCAGCCGCCCAGCAACGTGCCGCTCGGCTCGCCGCTCGACCCGAACCTTGCCGCTCAACCGACCGTCAATACGGAGACCCAGCCATGACTAGAACTCTTACAGTCGCCGCGCTGCTGGCGCCTTGCCTGTTCCTTACTGCTCAACCCGCAATGGCGACCACGCACAAAACCACGCCGGTCGCGCAGGGCTTCATCAACGCCGTGCAGGTCTATCCGTTCGCTGACGGCGCCATCTATCATGTCATCACCGCCCCCGAGCGGGTGACCGACATCGCGCTGCAACCGGGCGAAACGCTGGTCGCCGTGGCAAGCGGCGACACGGTCCGCTGGGTAATCGGCGATACCACCAGCGGGTCGGGCACGGAGAAGCGAACGCATGTGCTGGTGAAGCCGTTCAGCGCCGGCCTGTCCACCAACCTGGTCATCACCACCGACCGGCGCAGCTATCATATTGCGCTGACCAGCGTGGCGAAGACAGCGATGGCGGCACTCTCCTGGACCTATCCCCAGGATGCGCTGATCGCATTGAAGCGCGCTGCGGCGGCGACCGAGGCAGCGGCTCCGGTGGCGGCCGGGATCGAGGTCGAACAGCTTCATTTCAACTATTCCGTATCGGGCGATCAACCGCCTTGGCGGCCGTTTCGTGCTTTCGACGACGGGCGCCAGACCTTCATCGAATTCCCGGTGACGCTGGCCGTCGGCGAGGCGCCGCCGATTTTCCTGGTGGACGGGAAAGGCGAGGCTCAACTCGTCAACTATCGCGTGAAGGGCCGCTTCTATGTCGTCGATCGGATCTTCGACGTCGCCGAACTTCGCCTCGGCACGAAGCACCAGCAGGTCGTCCGCATCAGCCGGGTGGCGGACGGCACGCCCAAGCGGAGGGGATCATGACCGTCGAGGCGGCAGCGCCACCGGCGCCCGAGGCCCCCGCCGCACCGGGCAAGCTGGACCCGGAAACGCTCGCGCTTCGCGCCCAACCGGCGCGCGCGATCCGTTTCAAGCGCGGCGCCGTGGTGGCGATCGCAGCACTCGGCTCCGTCAGCCTGATCGCGACAGCCTGGGTCGCACTGCGGCCGTCCGCATTGCACCTCGCTGGACAAGCCGATGACCAGACGGTCGCGGCGAAGGCGCCGGCCGATACGCTGAGCGGACTGCCGGGGAGCTATGGCGACGTGCCCAAGCTGGGACCGCCATTGCCGGGCGATCTCGGCCGGCCGATCCTCGACCATCAGCGCGCAATGGGCGTCGCGCCGGCGAGCGGCGAAACCGGACGCGCGGAACAGGCAGTCGCGACCGAACGCGATCGGCGCGCGGCGGAACTGAAGGCGGCGCGCGAGTCGGGCTTGTTGGTGCAATCCGGCAATCGCACCGATCCAAGCCGCGGCTCCGATGCGACACCATCTTCTCCCCCGGTAACGGCTGCGGAGAAGGACCGGCTCGCGATCGATCCAGATCGTGATCCCAATGCCCAACAGCGCAAGGCCGACTTCGTTGCTACGCGCGACACCGGCGGCGACGTAAACGAGCATCGGTTGAGCCCGCCGACGTCGCCGAACATGCTGTCTGCTGGCAGCGTCATCGCGGCCAGCCTGATCACCGGGCTAAGGTCAGACCTCCCTGGCCTCATCACCGCCCAGGTGACGGAGCAGGTGTTCGACAGCGCGACGGGCAGCATTCTTCTCATTCCGCAAGGCGCGCGACTGATTGGCAGCTACGACAGCGTGGTCGCCTTCGGCCAGAAGCGCGCACTGGTCGTGTGGCAGCGGATCATCTTGCCGGACGGCAGTTCGATACGGCTCGATAATGTACCGGCGACTGACCCGTCGGGCTATGCCGGGCTCGCCGACAAGGTCGATTTCCACAGCTGGGCGTTGCTCAAGGGCGTCGCGATTTCGACCCTGCTGGGCGTGGGCGCGAACATGACTTTTTCAGGGGAGAGCGATCTCGTCCAGGCGATCCGCGAATCCACGCAGCAAAATGTCTCGCGCGCCGGCGACCAAATCACCTCCCGCAACCTTCAGATCCAACCGACTATCACCATCCGGCCCGGCGCCCCGGTCAAGCTCGTGGTCCATCGTGATCTCATCCTCGCACCCTGGAAGGAATAGGAGCCCGATATGGCAGATCTCAAGCTCACCCGCCTGCCCGACAGAACGCCGGTTAAGCTGACCATCTGCATCGCCCCAGACCTTCATCTCGCCTTGGCGGACTACGCCGCGATCTACCAACAGGCCTATGGCGACGAGCAGGCAATTGCCGATCTGGTCCCGCATATGCTTGCCGCCTTCCTCGCGAGTGATCGCGGTTTTGCAAAGGCGCGTGAAGGGCTCACGGAGAGGCGCAAATGACCATCGAACCCGACACGGCACAGCCGGAGAGGCTGCTCAGGCTGGCGGAAGTTCGCCATCGGGTGGGCTTGGGCAAGACCATGATCTACGCCATGATCGGCGAAGGGCGCTTCCCGAAGCCATACAAGATAACGGCCGCCGCTGCACGATGGAGCGAACGCGAGGTGGAAGCGTGGATCGAACGCGTCGTTCGGGGAAATTGAAATAGCCAGAAACGTAAGAGGCCAATTTGTCTGCCTCTTTACCAACCGTTGTTAAACCGTCACGACTCCGTGCAGTCGATGACGGAGGAATGGGTGGGCCTGACCAACACAAGAATGCAGCATGCGGTGGGCCAAGGCTTTTTCCACACCGCCGAGCTACATGAGGGGAGCATGCTGCGACTTCGCTACGTCTATGATTGTGGAGCGATGACGAAATACCAGGTGGCTCGTTCAAACTGTATTAAAGGGCATATCAAGTCGGTTGGAGCCCGCTCAAAGCTCGATCTTCTTTTCATTTCCCATGTCCATGCCGACCACCTTAACGGCTTGACCCAACTTCTCGACAGCAAGAAGGGCGTTGCGGTCGATACGATCGTATTGCCATTCTTCAATGTTGCCGATCGCCTGATCGCCTATGCGCGCGACGCCATCGAAGACCCCGCAACGCTGCTTGATGACTTCTATCGGGAGTTCGTGATCGACCCGACAACGGCGCTGTCGGGATTTCGTCCACGTCAGATACTTTTCATGGTTACCGGTGGACCGGACAGTCCCGGCGCCCCGGACCTGGACGGCGGCAGGCCCGAAGGGCCTGACGGCCACGACATACAAGGTCTGCGCGACGAAAAGGGTCAGGTGACTTGGAAGCCACTAGGCCGGGGATGGATCAACTCTCCGAACGACCGAACCCAGGCAGAGCCGACACTTCCTGGTCCGATCGTCGCCACTCTCCCCGATAGCGTTGGACTGATTTCTCCGAGCGCAGATCCCAACTTGGGTTTTTGGCTTCTCTCTCCCTTCGTCGATCCGGCGGTGGACGCACAGCAGGCCGTATTTTTCCGCGCCCTGCTAAAGGCGCTCAACCATGGTGTCTCTGCCAAGGCCAAGATGACGGCTGCGGCCTTGAAGCCTTGGCTCGCTGTACCGACCAATCTGCGGGACCTCGTCACAAACCGGGCGGGAGACCTGACACAGGCATATTCCGCCGTCTCGAAGAACCTCAACATCACCTCGATGTGTCTGTATTCTGGACCGCTCCCCGACGGCGTCGTTCGACCGGAAGGACATTATGGGACTTTCGGCACCTGGAACGCGCAGGGCAAGGGCGGAATAGCCTGGCTGGGAACGGGGGACGCGGCACTGAAGGAAAACGCCCGACGACGGCGCTTTCTCGCGCATTATCGCAAGCTTCTCGGCGAAGTCGTCACGCTGACGGTCCCGCACCACGGATCGGAGGGCAATTTCGACGCCGAACTCCTGACCAAAATAGACCCCAGTTTCTGCATCGTTGCCGCCGATGCCATCGGCACATGGAGGCACCCCGGCACGGCGGTCGCGCAGGCCGTCGCATCCCATGGCCTCTTCCTGTCGGTCGTGACTTCCGACACCAAGTCATGCGTGCGCGAAGAGGTCGTGATCGGCTGAAGGCCGTCCACAAGCGGGAGTGACAAAGTGGAAGATGGCTTGCTCGTTCTCAAGCGTGATATCGACATCCGCAGCATCGCGGCACTGATTGAGCGAACTGCGCGTTGGGTGGACCCAGAGACCTTCAGGCTTCTGCCGGTATGGTTTCCCGAGTTTGCGCGGCGTGGTGCACTTTACAACGCGAACTGGTCAATTCGCCGGCAAAACACCAACCGCCAGTCAGGCGACGTCACCGACAAAATCGAGGGCAATACCCAGGCGAACAAGGCGCTATGCGAGGCCATGGGCATCACTCTCAAAGAAAGGCCGCACTGGACCTGTTGCCATATCTGGGGGGTCGACGATCCGACCTTCGTTAAAGCCAACTCGGTCGTGCAGGATCATCGCTTTTTCTCCTGCATCGCCAACATGGTCCTTCTGCCGACGCCACTAAAGGCATTCACCGATGTTATGCCCGAGGTGAAGGCAATGCTTCGCCGGTGTTCCGGAGACCTCTTCGGCTGGTCCTGCGATCACCCCGACCTTTTGCCGCAGGCCGGTGATGCCTTCGATCCCGCTGACTATCCTGAGAGTTGGAGGCACGCCGCGTCGGGTTCGGTGCCCGGAATAGTCCCAGTCAACGACAAGATCCGGGCCAAGGCGCGAAATCGCATGGCCGCGATTTCCCGCGACCTCGAAAACGCGGGCGAATTCTACCCCCGCGCGAAAGTTCGCGACGCGCTCTCTTATTGGAACATCACGCTGTGAGGTCAGCCCAATCGTAGTGACAAGGTCAGAACCACATTGCTCGCGTGAAGGCGGGTCAGGCGGGTACTGACGTGCGGACGTTGGCTTGGGCCAGATTGATGCCGTCCTGCTTCTTCTTCAGCGGCTTCTGGACCGGTAGCAGATAGTCCTGCCATTCCTGCATGAGCGAACGCCGCTTGATGAACGCGTCGCCACGGCGATAGGCCCGCGTGGTCTCGTCGCCGATCTGATGCGCCAGCGCCTGCTCGACGAGCGATTCCGGATGATCGGTCATGTCGCCCATATAATCGCGGAAGCAGCTCCGCATGCCGTGGACGGTAAAATGTCCAAGGTTCATCCGTCGGAGGACCATTGTCATCGCCATCTGGGACAAGGGCTTGCCCGGCTTCTGGCCCGCGAAGACATAGGCATCCGGTGCCTGGTTTGAGGTTCTTGCCTGTGCCTTGAGCAGCTCGACTGCTTTGCCGGGCAAGGGAATGCGATGCTCGATGCCCATCTTCATCCGATCGCCTGGCACGGTCCACACGGCCTGTTCGAGATCGAGTTCCGACCAGGTCATCTTCAGCGTTTCGTTGGTCCGAGTCGCGCACAAGATCGTGAGTTCGAGTGCCCGCGCGGCACTCGCGGGGCGTCGTTGCAGCTTTCCCATGAAATCCGGCAGATCATCATAGGGCATGGCCGCGTGATGCTTGACCTGGGATTTCTTGGCCCGGCGAGGCAGGAGATGCATCAGATTGCCGCGCCACCGAGCAGGGTTCTCCCAAGGGCTCACGATATGCTTGGACGCCTTCGCCGCATCGAGGATGTTCTCGATCCTGCCTCGCAGGCGACCCGCCGTCTCGGGAACCTTGCGCCAGATTGGGCGAAGGACGGTGACCACGTCGTCTGATGTGATCGCATCGACCGGCTTGTTCAGCAGCGACTTGGCATGCGTTTTGATCGTGTTGCGCCACTGCTGCCGATGCTTGGGATTCTTCCAGCCGTCCTCGTGGGCATCGATGTACGTTTCGGCGAACTGGCCGAAGGTCGGGACGCTGGAAATCTCGTCCGCAGCCTCGTCAGTGGTCACGGGAGCTTCCTGCTCAGCAGCTTTCGCTCGACGCTCTTCGATTGGATCAAGACCCTGCGCCAATAAGGCACGAGCCTCGGCAGCGAGGTCGCGGGCCGTCGCAAGCGTTATATCGGAGGCGGCACCCAGCCCCATCTCCCGGCGGCGTTTGGATCGCTCCCAGGCGAACACCCATTTCCGGGAGCCGCTGCTGTCGATGCGCAGCCAAAGCCCGCCGCCGTCACCGTGCCAGCCCGACGCCTTGATCGTCTCCACGCGACGGGCGCTCAGCTTGTGCATTGCACGAGACATTCGAATCCTCCTTCGCCCGTCCATCGGCTTCAGTCCGGGTCCGTCCGGGTTTTGTTCGAATCCCGATCTCCGCCGACAGGCTCAGTCCGGGTTTCCGTCCGGGTTTGAGTCGCGGATTGATGCGATCCGTTCCGAACCGCTGCGACCCGCATAATCCGATTGGACTTAGAGAAGCCGTTGTTTTACAAGGACTTTAGAGCATAAAAACAGCAGATTTGCTAGATCGCGAAAAGGAGGATACGAATCCCTCCGTCTCCGCCAACGGCTTGTCCACTGGGGTCCGCATAGGGCCACCGATATCGGCTTTTTCATCCTGGTTACCGACGTTTAGCAGGCCGGTTCGGCCTCGGCCGTCCGTACCCG
>Ga0105238_10000649_pt1 | contig 36526 bp, 18 predicted proteins | sample KBSC34metaG_FD_81526 | JGI IMG/M metagenome (GOLD analysis project Ga0105238, IMG submission 81526) | Corn rhizosphere microbial communities from Kellogg Biological Station, Michigan, USA - KBS C3-4 metaG | ecosystem: Host-associated > Plants > Roots > Rhizosphere > Soil | place: Michigan, USA...
ATGAGATTGATCTGGTCATCAGAACCACAGCCGACCCGCTGAATTCGAAAGGGGATCCTCAAGCACTGATGCAAAGCATGAATCGGCAAGTCGTCTACGAGAATGGACTTGATATCACTGAGGCAATCGTTGCCCTTGTGAACGGGCGATGACCCCCATCGTCACTGGCACTCTACATTCATGTCCTAACGGCTTGTTGAAAAAAAGGGGACTGGCTCACCCGCAACGCGCAAGCCGCTCCCCTATTCTGAACCCAACGAAATCGCGCACCCCGCCGACCCGCGGCCGGGTCACCCGCAACGCGCGAGCCGCTCCGCTATTCTGATCCCAACGCAATCGCGCATCCCGCCGACCAGCGGCCGGGTCACCCTTACGCAGAACGAGTTTCCAATAGCATCCCACGTATCCAATCAGGAAAGTGATCTAACCAACCAGCCTTCCATGAACTAATGCACGCGGCCAGTAACAAACAACCGATCCCGATCACAAACGAACCTGCGCCGCGCCAACCGCTCTCGCGAATCAGGTACATCACCGCCATCTCAGTCAGCCCCGCGGTGCCACTTGCCGCACACAGGAAACTGGACAGTCGATACAGGGGCATTCCAACGAGAACGCTGTAGGTCAGTGCGATCAGTGCCGTCGAGGCAACGAGGGCGGGCCCGTACCAATCGGGAACGACAATCGCGCTCCATTTAAGCCACACAAATCCGGCAATCGTCACGCCCACAAGCAGCGGCGCGCCGAGAACTCGCAACGACCAGGCGAATTCATCGCGGAAGGCCGCGCCAACCAATAACACGGCCGCAACCAACAGTCCGACCCACAAGGCAGGTTGCAATGGAGTAGGAACCAACGCGTTGTTCAACCCGGCGCAAGCGAATGCGCCGATGGCAGAGCAACAACCGACGAACACCTGCTTCGAATTGTCACGCACCAGCCCCAACATCAATTCGAAGGCCGCCAACAGCGCCAAAGGCATCCAATGGAATTCAGCGAGCGTCCACAAATTGGTGGTGAGCTGGTCCACTCGCGACATCACCAGCAGCGCGATTGCCAGACATTGTTCTGCCGCAGGAATTCGACGCACAGCCGCCAACGCGTAGAAGGCGATGACCGCCCACAACGTCAACCAGACCGGTGAACCCGCTCCGTGAATCAGCAGATTCAAGAACGCCACATACGGTCCCGAGCCTTGTGTCGAAGGAATCGACAGATACAGACACAACAGTGGCACGAACATCGCGAGACCGACTGCGTCCTCCTGTTTTTCGGCTCGACCGATTTCCAGTAGTAACAAGCCACCCGCCAGCATCAGCGGTACCAGAAAGTAAACTCCGAACGCGCATGAAAAGTTCATCGCGGATTGAGTCGATTCTCCCAACACAGGATCGAAGAACTGACACAGGGCGTAGGAACGAAAACCAAGACAGACTCCCAGAAAGACAAACAGCGACCAGGGATACCACGGCCACAGCCAGGGTGTACCGTTATTCCGAGTGTAGTTGCTGGTGCAATGGATCGCGGGAATCAACGTCAGCAGCACGAGACTCGCCGCTGATGGAAACAGAAAGATCCGCCAGAGCACGGTTTCTATTGGCAATCGCGGTCCCGCTGAGACCAGCAGAAACGGGTAAAAGAAGAGCACCGCCAGCAGTCCGTGATAGGGAATTCGGTACAGCAGGGGCAGGCGGATTCGTAATCCCAGCAGAATAAATTCGGACAAGACGGCGGAAAACGACCAACCCGTGAACAGCAGCCACCGTCCCGCCACGGGGTCGCGCACCAGCGATTCATCGAAGATCAAAGACAGCTCGACAAACAACAGCAGCAGGATCAGCAGAATCGAACGAGCATCGTCCCAGACCTTTCCAAACCGGATGATCACAAAACCGGTCAACGCAAGAAGCAGAGTGTACCCGGCAGTCAGCCATAGCAGGGGCCATGGAGAAAATGCCACCCCGCTGTCGGCGTGAAACCAATGAGCAATGCTGTGCAACACAAAACAAACGCTTAGCAGATAGAACGGGTTCTGCGAACAAAGTCGCCTCAACCACCAATTACGAGCGGGTTGTGGCACGGCAACCGAATCGGAAGAATTGTCAGACATGACTAGCCCTTCATTTCCAGAGAGAGCGTCTGTCGAACACCCGGTGTGTCCGAACGTGAAATCTGAATCGATAGCAGGTGGGATTTGTGACCGCACAGAAATGAAGACATCCCGTCTGTGCATCAACTGTGCCGCCAGAAATGGCGAAGCGACGAAGGTCTGATCAGAACAGATCTCAAACGCGTCTCACTGCGAAAAACGCCGTGAATCCATGCCGATTGCGTCCACATTTGAATTCGTCATCAATCTCCAAGTCGGGCCCATTCCAGACCCGAGCACCGTTCAACGCAGACTCGTTGTGCAATTGTGGCGCATCAAAAAGACACAATGACTTATTCTCAGCGATTCCGCAGAACTCGAATTCTTGGTTGTCACGACGACCTTCGTCAGTCTTCATCCGTCGTTCTGGGTTTCCGTGGAACTTCGATTTGACCATTATGAAGTTACTTGTTGGTAGGACGATCAACTCAGAAACGAGTTTCCGATGCGCACGCTTTTCACGTTCGTCACGATCGTAATTCTCTCCGTCTTCTCGCGGGCTGAGATGTACGCCGTCGAAGTCGATGCATCCAGTACGCGCGACGGCTCATCTTCGACTGGACCGACGGACGCCGATCGATTCAGCGTCGAACCATCGAAAGCCTGGTCTGGCCGTCCGGAGGCCCAAAGCTGGTGGTGGCAATGCCACTGGGACAAACCGCGCGATGTCGGCACGATCCTGCAGGTCGTGGGCGACGATCTTCTGCAACTGAAGCATGCGCCGCAGAAATACGTCTGGCAACACAGCCTCGACGGAACCAATTGGACAGACCTCTCAGAAACGGCCATCGCAGCAGAACGGCGCCTGTATCGCATACACCGGCTGAATAAGCCGGTGCGAATGACGCACCTGCGAATGAAGATTGAGTCTGCCGTTGGCGAATTTCCGGTTCTGCGACACGTCGAAGTCTTCGAAGCGATCGATGCGACAGTTTCGTTTCCAGACTGGGTCGTCGCTGTCAGCACCGTCGATCGCGAAGAGTTCCTCAAAAACAAAGGAGAAGGCAAACAATTTGTTCCTCTGATGCACCAGTGCCAGGGATTTGAACAGGCGCAAGCGCAATTCGTCTGGCTCGACAGTTTCGACGAGCGATTTGTCTCAGCCGAACCGCGTCCCTTGTGTGCCTTTCTCTCGGGAAACTTTTCGGACTTCTGCCAGAAAGACCGCAACGTCTGGCGCGGCACCGACGAAGTCGTGAAGGCCGGTCGCCTACCCATCTGGGCTGCCTGTGGAAGTGCTCAGGGGCTGGCGATCCTCGCCGACACAGGAGTCGACAAGCCCTGGGATTGCCCGCATTGTCGCGATCCATTGCAACCAAAGTCGCCCATCTACGGACACATTGGTCACCGCTCAAAGACATTGCGGAAATGCAGTGATTACAGTGAATGCCTGTTCGAACGAGGTCAAACGCGCGTGCTGTCACTCGTCGATGACCCAGTCCTGCGCGGATTGCCGCGCGAATTCGAAATCATGGAAAGTCACTGCGGTCAGATCGAGTATGCCCCAAAAGGCTGGATTCAGATCGTCACGAAAGGCACTAGTGGCCTGACAAGTTTTCAGTGTTTACGAGTGAAAGACCGCTATATCTACGCCGCTCAATTCCACATCGAAATGACCGGCACTCTCGAAAACTCGCGCCAGATCATGAACAACTTTCTGACACTGGCCAAAGAATGGGGAGGATACAACCCCCTTGCGACACCAGTCGATGTACCGCGATCACACAACAGCGGTCGATCACCGTCGGTCCCCGAACGCAACTGATCGCGTTCGAGGGACTCGTTATTCTGAGGCAAAGATCCAGCGAGTCATCGTCTCGGATTCACCAATGCTTCCAATCGCAACCGCATCGGTTCATTGATTCGTTCTTGAGCTGAATACAGGCCAACCGCTTCGGACGGGATGACTTCGGACAGTCGGTAATTTGCCATGGCATTGACCGCATCATCGCAGTGACCCAGATGCATTTCGCAAACTGCCTTGAGCAAATACAACCGCGCATTGTTACTCATCGTCAGCCCCTCGTCCGCGAATGCCAACGCATCCGCGTACCAACCCAGACTGTAACATTTGTAACCCGCGTCAAAGCATGTCGTCGGGGTCAACGGAAAGCAGTGTGCAGGCCCAAAACCCAATCGCGGTATCAAAACGCTGCCGGGGGTCTCCAAGCCCTTAGGTAAACCCATTCGAGGCACCGCAGCCGGTTTCGGCAACGACTTCTGCAGCGACTCCGGCGGCAACCCGTCTGGCACAGAACGACTTCGCGCCGCGGCCGAGGCGTCCGGGACGTAGTCAGGCTGTGGCGGAGCCGGCTGCGCATTGAGCTGAGAGGAATGCACCAGTCCAACCGACGCGAAACTGAGGCTGAGGAAAATCCATTGAGCGGCACGCATGATCGTTTCCTTCGCTTAAGATCGGCCCGCAGAGTATTCTCGATTGACAGTGAAACAAATCGCGACGGATCCCGTTCGTCAAACGACAAGTGGCACTGCAACAAAGCAAGGAATGTGCCATAGACCTTTGTGTCTGAGTTCCCGCCAATCTGTCATTTGATCGACGCGTCTGCGATCGATTCAGACTCAGGCTGGTTGACGAGACGGCAAGCCACTTAGTTGCGTCAGCATTCGATCAGCGGGTCGTATCCTCACGCTCGAATTGAATGGTAAAACAGCTCCCATAGCCAATTTGGCTGACTGCTGAGATTTGTCCACCAAAAGATTTCGCCAGCCGCGCAGCGATCGACAGCCCCAGCCCCACGCCTTCAACGCCTCGACGTCGAACTTCCTCTGAACGGCAAAACGGTGTAAACAAGCGCTGCATATCCGTCTCCGCAATGCCCCAACCATGATCCTCCACACCAATCTGCACCGATCGAGCAGTCCATCTCAATTGAACTTCGATCGTCGATTGCGGGTCGCTATATTTGCACGCATTGTCAAGCAGGATGTTCAGCAGTTCGCCCAACAGTTGCGAATGTACGGTCACTCGACAGGACGGATCGGATGGCATCCTCAAATGAATATCGCTGAATCGATCATGCGCAGACCATGTCTGCAAGTGACTCGGCAGCCAGATTGCCAAATCTACCGGTTCCAAGGCGAGAGCAGATGAATCGACATCGGTTCGAGCCAAAAACAAGAGCGTCTCAACCAACCGCGCCAGGTGACTGGCGTTTTGCTGAACGGTTGTCAGCACGCGGCGATATTCCTCCTGCGGACGATCGCGCCGCAACGCGACTTCAACCTGTCCCAGAATCGTGGTCAATGGCGTCCGAAGCTGATGCGATGCGTCGCTGGTAAATCGTCGCTGCCGCTCAAACGATTCTTGCAGCCGATCGAGCAAATCGTTGAAGGCGTGATTTAATTCTCCCAATTGATCTTTCGCAAGGATCCTGGGCAATCGCTGGCCCAGGTCGCCGACGTTAATGAGCCGCGTTGCTTCGGCCATTTCATTGACGGGTCGCAGAGCCCGTCGACAAATAGACCGTCCGATAATCAGTCCCGCAATCCAGATCACCGTGGAAAGGACCACCAAGGCGCCCATCAATCGACGCAAGGTTGTATGGACTGGACCCAATGACACGGCGGCGGAAATTGTCAATGAATCAGTTCTTGCATGATCATCGCCGCTGAAGTCGTGCTCGTCGTCAGTGTCTCCCGATCGCTGCTCGGCAGTTATACAACGGTGTCCAACCTGCCACGAAGAACCATTCCAATCTTCGAGGTACTCGGTCGGAGCATTCAATCGCGGCCTGATTCGATCAGCAACAGGGTTTGATCGATCGAGAATATCTCCATGAGTGTCTTCGACCAGCCATTCGATTCGATCACCCAGCGCGGAAAAATTGAGATTCAATCGGCGCGAAGACGGTTCCCATTCCAGGCCGCCCGAATCGGACTCCACAGCGGCCGACAAACTATTCAAGACCGCGTTGACTCGATCGACAACCTGCTGGTGCAGGTAGTTATCTGCCACCAGATACAGGGCGATGGAAAAGCCGATCAGAACCAGTGCTAACATCGAAAGAAAGAACAGCAACAGTCGCGTGGTCAGCGTCACTGGTTACCTCGGTGGCTTGCCGAATACGTACCCACGGTGCCGCAACGTGTGAATCATCCGAGGACCCTGCGATTCGAGCTTGCGCCTTAGTTCCATCACGTGCACTTCCAGTGTGTTCGACAGACCGTCATATCGCTCGTCCCACACCTGCTCGTAGATGCGCGTTCGCGTGACGATTTGATCGGGATGTCGTAACAGGAACACCAGCAATGCCTGCTCTTTGGCTGTCAGTTCCAGCCGAACGCCAGCTCGTTCGACTCGTTGAGTCACCAGATCGACATTCAAGTCGTCATAGGACAATGTCGAGGCACGGGGCTGATTCTGGCGACGAACGAGTACGCGAACCCGCGCCAACAACTCTTCGAAGGCAAACGGTTTGCACAGGTAGTCGTCCGCACCATGATCGAGCCCCTTGACGCGATCACCAATCGCATCGCGCGCTGTTAGAAACAAAACGGGCGTCGACGAATCACTCTGGCGGAGACGTTTCAGCAGCGTCAATCCATCGGTCCCTGGCAGCCACCAGTCCAACAACACTGCGTTCCAGGAACCGGACTTCAGATGGGCCCAACCCTGTTGCCCATCGCCAGCGCGCTCGACGATGAACCCCTCTTCGCGCAGCCCACGAACCAGGAAATCAGCGATCTCATCTTCGTCTTCGATGACCAGGACGCGACCGCTCATCATTCAGCCTTTCGAAATCCGGTCATATCGGTCTTCACCGAGAGGACGATTACGCGGACCGGATTATTTCTGGGCCTGAACTTTCCCATATTTCACCAGCTTCAGCGATCCGTCAGTCAACAATCCGACTCCCGGAGCATACAGCTTCTCTTCTTCATGCCCCGGTTCCAGCGGACTGCTCTCCTCAATCTTCAGGCAGTTGCGGAATTCACCTGCCGCCACTTTGACCGTTTCGCTGACGCTGTCGATTTCAGCGCGATCCATTGCGATGCCGGGTGCGACTTCTTGTTGAAATCTGGCTCCCAGTAACGGCAGACCTGGCATCGCCAGCCCGAACCGAGCGTTGTTCACTCCGGACATCCACGAACCGCCATGACTCGAGACTTTTCCATCTTTGTAGATGTCAACGTCTTCGCCAAAGTAGTAGACGCTGTTGGTACGTTTGCTGATGGCGAAATAGTTGCGAGACACTTCCACCAGTTCCCCGTTCTTCGTCTCCCGTTCCTCGACGACCCGCGTTTCCACACCATCAACGACTTTGACTTCGTTCAAAACCGTAATCGTCAAAGTCTCCTTACCTTCTTCGAGCACCAACTGGTAACCAGGTTCCAGCACAAAGTAAGGGTTCTTTCCTGTTGACGTCAAGAATTCCTTCTCGAAGGAAAAGTCGCTGGTCCATTCGTCTTCCTCAGACTCATCATCCTCTTCGATTTCAATCTTGCCCTTCTGATCGACCTTGACCTCGACTACTTTCTTGTCGGCGGTTTCGATCGTGATTTCGTAATACTCAAACTCCTCTTGCCCATCTTCGATTTCATAGACCGCTTCAACCTCTTTCAACGAGGCATTGGGGTATTTCTGATTCAAAGCATCGACGACCACTTTCGGTAGATCAACGACGTCGAGTTCCTTTTCCAAAGACTCAATCGATCCCTTCGCCGATGCGGTCACGTCAATCTTCTTGCCATCCTGTTTGATCGTGATTTCGTATTCGACCTCATCCTCTTCAGCTTCCTTGGTGGCTGAAAGGATTTCTGCGTTGGCAAACTTTGCTTTGATCGCGTCGATCACAACTTTCGGAACCTGATCCAGAGCAACGGTTTCCTCTTCAGCCCGTGCCGCATCCAAAAGCATCAAGTACGAAAACGCAATCAGCCCGCACCGCAGAAAATGTCCCATCATCAATCCCTTTCATCAGAAGTCAAAAGACGCGCCCTTCGCGACGTCGAAATCACGAATGGTCGACGCGGATTTTATCACTGAGGGATAAAGTCACGGTGAGCTGAGAATAAGAAATGCCTTATGCTCGGACTTCAATTCGAGGCGGTCTTCAGTTCAGGCACACGGCTTTTTGAGCCGCGTCCGGCAAGAGAACGTGTTTCGCAGATTGAGCCGAAACTCAACTCCACCTACTCACTTGGCCCGTGCTGCGAAGGTCTTCCGTTGGCATGATCCACCCGCGCCGGCTGCTTACAACGGTTCGTTCCGCTGTGCAAACGAAATCTCTCGACAACTCTGGGACGCTGCAGTGTAACCATCTCATTAAGCGATCAATCGCCGCGGCACGAAGGTCATTGAACAAGTGCCGCAGCACACTGCGATGTACTGCCAATCGCACAATGGCAGCGTGCTTCGGAACATGTGAGCCGTGATGAATCGGTGCCTTACCGGGGTGGCACGGTCTGCGTTGTAGTCGTTTGTGTGCTACCGCTCTGGATTGAGGTTGAAGTGGTCTGCTGGGTTTTTACGGGTGGTTGTAAAGCAGATCGAATCGAGATGAATTGGTTAAGAAGATCAAACCAGAATGGTGCACCGAACGAAATCGCGATTGCGGTCAAGATAATTCCAAACAGTTTTGTCAACCACCAATCGTACTCCTTGCGAGGCTCCCATTTCACATCCTGCCAACCGATAGCAAGTCGGCTCTTGTCGGCAGCATTTTGAAGTGCTTCGAGTTTCTCTCGCGCTCGCTTATCGTCCTTGTCACGATTCACTTCTGCTTCAGTGAGCCGTAATTGGGCATCGTCCACAGCCTTCTTAGCGCTCTCCAATTCTGTGGGAGGAACGCCTGGCTTCGATGCGTTGAGTGCCCCGTAGTAGCTTGTTCTCGCAATTTCCAGAGCGCTTCTTTGTTGGGCAAGCGCACCATTTCGTTCGGTGTTTTCTGCCATTGCCATCTCGACGACACTCTTCCGCAGGTTGTCGTCTGTGCTGAGTTGATGGAGGATTGCTATCGTGTCGACGTTCATGGAAGCCGCAACAAAGACACCAAGCCCAATGAGGGTCAAATTGGTCCAACGTTTATAAAGTCCTGACAACCGTTCCATCCGAGCATCGAACCACGCTTCAAGTTCTTTCTGGAAGAGAAGCATGTCGCCGGACGCTTGATCCGCAAGTGCTTTCAGGGCCTTCTTGAGGCTTTCGTCCCGTTCCTTCGGAGGACCAGAGGCTGGTTTTGTTTCTAGTAAAATCCGGCGGAAGAAATCAATAACCGCTTGAGTGACGCTCGCAATCCATTGGATGCAAGTTGCAGAATTGTTTTGTGGCGCTTTGGACGGATCATTCAACACAGCTTGGTCAATCAGCGATTTCAGGCTCGCGTTCTGCTGGGCTGTCGTTACAGCAGCGAGTGCGGCTGAAACCGCAGCCGGTGCAGGCAGATCCGCAAAAGGAACAACGATGAGGGCTTCGATCTGCGTTAATTCCGTTTGAGCCTGAGTCACCGCCGCGCGCGCCCCGGCCACCGCGTCAGACGCGGACGCACTCGTAGATGAACCAGTCCGCGCGATGACCGCTTCGAGATTCGCTTGAGCCTCCGTCACAGCCGCGCGCGCTGTTGACACGGCGTCTGGAACGGGTTGACCTGTGGCAGGATCAAGCTGTGAGTTGGCCGCTGCCAGACTCGCTTCGGCCTCCGTCAGTGCCGCACGCGCCGCTGACACCGCAGCGTCTTGGGCTTCGAGATCTGTTAATTTCGCTTGGGCCGCAGTGACAGCAGCAGACGCCTTTAACACAGCATCAGGTGTCGGCTGATTTTTGGCTCTGGCAACCAGAGCGTTGATATCCTCTAAATCTTTTTGGGCAGCGGCCAACCGCTGGTCGGCCGCCAGTTTCTTGTCACCGAATAGGATATTCATGAAGGCGCGGGAGAACACTGCCGTCGGTAGGTAGGAGGGTAAATTCGAGGTTCCAAACCAAAAATTCACGTCCTCCGTTTTCGGATGATTGTAAGTGCCCGGAAAGAGGCCCGAAATCAGCGGATGGTTCCACAGTTGCCAGCACGCGCCGTTTCCTTCCGGATCCTGCAACATCTCCCGCAGGCCAAGCTCCAGGTTCTTCGCCCTGGTTTTAAGCTGAGCCTCCATCAATTCTTTTGCGGCAGAGCAGACGATGCTCAGCAGGGCATAGATGAATGTCAGGCCAATGGCCACATCTAACATGAGCAACATGACAGATACTTTCTTTAGTTCAGACCCCTTCAACTGTGCTGCATATCAGAGCAGTTCGTAATGAGGAAGGGAAGCGGACGGCGGAGGGATCCGGTCGACTAATTCCGCACCGGTTCAACTATTCTAGTCGACCGCCTCCCGCAGCCTGAGACGGACAGCAACTACTGGTTGACATCCGTTTTCCTCATCGACATGATGTTCGATGTTCAACTCTAAACACGCGTGAGGCTGTATCCAAGACCATGCCAAGCGGGATGTGAAAAGATCCAATGTCTTTTTAAGAGAAGATCTCGTGCCGAAAGGAGATTGATGATGGCCAGTCGATTAGCTTCGACCTAGATTCCTATTGACCTCGGTAGGACTGCGATCGCATCGTGCGATTGTTTCGTGGCACCTCGCAATGAGTCGACGCCAGATTGTGCCGCTCGCTGCGAGGTTCCGTTCCAGCGAGCGACGAATGGATTGCTGACGTCGGCAAACGGCAACCAGGATCGTCGAGAAGCTTGGGAAATACAGCTCGCTTCGTCTTGAAGTACATTGGCGCTCGCCGCGAGCGCTTTGGACCGCCCCTCGCGAATGAGTGGGGACACTTTCAGACTGTCGAATCTGACTACGTCTCCTGGTTTAAGAGAAGTCGTAATTTCCCCCTGGCTCAATTGTGGCTGTCCTAAGAAAGATTTGAACGATCCGCGTGGAATCACATACTCTTCAAACACTCCATTAGATGAAAGATGTTGGAGGACAATGACGTCCATTTGATTGTTGAAGCCGTCGGCATCTGCGCCCATGTAATGAAAGTCGTTAGAGATATCTCGAAATAGAGCTCGTGCCGCAACTTGAGTATCCTGCGTTGCGATCAAGCCGGTCACAGTGACTTGACCAAGTTCATTGGCGCTTGTGGCGGATCGACCGCCGATCTCCGTTTGACGATATGGAACAACTTCAATACGATCTCCGTCTCGCAACCAGACGTCACCAGCGGAAAATGATTCCACCATCCATAGAGGAACGATTAGTCGCCGGCGCGTTCGGTGAGTGACGACCACAGCCGCGTCGTAATAGACCGAAATCGACGAATTCAGCGATGAGCTGAGGCCAATGGTCGTTGTCGCAATTGGATTGGTCGCAGAACTAGCTGGCGCTGTAGTCGGCGTAGTGTCACCCGACAACTTGGCAAGATCGTTCGTCAAAATCGTTCTGTCTCCGTCGTGGCCAGGAAGAAACACGCCGTCATCGTTCGCCCTGACCAATCGGTCTTTAATGCTCTTGAGCGCATCGTCACTGATCGTGTCGGACTTCACTTCGTTTACAATTGCCTTGGCGGTAAGCTTGGGAAGCTTCTCTGGTGTGTTATAAGTTTTTCTATCACCTGGTCGATGTTGACATCCGGACGCGAGAATGAGGCCCCTTGAATTGGGCCGGTTCCGACTGCGGCGTTTCCAGGTGAATTCGTCGATTTCGTACTGAGATCCCGCACCCCCGTTCGAAGTGTCGAATTGACAACTTCACCGAGGGTAATTCCCGCCGCAGGAATCGACACAGTCTTGGAAACAGCGTATGTTCCACCCGTACTGACTGTGCTTACCATAGCCGGCGGCTGATGGTGCTTGCAAACTGTCGCGCAACCGGATTGAGCAATCAGGACGACCGCCGCAATCGCATTACAAATCGCGTCCGTGCGATATGAAAGCATTTTTGTCTCAGCTCCATGGTGTGACGTCGACACCAAAATCATTCATAATTTGGTGGAAATGATACGCGACGATCGCCGTGCCATCTGTTGAGGCAGCGTGAACAAGGCCGACGACGAAGAAATACTTGTCATCCACACCTTGAACCAACAGTAACGATCCGCTGTCGCCAGGTTCGATGATTTTTCCTCCATCTGTACTCTCGACGATGATCTGTCCGGAGATCTCCTACTCTTCTACCGCCAATCCTTAGATTCAACTCTCCGGGACACGATCGAAGCGACAATTCGACCTGCCGCGCGAGTTCCATCATTTTTGCAAACGTAACCGGCTCAATTTCACCCATGTTCGCACTCAACTGTCCAAAACAGATCTCGGTGTCCGGATCTGACGAGCGCCAGGACACAATTCTGACGCATGCGACTCGCAACGATTGTGACCATTCAAATGCAGCATCAGAACGCTGGTTTCGATTAGATCATGGGCGGAAATGCCAATTTGTGCCGGATCGATGGGCACGTTGCGATCCGCAGCGGCAAGCCCGACGAACGCCATCCTATGGGGAACGCTCAACCCAATAAAACCGATTCGTTCACACAGACCTGAAGAACACTCAACTTGCTTGAGCCAAATACGATTGATGAACCTCTTGTGACAACAGCATCCAACCATTCAGCCGACAAGGCATAGACGAATGCTCACATTGCACCCATTTGCGTGCACCGCAATGTATCTCTTCGACGCGCGGTTCCCGTGGTCCGCTACCGTCTATTGAATGACTGAGTCGAGCGTTCATCATTTGTGCGAAGGCGTCGTCATTGGGTGCGTTTCAACCTGCACTTCCACGCCGTCGGACAAACGATCGCCGGGGTTGATGACGACCTGATCGTCGCTCGAGAGGCCGTTTGTGACGCCGATTTCTGAGCCGAAGTCTCCGGCGACTTCGATTGAACGGAATTCGACTTTGCCTTGAGTGTTAACGATCGCGACACGTGTGCCTGACGCGTTGAAGACAAGTGATGACGCAGGGATCAACAACGGTGGATTGACCCGCTCGACGTCCATCTTCACCTGGACGTACGAACCTGTCAGCAACGCATGATCGTCATTGGGGACCTGGACTTCGGTCAGCAATGTGCGGGTGATGGGATCAATGGCACGTGCGGTTCTTGTCACAGAACCTTCAAACACGCGGCCGGGTTGTTCGCGCGATGTGATCTGGGCCTGCAAGTCTTTCATGACCCCTGGCGCATAGATCTGCGGCACGTTGATAAAGACACGAACGGGATTTGTGCGGGCAATTTGGAATAACGCCTGGCCCGTTCCGTTTCCGGACGTCACAAGTTTTCCTGTATCGACGTGCCGGGCGGTGACTGTGCCTGCAAACGGACTGTTGATGACCGAGAATGACAGCAGTTCTTCGATGTGGTGCACGTTGGCAACGTTTGCTTCGATCGTCGCTTCACCCAATCTGACGGTTGCTTCCGCAACGGCCAGGCTGTTCTCGGCGTCGTCCAGTTCTTGTTGCGCGACGGTCTTCTTGGCAACGAGTGGTCGCAAACGATTGGTCGTGATCGCGGCAAGATTCACGGTTGCGCGAGCTCGTTCCAGGCTCGCTCTGGATTCGCCCAAAGCGGCTTTGGTCTGTTCCAATTGTGCTTTCACTTCCGGGATGTCGATTTCGGCCAGCAATTGACCTTCCTGAACTTCGTCGCCGATATCGACCAGCCAGCGTTTGATGTAACCCGAAGCGCGCGGATAAATCGTGATTTCTTCCATCGCCTGCACGTCGCCCGGCAAGGTGACCGCCGACACGGGCGGTGACTGACGCGGCTTGATCACGCGCACACTGGGCAGCGCTGTTTGGATCCGATGCGACTCGGCATGCAACTGTGCGGACAAATGTTGCCGTGGCGTCCAACCCGCATAGAACAATGTTCCAAACCCAGTTCCGACGATTGCCATCATCAGCAGCAAGCCTGAACGAGACAGATTTTTCGTGGGCCGTCGCAATTCGGGTTCGTCATGAGAGACGGAATGATGCACCGGAATCATGTCGGAATCCGGAGGCAAGGGCTTCGGGACACTGGGAGGACTGATCTTTTGTAAGGTCGTCATGATTATTTCCTACTCAATCAATGAGTTCTGGTTCCAAATGGATGCGCTTGGGATTCTTTTTCAACACGCTGTACACAACCGGGACGAAGAACAGAGTCGCGAATGTGGCAAGCGACAGTCCGCCGATCACAGCTCGACCTAAAGGAGCGTTCTGTTCGCCACCTTCGCCCAAGCCCAGTGACATCGGCAACATCCCTAACACCATCGCCAGTGCGGTCATGATCACCGGACGCAAGCGAGTGACTCCGGCTGACCAGGCCGCTTCGATCGAATTCTGTCCGGCCAATCGCTGATCGTTGGCAAAGGTCACCAGCAAAATCGAGTTTGCTGTCGCCACACCGATACACATGATCGATCCCATCAGCGACGGAACACTCACCGTCGTTTGGGTCACGAAAAGCATCCACAGGATGCCGCTCATCGCACCTGGCAAGGCCATCAAGATGATCAGCGGATCGAGCCACGACTGAAAATTGACGACCATTAGCAGGTAGACAAGAACGACCGCGAAGATCAGTCCGTAACCCAAGCCCAGGAACGACGTATTCATGCTTTGAACCTGCCCACGAACGGTGATCGTTGTCCCGCGCGGTAATGTCGGGCGGATTTCATTCAGGATCTCGTCGATCGCTGACGAAACTCGGCCGAGGTCGGTTCCATGCACTGCCGCCAGTACGTCAAAGCTTTGTGCGATGTTGTAATGCGTCACATTGGTGGGACCGAAGCCGTGCTGGACACTGGCCAGGTTACCCAACAGTTGCGATTGAGACCCCGTGCCGCTGGTTGTCACCGGCGTGCTGTTGATGGCATCGATCGAGCTGATTTTGAACTGCGGGGTCTGCACGACCAACGGGTACTGCACGCCTGACTTCAGGTCCAACCAGTAATTCGGTGCAGCCTGGCCGCTGGAACTGAGTGACACCAGCAAGTCATTGGAGATATCTCGCTCCGACATCCCCAACTGACTGAGCAAAGTTCGGTCGGCCTGAATGTTCAATTCCGGGGTGCGGATCACCTGCTGCAAGTGAGAATCGACGGCACCCGGAATCGCAGCGATCCGGTCGCGGATCTTTTTAGCGATCTGATAGTTCTCTTCATAGTTCCGACGCGGGCCAACGATTTGCACATCGATTGGTGCGGCCAGGCCGAAGTTCAAGACCTGCGTCACGATATCGGGCGGTTTGAAATAGAACGTCAGGTCCGGAAATCTTGAATTCAACTCCGTCCGCAACCGAGCGATGTACTCCGCCGTGGGCGCATGATGTTCCTCGAGCGAAATCAACATTTCGCCATCCGCGGCCGACATCAACGATCCGTCACTCAGCGCCAGATTGATACCACTGTTGGGAATCCCAATATTGTCGATAATCGTCTTCAACTCTTCCGGCGGTACGATCTCGCGCACGACTTCGCCAATCCGTGCAAACCATCGTTCGGTCTCTTCGATACGTGTTCCGGCAGGGGCACGCACGTGCAATCGCATCTGTCCCGAATCAACGCTCGGAAAGAAGTCACGACCCAGGATCGGCAACAGTCCGCTCGATGTGATCACCAGCACCGCAAAGCCGATTGTCACCAGCAATCGATGATTCAAGGCCGTCGACAGCCAGACACCGTACAGGTCTCGCAACTTGTCGAAGTAGTGATTGAATCGATGGTGGACGCGCCAGATCAGCGACAGTTTTGGCGGTTGATGCTGTTCGGAATTCGTTTCCGCCAGCCCGCCGTACATCTCCACTTCACTCGCAAGCAGGTAGTGGGTCAGCGTCGGAACCAGCGTTCGACTCAGGAAGTAACTGGTCAACATGGCGAAGACCACCGCCATCGCCATCGGGACGAACAACGACCGGGCAGCACCGGTGATGAACACGACGGGCACGAACACAATACAGATACACAGCGTCGCCACGAACGCAGGCGTCGCGATCTGTTGGGCCCCATCCAGGATTGCTGGGACCAGCCGTTTACCCATGTGCAGATTGCGGTGGATGTTCTCGATTTCCACCGTGGCATCGTCAACCAGGATACCCACCGCCAGTGCCAGTCCGCCCAAGGTCATCACGTTCAACGTATGACCCAGAAATGCCAGCGCCATGATCGAAACGAGGATCGACAACGGGATCGAGATCACCACAACCAGCGTGCTGCGCCACGACCCAAGAAACAGCAGAATCATCAACCCGGTCAAACCGGCCGCGATCGCTCCTTCAACCAAGACGCCATGAATCGCACCACTCACGAAGATCGACTGATCGGAGAGTAATGTCGACCGCAGAGTTTCAGGCAATGTTGACATGATCGCCGGCAGGCGACGTTTCACACCATTGACGATGTCGAGCGTTGACGCACCTGACTTCAACACAGGTTGCAACACGCCACGTTTACCGTCGACGCGAATGATGTTGGTCTGCGGCGCAAACCCATCGCGCACCTGAGCCACATCGCGAATGAAGATCGTGCGCGTACCAACGGATTTGATTGGCAAATTGGCGATTTCGGCCACGACCGTTGGACTGTTGTTGAGGCGTACGTTGTACTCCTGCTCGCCGATTTTAGCAGTGCCGGAAGGTGCGATCAGGTTCTGAACCGACACGGCCGCAGAAACATCGGCAGCCGACAGATTCCAGGCGTACAGCCGTTCGGGATCGATGTCGATCATGATCTGTCGGACCGTTCCACCGTACGGATAGGGCACTTGAGCCCCTGGAACCGTCGCCATGCCGGGACGTAACCCGTTCACCGCGTTATCAAACAACTGCTGTTCGTTCAGCGTGTCGCTGCCCAACGAAACCTGGACAATCGGCACGTTGGCAGCGTTGTAGCGCATCACCAGTGGTGGGAAAATCCCGGGGGGCATGGCACGCAACACTTGTTGGGATGTGGCCACAACCTGCGAAATGGCGCTGTCAATATTCGCGCCTTCCTGCAGGAAGATCTTGACCACGCTGACACCGTTCAGCGATTGGCTTTCAATATGTTCGATGCCGCTGACAGTCGAAACCAGCACGCGTTCATAGTTGCCGACAACGCGCGTTTCCATTTCATCTGGCGAAATGCCCGTGTAGTTCCAGATCACAGCAACGACCGGGATTTGAATCTCGGGAAAGATATCGGTGGGCATGCGGTTGATCGTGACGACACCCAGAATGGCGATGAGAATGGCCATCACAACAAACGTGTACGGTTTCTTTAAGGCGGTTCGAACGATCCACATGATCTGACCGTTTCGTCAAGGTGTGCGGAAGGCGAGGTTATTCGACAGGCGGGACGTCGATTCGACGGGCATGAACAACCAGGCAGGTTTGGTTTCACCAAGTGGGGCTTATGGCAAAATCAGGACAGACAACTGGCAACAACCTGCTGCGATCCATCGCCCTCAGGTGGTAAGTCAGGCTGATCGACCGTTCGATCATTCCAGCGCTGTTTGCACGATTCGGCGTGCTCTCGCAGCAGCAGACCAGCGGTGATCCCGTCACCTGCTTCTAGAGCATCGACAGGCCCGTCATGTTCGCGCGCGCGTTCGACCAGATTCGTATCCTGGTGACGTCTCAGATACAGCCGAACGCGCGCTTCAAACGACAATCGGTCCCACGACTGAATCAGAACCTCGTTGTCCGAGGCCACAACGATCGCGCGATGAAAATCCAGATTGTGTTTCGCATACCCTTCAATGTCGCCGTCGCGTGCCGCCTGATGAATCTTGGCTAGCGACTCGCGAATCGTGGCGACGTTTCCTTTTAGTCGAGGGGCCGCCAGTTCAGCAGCGAGTTGCTCCAGGACGCCACGGACTGTGTACGCCTCTACCATTTCTCGATTGCTGATTTCGCGAACGCGAGTCCCCCGGTAGGGAACCGACTCTACTAGTCGCAACGATTCAAGCTCTCTAAGTGCTTCACGGACCGGCGTTTGACTCGTATCGAATTCGCGGGCGATTTCCAATTCGACGAGCCGATCACCGGCTTTTAAGGTGCCGTCAAAGATGCGCGTTTCGAGGATCGTGCGAATTCGATCACTCATGCACAGCCGATCGTGAGTCATCTTCAATCCAATCACAAACCGTAAGCGTTTAGTCACAGGCAATTTGCGTCCGAATCCGCAAATCGATACTCGATTATCGATAATATATTATCGATAATGTTGACGAAATCCAGATGCCGCGTTCTAAGATCGTTTACAGGTCAGCGCAATCTTTCTTTCAGAGTGAAATGAATTTTCTCACGAAACCCCGTCGTTTTGCGGATTCGAGGCGACCCGCAAACAGGGCCTGTTGGTCATCGCACATTGGTATTTTCGGGATTTGCAATTTCAGCTCGAAGCGGCCAGTAGTTCGAATAGCCTGGCCTAAAGGCCAACGGGCTGGCAGTTCGAAGTCCAACCGAACTGTCGACCCGTTGGGCCTCGGAGATTATTGGGGCACGACCACCAGGGCCAATGGCGAAGCGCCTCCTCCCTGGCTATTGGAATTGCTGGCCCATTCGGGCCGGAAAGCGCTCACATTCAACGCAGACGCCCGCGCTGAAATCGCAACAAAATCAGCCCCCACCCCCGCCCGCGCCGACAGTCGCGTGGAATGTCGACAAACGACCACTCCACCCTCTTGCGGTGCCCATCTCGCTTAAATTGTGATCGAGCACAACTTATGGAGATGCCTGCCCGCTTCCAATGGGTTCCGATTCCCCGATAAATTCAAATTCTACCGATTACACCCACGGGTCGACCTGAAACTTGGGACGTTTCACACAGGTAGGAATTGGTGAACGGACTTGCCTTCCCGCAGGAAAAAGCCATGTCGATCGCCACTCATCGCCGCGAGTTTCTCAAGCAACTTGGTGCCGCTGGTGTCATTTCGCTGGGCACGATGCCGCCACGTTTTCTCGCGCGAGCTGCCGAGGTGACTCCGACGGCCGCCGCCGATCAACGAGTGCTGGTGCTGGTCCAATTGGCAGGTGGAAACGATGGACTGAACACTCTCGTTCCGCATGGTGACGATGCGTATTACAAAGCACGTCCGGGGATTGGCATTCCGAAAAATCAAGTATTGCGGATCGACGATCGATTCGGCCTGCATCCGCGGATGACGGGCCTGAAGGAACTGTACGACGAAGGAAAGCTGGCGATCGTGCAGGGCGTGGGTTACCCCAAACCCGATCGATCTCATTTTCGTTCGATGGACATCTGGCAGTCGGCTCAACCACAGAATGAAGCGCCGCGCGATGGGTGGCTGGGGCGAGCGTTAGAATGGCAAACGGATCGTGATCCACGACTGGCCGAAGCCCTGACGCTGGGTACGGAAAAACTACCACTGTCCTTCGTCAGCGGTCGAGTCACCGTTCCCACGCTGCGGCGGCTGGAAGACTTTCAACTAGTCGATGGCCAGGGGCCTGAATCACATCGAGGGCTGAAGCGCGACGCCTTGAACAAAGTGGTCGCCACCACGTCGTCGAAATCAGCGGAGCTCAACTTTTTGCGACGTGTGACCAGCACCGCGCTGACCAGTGCCGATCGACTCAAGAGCTTGACGGCGACTTACAAACCCTCGGCCGATTATCCTGAGACCGGCCTTGCCAATCGGCTCAAACTGATCGCGCAGATGGTGGTCGCCGAATTGCCCTCGCGCATGTACTTTGTTTCACTCGACGGTTTCGACACGCACGCCCAGCAGGAAGCCGGACACGCGGCCTTGCTCGCGGAACTCAGCGGCGCCATTCGGGCGTTCGAACGAGATCTGGCAGGACATGGGTTGTCTGATCGAGTTGTCCTGTCAACCTTTTCGGAATTCGGCCGGCGTGTCGCTGAGAACGGCAGCTTGGGAACAGACCACGGCGCAGGGTCGATGCTCTTTACGTTGACACCCAAAAAGGCAGGTCTGTTTGGCACTCATCCCAACATGACTGATCTGGACGATGGCGATCTGAAACACACAGTCGACTTCCGTTCCGTTTATGCCACGCTGTTGAATTGGCTGCAGATCCCAGCCGAACCGGTCTTGGGTGCTGGATTCGATCCGATGAATTTTGTCTGATCGATCGAATTCGAAGGTAATTGATCAGTTTAAATCAGTTACGGCCTTGGGGCGGATTAGGGCTTATCCATCTGAATCGCCACCTCGATTTCAGGCTCGCAAGTCCGTTAGGAATTGCCTTATGCTTGGACGATCGGTCAGCGTGATTTTGCGCTGTCGATTTCCTGTGCCAAAGCCTGGTTTACGGTTGATGCCAAACGAAATCCTCGAAATCTGTCTTGTCACAATGCGCACCGCGCCAACGGTGTTGGTGATCATTTGCGGATTCGCGTTGAACTATCGTCAACGACGAGAGCGGCCTCGCGTTTTTAACTTGCTGGCACTGGCAGCAATGATCGAGGTCGCTCAGATTGGCTGCGGATTGGTATGGCGTCTCCTCAGTTCCAGCTCAGATCGATCTGGAGATTCGCAGTTCGTGTCGTATGTGGTTTTTCTCACGATTCTTCAATGCCTGAATGCCGTCTGCTGGGCGTTGATGTTGTGGGCCATTCTGGGAATTGATGCCCGGCCCAACACGTCCGCCAGAAAACCAGATTGATGACGCACTGAATCTTGCTCGTTTCCTATCGAAAGATGTGGCGAGATGACTCCAACAATGTACACCGTGATCCAGACAGTGACTGTGTTTCCATGGTTATTCGTTTTGATGGCCGGTGCGTTCGTCAGTTTCTCGCGTTACAGAGTAAATCCAATACGCTATCGAAATGTCCTGATCGCAATTGGCTTGGCAGTGGGTTCCTGGCTCACTTCGGCAATTCTGCATCAGATCGGCTGGCCAATCATTCTCACGATGATCGACGATCTCGGCAGCCAACCGAAGGTAATCCACGCAATTTCCGTACTATTGAGCCTCCCGGGCGCGATCATCTATGCAATTTCGTGGGCGTTTATTTTTGGCGCGGCATTCGGCCGTCAAAGCCCGCCGCAGTCTCGTTACCTGATCGAAGATCGAGAGGACGAAATTCTCTGAGGCCTCGGAACTGGGCACGTTGCCGACTCGTCGTCGCACCGTCGCATGTCCGTGCTTGGGCTTCAGGCGAACATCCGATGTGAAATCTGTAAAGATTTGCATTCAGTCCAGCCGCTGCTTGCGAGCAGTTCCGAGGCGCGTTACGTTCCACACCATACCAAAACTTACGTTAGCGACAGGTTTCTAATTCCAGTCGCTTCGGTTGGATGTGATGTGACCGGCAACGACCCCGCGCTCAGGAGTTCGTAAGAATGCTGCGTTTTTCGATTCCGAAGTGGTTCAATCATCTCTGTAAGCGGCATCCCTCTCGGAATCGAAGCAGACGTCAACGTCAGACGATCGAACGACTCGAACAGCGACGGGTCCTTTCTTCCTATTCTGTGACATCCCTGCTGGATACGGTTGACGCCTCTCCCGGTGACGGAGTTGCCGCCGACGCGAACGGCGTTGCCACCTTGCGTGCGGCGGTCATGGACGCGAATGCGACTGCGGGCGCCGATACGATTACTCTGGGCGCTGGCACCTTCGCCATCACGATCGCTGGCAAGGGCGAAAATAACTCCCTTACGGGCGACCTGGATGTCACAGGTGATCTGGTCATTCAGGGAGCGGGCGCCAACCAAACCATACTCGATGCGAATCTGCTTGATCGGTACTTCCATACATCAGTCGGAAGCACACTGACTCTGCGGAATCTGACCATTCAGAACGGTCGCGAATCCAGCGGCGGAGCCATCGAAAACAACGGGACACTCAACCTCGAAAATATCATCCTGACCGGCAACGCGACGACGCTTAGCGGGGCGGCGATCAAGAACAATTCGGGCAGCGTGACGCTGCAGTCGGTCACTCTGATCGGGAATGAAACGCGTGACGTCGTGCCCGGCGGCGGCAATTCCATTGGCGGCGGGATCAGTTCATTCGGCGGCACCCTCGTCATCAACGATTCCCAGTTTGTGAACAATGTGGCTGCCGCCGAAGGGGGTGCCATTGATGCTCGCTCGACCAATCTCCAGGTGACCAATACGGCTTTCAGCAATAACTCGGCGACGTCCGGTGGCGCCGTTCGTCTGTTCAATGGAACGGCGACCTTCACTAACGATACCTGGAACGGCGATCATGCCGTCGTATCGGGCGGAGCGATCACCAGCAACTATTGCGCGCTGACGATTTCCGGTGGTTCTTTTACGGGAAACTCTCTGGCAGCGGCCCCTGTCGGCACGGTACGCACGGGTGGTTCACTGTCTCTCGCTGGGCTGAGTTCAGCGTCCACGATTGTGAATATCAATGGAGTGACTTTCCAGCAGACAGGTTCAGGAGATGGGGGCGCCATCTACAACTCGTTCGGTCGGGTGAATATCACGAACAGCACCTTCGACCATGTCACCGGTCGCAACGGCGGCTCGATCTTTAACAATCAAAGCAGCCTGCTGTTCATGTATAACACGACGATTACCGGAGGCACGGCCGAACTGGGTGGTGCTCTGTACAACGGCGGGCAAGCTCAACTCTACAACAATACCGTCAGCAACAATACGTCGACCGGCAGCGCGTTCGACCTGGCTGCGGCAGTCTGGCTGGCGAGCGGTAATACCATTGCGATGAATAACCTGTTCGCCGGAAACGTCGCGGGTCGCGATGCCAGCGGACTGTTCACCAGCCAGGGAGGCAATGTCATTGGTGTTGGCGACTGGTCGATTGGGTTCACGCAACCAACCGACAAAGCCGGTACAGCGGCTTCGCCCATCAATCCACAATTGAGCCCCCTCGCCGATAATGGCGGGCCCGTTAAAACTATGGCCATTTCGAGTCTCAGTCCGGCACGCGATGCCGGCGTTGTGGGCGGTCCCGCGATCAAGGATGCCCGTGGTCTACCCCGCAGCGGTGGAATCACGGCAGCTCTCTATGACGCCGGCGCCTATGAATACCAGAATCATGCGCCGGTGGCCGGCCCCTTTAATGTGACAGCCAGCGAAGACCAGGTTTTGTCCGGTCAATTGCTTGCTGTCGACGCAGACGGAGATGCCCTGACATACGAAGTGACTCAGTTGCCCTTTACGGGGACGTTGGTCGCTCAGCCAAACGGCCAGTTCACTTATACTCCGCCACTCAACTTTTCCGGAAACATCTTCTTCCGTTACCGCGTGTCAGACGGGCGCAGCTACTCCAACAATGTCGACGGACACATCACGGTGCAACCGGTGAACGATCCTCCGACAGTGGCAGATCAGGAATTCACGATTGCCGAGGATGTCGCCACCGGGACATTGATCGGGTTCGTTACAGCGTCTGACATTGACAGCACATCTCTCCATGGCGAGACCGCTGTCGCCGACGCAACGGGAGCCATCGCGTTCAGCTCCACTGGCGCTGTCTACGTTGCTGACGCCTCCAAACTCGACTTCGAAACTCATCCCACGATCACTATCGTCATCCGTGTGGTCGACGATGGCAATCCGGCCGCATCGGCCCAGGCGACCGTGACCGTTCACGTGACCGACGTCAATGATCGTCCGAAGATCACGACCAACGTCTACGATGTCCTCGAGAACTCACCTCTGGGCAGCGTTGTCGCTACCGTTCAGGCGACGGACGATGATGCGGGGCAGTCTTTGACGTACGAATTCGTCGGCAGCGGCTGGCCGTTTGCGATCAATTCACAAACCGGCGAGGTGACCGTGATCGATGCTGACGCCGTGGGTGCGGAAACGGAACAATACTGGTTCACTATCGTCCGCGTCACTGACAACGGCGATCCGTCCCTGAGTACGCAAGAAGTCGTCTTTTTCCACCTGGTCAATGTCAACGACCCGCCGACAGTTCCAGATCAGACATTCCAGGTCGCGGAAAACTCCGTTGATGGAACGTACTTCGGATGGTTGCAAGCGACCGATCCCGACAGCAGCAACGTGTTTGCCCAGATTGTCTCGGGCAATGACAACGGAGCAATCGGAATCAACGGCCCGTTCCTTTACGTGCGCGATGGCAGCCAGCTTGATTTCGAGACCACACCTACGATCAATCTCGTTGTGCGCGTGACCGACAACAATGACCCCGCGGCATCGACTCTGGCCAACGTCACGATCAACCTGACCGACGCCAACGATCCAGGGCACCTCGATTTCGCCATCTTGCACGTCGATGAAAATTCGGCCAATGGAACGATCGTCGGCACCGTCCCCTACGTCGACGAAGATGCCGTGCAGAATCTGCACTTCGAATTCCTTGGCGGAAGTGCCGCCTACGCGATCGACCCGACGACGGGCGTCATCACCGTCGCCGACTCGTCGTTGCTCGATTACGAATCGAACCCGACCACACAATTGCCGGTCCTGGTCACAGATATTGGTGAACCGACATTCCAGCAGTTTGGCTTCATTCAGTTCAATCTGAACGACGTGAACGACGCACCGACGGTTTACCCTGCTTTCGAGAGACTTGATGAGAATTCGTCGAACGGGACGATTGTGGGAAGCGTTCCGGCTACGGATCCCGATCTGGGCCAGTCGTTGACCTTTGCGATCGTTTCGGGCAACGCGTTCGGAGCGTTCGCGATCAATCCGGCGACGGGACAAGTCACGGTCGCCAACGCGCCGTTCCTCGATTTTGAATCGTTTCCTTCGTTCACCCTGACGATCCGTGTCACGGACAACGGATCGCCAGCATTGTCGAGTACGGCGGACTTCACGGTGACGCTCAATGATCTGAATGAAAGTCCAGACGCGATCGACCGAGCGTTTACGCTGAACGAGAACGCGGGGACCGGTGCTATCATTGGGTCTGAGTTGGCCGTGGAGTGGGATGCCGGCCAGGTCCTGACGTTTGTCATCGTTGACGGCAATACGGGCGGCGCGTTTGCAATTGATCCCGCAACTGGAGCGATTACCGTCGCCAATTCTGAAGCAGTTGACTTTGAGTCGACCCCAACATTTGCGCTGACGATCTCTGTCACCGACAATGGTAGTCCCGCACTCTCGGATACAGCGACCGTGACCATCGCGCTCGCCGACGTAAATGAACTGGCCAGTTTCCCCACCAATAGATTCTCTATTACCGAGAATACCGCGAACGGAACGGCTGTCGGATTGGTCACGGGCAGTGATGTCGACGCAGGTCAGACGCTGACCTATGCCATCGTTTCAGGGAATACCAACGGCGCCTTCGCAATCAACGCTGCAACCGGGCAGATCACGGTGGCCAACTCGGCAGCACTCAATTACGAAGACACATCCGGATATGAACTGGTCCTCAGTGCCACTGACAACGGGACGCCAGCTCTGACCGCATTTTCAACGGCCGCAATCATCGTGACGGACGTCAATGAAGCACCGGTATTGACCGCCAGGTCGTTCTCGCTGAACGAGAATTCTGCGAATGGAACGGTCGTGGGCAGTGCGGGCGGGACCGATCCTGACTTCGCACAATTACTCACCTACTCGATCGTCTCCGGCAATACGACTGGTGCCTTTGCAATCAATGCTGTGACGGGTCAAATCACCGTGGCGAATTCGGTGGCGCTCGACTTCGAGACGACGCCGTCGTTCAGCCTGATCGTTCGCGCGACCGATAACGGCAGCCCCAGCCTGTCGACCAGCGCCACAATGACGATTGCCTTGAACGACGTTGCCGAAGGTCCCGTCATCAAACCTCAATCGTTCTCGATCGCCGAAAACAGCGCCAACAACACCGTCGTTGGTACCGTTCTCGCCAGCAATCCGATTGCCGGACAAGGATTGACGTTTGCCATCCTGTCGGGCAATACCGGTGGCGGCTTCAGCATCAACTCCTCGACAGGCCAGATCCGCGTGGCAAACCGATCGGCTCTCGATTTTGAAACCAGTCCGACGTTCTCACTGGTCGTTCGAGCGACTCAGGCAGGTTCGCCGGGCCTGTCATCGACTGCCACGATCGCAATCTCGTTGACCAACGTGAACGAAGGACCGTCAATCGCAGCCCAGACGGCGTCAATCGCCGAGAACTCTGCCAATGGAAGCCTGGTGGGAACGATCGTGGCGACCGATCCCGATCTCGGGCAGCCACTGACGTACTCCATCACATCGGGCAATACGAACGGTGCCTTTGCGATCGACGGAGCAACAGGGCGGCTGACAGTCGCGAATACCACAGCCCTGAATTACGAAGCGCGGACGTCGTTCAGTCTCGTGGTCCGAGTTGCTGATAACGGATCTCCAAGTTTGTCGGCATCGGCCACATTGACGGTCAACGTGTTGAACGTCAATGAAGCTCCCGTCGTCAATGCCCAGTCGTTCAGCATCGCCGAGAATTCCTCGAACGGCACAACCATCGGCACCGTCGCCGCATCCGACCCCGATTCCGGCCAGTCCCGCACCTGGTCGATCGTGTCCGGCAACACGGGCTCTGCCTTCTCCATCAATGCGTCAACCGGTCAAATCAAAGTGGCCAACTCCGCGGCTCTCGATTTTGAAACGAACCCCACGTTCAGCGTCGTTGTTCGCGCAACTGACAACGGAACTCCGAACCTGTCGACGACGGCGACCATGACGATTTCGTTGACCAACATCAACGAGGCTCCCGTCATCACCGCACAGGCATTCTCACTTGCCGAGAATTCCGCCAATGGAACGGTCGTTGGCACTGTCGTTGCCACAGACCCGGATGCCGGACAGTCATTGGCCTACTCGATCGTTGGCGGCAACTCGAACAATGCGTTTGCCATCAACGTGACAACGGGCCGGATTACTGTGGCGAACGCAGCGGCATTGGATTTCGAAGTCACCCCGACCTTTGTGTTGCAAGTTCAAACTCGCGACAGTGCCAGCAGTCCGCTATCCACAATCGCCAATGTCACGATCAGCTTGACCGACGTATTTGACAGTGTCGCCATTGATATCGTACCAGGCGATTCGTCCAACACCATTCGGCTCAACCGCAATTTTGAAGTCGCCATTCTCTCGACGGCCACATTTGATGCCCGCAGTATTAATGTCAATTCCGTGCGCTTCGGAAAACAGGGGACGGAAGACTCCGTGAATCGCAACGGGCAGGGACAACGAATCTACTCGTACCGCGACGTGAACGGTGACGGCAGGCTCGATCTGGTCATCGAGATTAATCCGAGTGCAACCGGCCTGAAGATAACCGATACACTGGCCCGCTTGACTGCCATATTGACCAACGGACAAACGGTCACCGGGTCCAGCACGGTCAACGTCCGTAAAAACTGACGATGATCTGACCGCGCTTCCGTTTGCGAGGAGATGCGATAGCAAGGCGATAAAGAGGGGACGCAGCGCGACATCCTCATTTTCTCTGTATCGTCCGCCTCTTCCCATTCGCATTTCCGTCCCCGGGAGGGCGATCGGCGAAGCTCCGCTGAGCCGCGCATTTGCCATCTTTGTGTGCCACGCTTTTGGAAGTCCTCCGACATGACCGTGTCTTCAGGGAATATAAACGAAAAGTTTCCAGCCAGTAGAGTCGGGCTTTGGCAGACGCGGACGGCACCAGAAGATTGCCTGCACACTTTCAAAGTATGCACTTATGCTTGACCACGTACTTGCGCACGAAACTGAACACCCATTAACTATTGATGGACAATGGTTTGCGACGATTCCGCAGTTGGTGTTCAGAGAAAAGGCCAAATAGTGTTTAGCCATAGAGGACGCAAAGGTCACGGAGGAAGGCGCAGGAAGATGAAGATGCCAAGACATTCGGCCTTTGGATTGGCCATCGCCTCTTCGCTGTGAACTCCGTGCCCTGTGTGGCTGGAAACTGTCCCGTCTTCATTCCCCCTCCCGAAGGACACGGTGTCGGATCGGAGAGAAGGGCACTGGCGTAGCACAGTGGCACACCGACCAGATGAAGAACATGCTGAAGACACGACTTTGTCGCGGCCTCCGTTGACGTGGCACCCGCAGAACCGCCGTGCGACCTAAGCGCATCATGGACTGCGACTGGACACTTTGCCGACCATCGCCGCCTACGGCCTAGAGGCCGCCAGCAAGCGATGAATTCCGAAAAATCGATGAATGCCCGGGTTTTATCGTTGATTTCATGCAAAAACCGCGCCCTGCACCCCTAGCCCAAAATCCTACGCCTCTGCTAGAATTCCCGCCCTTCGGCTCTTAACGGTACGGCGAGGACGTTCTCGTCGGCAGAGTTGTTGTTTTACTTGGAACGGTAATTCGAACGAATCGGGTCTCCGGCGCGAACGGAATACGGGTTTCACGGTGTTCAAACGAGGCGTCCTTGGTTGATCGCCGCAACTGGTTAGGTCAGGAATAGCATGGTTGATCGGAATCTACTGCGAGAATTTGACATCTCTGACGACGAGCTGGAATTAGCCACTAACATCTCACTGGCCGAGCTTGAGGATGAGGAGAAGGACGTTCTCGCCGAGATGTATGACGAGCGTGACCAGCACTACGATGTCAACGCAGTACTCGAAGGAACGGTTGTTCGAGTCGAAGGCGAAGAGGTTCTGGTTGACATTGGATATAAGAGCGAAGGAATCGTGCCGATCGACGAATGGGAAGTGGCCCCCGTCGCCGGTGACAAAGTTTCTGTGCTGCTGGAAGAAATCGAAGACGAATTCGGCCTGATTCTGCTGTCGAAAAAGAAGGCTGACCGCATTCGAGAATGGGAAAAGGTCATCAGCACTCACAAGGAAGGGGATGTTGTCGCCGGAAAAGTGCTGCGAAAGATCAAGGGTGGTTTGCTGGTCGACATTGGTGTCAACGTCTTCCTGCCTGCCAGCCAGGTCGATATCCGACGTCCGCAGGACATCGAATTCTATCGCGACAAGACGATCGAGTGCCTGATTCTGAAGATCGACGAATCGCGCCGCAATATCGTTGTTTCTCGACGACGATTGATCGAACTGCAACGCGAAAAGATGAAAAAGGATCTGCTGGCCGAAATCACCGAAGGTCAGTTGCGTAAGGGAACGGTCAAGAACATCGCCGATTTCGGTGCGTTCGTTGACCTGGGCGGTATCGACGGTCTGCTGCATATCACCGATATGAGCTACTCGCGAATCGATCACCCGTCAGCCCTGGTAAAAATCGATCAGGAACTGGAAGTCAAGATTCTGCACGTCGACCGCGAAAAGGAAAAAATCGCTCTCGGCTTGAAGCAGAAAGAGCCCAGCCCCTGGGAAAATGTCGAAGCCAAGTACCCGGTCGGCACGAAGATTCGTGGCGAAGTGGTCAACGTGATGTCGTACGGTGCCTTCGTCAAGCTGGAAGACGGCATCGAAGGTCTGGTCCACATCAGCGAAATGTCATGGACCAAGCGCGTCAATCACCCGACCGAACTGGTCAACCCCGGCGACGAAGTCGATGTCGTCGTGCTGGGCATCAACAAGGACAAGCAAGAGATTTCGCTGGGCATGAAGCAAGCTCAGCCGAATCCTTGGGACGAAGTTGCTGCCAAGTATCCACCAGGTGCGACGGTCAGCGGTACGGTTCGCAACCTGACCAACTACGGTGCGTTCATCGAGTTGGAAGAAGGCGTCGACGGCCTGCTGCACGTCAGCGACATGTCGTGGACTCGCAAGATTTCGCACGCCAACGAAATGCTGAAGAAGGGCGATCCGATCACCTGCCAGGTGATCTCGGTCGACCAGGAACGCAAGCGAATTGCGCTCGGCCTGAAGCAACTGGCTGGCGATCCATGGGAAACCACGATTCCCGAAAAGTACCAACCCGGTGCTCAAGTCGTCGGCAAGGTCACCAAGATCACCAACTTCGGTGTGTTCGTGGAACTGGAACCAGAACTGGAAGGCTTGTTGCACGTTTCGGAACTGTCTGACCAAAAGGTCGAAAACCCCGAAACATTCGTCAAAGTCGGCCAGGAATTGGATGTGCGGATTCTGCGGATCGATTCGACGGATCGCAAGATCGGCCTCAGCCGCAAATCGAACCTCGATTTGAGCGGTGCCGAAGAAGGCAAGACGACCGAAGCGGCAGCTCCGAAGCCACGCGCGGAACTGAAGGGTGGTATGGAAGGTTCTGCTGGGCCACTGTTTACGCTCGGTGGCACTCCGGACAAGGAATAGTGAATTCCCGCTTGTGAATCGACCGGGAGAGCGCCAGTTGACGACGACGAAGAGTCAGTTCTGCGATTGTCAAACTGTTCGTAAGCGAAATGTTTAAAAAAGACGACGGCCCTGCGGCATCTTCCGCAGGGCCGTTTTTTTGCGCCCTTTGCCAGGTTTCGCTGACCGAAACTCTCGTTTACGTCGTGCAAGTTTGAAATTTCGTTCAGATCGAGTCGATAAATGAATGGCGGACCTTTATCGCGCCGTTTTCGTTGCCACAGGAGGTGGCGCCTACGACCCCATCACTCCTGAATGGCAGAACCTCAGATGGCTAAAACTACGCGGATTCGCGAAACGATCTCATCGGTCCAGACACCGCTGGAAACATACCTTCGCGAAATCAATGAGACCGCGCTGTTAAGCGCTGATGAAGAAAAAGAGTTGTCACGCCAGATTTCCAATGGCGAGACGGCGGCTCGCGATCGCATGGTGCGAGCCAACTTGCGCCTGGTCGTCAATATCGCTCGTGCCTACACGAACAAAGGCCTGCCCCTGCAAGACCTGATCGAAGAAGGCAATCTGGGACTGCTGCGTGCGGTTGAGGGATTCGATCCCGATATGAACACGCGATTCAGCACCTACGCCAGCTACTGGATCAAGCAATCGATCAAACGCGCCTTGATCAACTCAGCCAAGACCATTCGCATTCCCGCCTATATGGTGGAACTTTTGACGAAATGGCGTCGGGCGACAGCCAAACTCGATGACGAACTGGGCCGACCTCCCACGCAAGAAGAAGTGGCAAAGGAACTTGGGCTGCCCAAGAAAAAACTGAGCATCGTCAAGACGGCCATTCAGCTTTATACGTCGACACCGCAGACCGACGACGACGAAGGCGGCTGGTTGATGAGTGACATGGTCGCAGACGAACGCGCCAAGGGCCCCGAAGACGAACTGCTTGACACTGACAATCTGAAGCACGTCTTCCGCATGCTCGATACGATGGAGCCCCGCGAAGCAACCATTCTGCGGATGCGATTCGGCCTGGACGATGCTGAACCACGAACGCTGAAAGAGATTGGCGAAGCGTTGGGTTTAACCCGCGAACGCGTTCGCCAGATCGAAAGCGAAGCCCTGAAGCGGATCGCCAAAGAGATTCTGGGCGACTGATCAGACATCCGGACCCTGCTGCCGCCGCGATCACATCGGCGGCAGACTTCGGATTCATTCGCCCTTTGCTAGATGGTCTCCGCACGGCGATCCCTATCGGGTCGGTGGCGGCGATTCGGCTGCCATCAGACCTGCTGCCCTACGACAAGTCGCGTGCGCGCTGCCAGAACGAGCGCAATCCAGCGAAACAAGGCAGGTCGGGCAGCTTGGAAGTAATCTGCGGTTGGCATCTTCTTCTCGCCGCGCGGCCGGCCTGCATCTCATTCGGCCACCCTCATCATCTGATCCCAGGCCCGAAATCTCGCGCTTCCATCGCGTCGACTTAAGCATTTCTTGCTTGTCTTGCGGATTCTCTACCCAGGATCCAGTCAGAACAGCGACCATCGGCAATTGCTGCCGGAAGCCAAATTGACCACTTTTCAGACTGGTTCTATACTCCCGGCCCTTTCGTGGCCGGAACTTTGTTCCGGTGCTCAGTTTGATGTTCGTCCAGCATTCATCCAATCGCATCCATTAGACCCTGAACCAGGGAGTGCCCGTGAGGGCCAGACACAACCAGTTCACTACCGGTTGGTTCCTCGTGGCGTCCGTCGTGTTGATCACGGCCGGCGCAATGCTGTCGCGCGCCCCGATGTTTGGAGCTCCTGACGAATCTCTGGTCGGAATCCCCGTTGCGACGATCCAGGTTTCGGCCGAATGGAGCCAGGAATGGCACGAAGAGAAGGGCACGATTGCTCTGTTCCGTGGTTTGTGCCAGATCAAACAAGGCGACACGACCTATTCTGCTGACAGTATGGTCGTGTGGGCGCACGAACGAGACGATTCGCCGGGAACCATCGAACAGTTGACGGTCTATCTGGAAGGCAATGTCCGGATCGAAAATGCCAACAGTTCACGGACCGAACAGACGTACTGGGTCGACTTGGATGCGGCTCGAGGAATCTCGTTGTCAGTCCGCGGTCGCGCCACAGAACGGCCAGGACGCGACGATCCACTGTTCAAACGAGCCGATCAGAGACAAACGTCCCTGCTGCGAGGACGCGTTCGTCAGACTCAACGCACGATTCCCGTCGCGACGAGTGCCACAACCAGTCCAGCTTCAGCCTTGAAAACCATATCGGCTCAAAGCCCCATTGGTGCTCGACGGATTCGTGTGTCGCCTCGTAGTTTCAACAGTCCGTATAACATTTCGAGTCAGTTGTCGAACGACACGATCCCACCCGAGCAAGTGACTCTGATTACGGGCGGCGTGAACATCGTCGTGGAAGGAATCACGACATCGGATGGCGGTGACTTTGGAGTCGTTGACCTGATGGCCGATCGAGCCGTCATCTGGACGGATGAATTCAGCGAGATTCAGACTCAGTCGGCTGACCAGAAATACCAGGTCTATCTCGAAGGCAACATTGTCATCCGGCAGAAGGATAGTGTGCGTCCCGTCGACAATGTCTTCCGAGCGCACCGGGCGTTCTATGACATGCGAGATCATCGTGCATTGGTCCTGGACGCGGAGCTTGAGACATACGTTTCGCAGCTTGATGCCAGCGTCCGACTGCGAGCCGATCGCATCCGACAAAACGCCGAGAAGAATTTTCACGCTCAAAATGCCTGGATCACGACCAGCCAATACGGCATTCCCGGATACCGAGTTCAAGCCAGCGATATCTTCCTGGAAAACCGTGAGACCGGGTTATTCAACAACAGCAATCCACCGCGCGTCGATTCGCGTACGGGAACGGTCATTCCTGAAGATCACTACTGGGTGACCGCGGTCAATTCACAGTTCCTGGTTGATCAATTTCCGCTCTTCCGCGCTCCTCAGGTCAGTGTGCCTGTGGAGAACATCACCAGCAGCACTCCATTGCAAGGTGCGTCGGTCGGTCTGGATCGGATCTTCGGTGCTCAGGTTCGTACCACCTGGGACTTGCTCTCGATCGCCGGGTATCAGCAGCCGGAAAATCCGCGCGTGAAGCTGGGACTGCAATTGGACGAGATGACGTTGCGAGGTCCCGCCATCGGTTTCCTGGGCAATTACAACGGCACGGACATGAGCGGGAATCCTTATTTTGGTTCGGCGAACGGCTACTTCTTGAATGACAATGGCCACGACAATCTGGGTTTCGATCGCCGTCGCTTGAACCCTCCAGATCCGAACCGCGGCATCTTCCAGTGGGATCACCGCTATAACCTGGACGACTATGGTGCCACATTATTCGGCGAAATCGGATACGTCAGCGACCGAAACTTCCTCGAGCAGTTCCGCGAAAAGCAGTTCGATACGGGCAAAGACCTCGAAACCAAGCTGCAGTACAACCAGAAGTTCGATGACTCGGCCGTTCTGACCATCATGGGACGTACTCAATTCAACGATATCGAGAACAATACTCAATGGTTGCCCCGCGGCGATTTGTATTTTCTGGGTGAGCCGGTCATCAGCAATCTGATCAACTACAGCAGCCATTCGTCCGTCGGCTATGGCGTGATGAATCCGGCGTCTGCTCCGACCGATCCCACAGAAGTGTTTACGCCCCTGCCATACATGACGCAGGCCAGCGGCATCGTGGCTCAGACGCGCCACGAATTGGAATTGCCGTTCAACCTCGGCGCATTGAAGTTGGCGCCGTTCGTGTTGGGTGAAGCCGCTTATTGGGGCGACAGCTTCTCGGGCGATCCGATCAGTCGCCTGTATGGACGTGCCGGTCTGCGAGCCAGTCTGACGTTCCAAGGCGTCTTCCCGCAGATTCAAAGTGACATCTTCAACCTGAATGGCCTGGCTCATAAGTCACTGCTGGAAGCCGAATATGGAATCTCAGGATCCACACGTAAACTGAGCGATATCCCGCAATGGAACGAGATCGACGACAACGCCCAGGAACGCTTCCGCATGCGATTCGTGCAGGACACGTTCGGTGGTGTCTTGCCACCTCAATTTGATCCTCGGTTCTACGCTGTTCGCCAGGGGGCGGGGTCGACCGTCACGGCTCCGTACGGCGAACTGGTGGCAGACCAGCAAGTGATTCGTTTGAACTGGCACCAACGACTGCAAACAAAGGTCGGACCGCCCGAAATGCAGCGTGTGAAAGATTGGATGACCCTGGATTTGGGCGCGTCGATCTTCCCGGACTCAAGTCGCGACAACTTTGGCCAGACGTTCGGCCTGGTGAATTCACGCTACGCCTGGCACGTCGGCGACCGAACGTCGATCCTTGCCAGCAGCCTGTATGACTTCTTCCCGGAAGGACAGCAGTTGTGGAGTGTTGGAGTGCTGAACCAGCGCAGCCTGCGCGGCAGCGTTTATGTTGGCCTGCGGCAAGTCAAAGGCGGCCCGCTCGACAGCCAGATCGCCACGGCAACCTACAGCTACGTCCTGAGCCCCAAATGGGTGACATCCGCCACCACCGCCTACGACATCGCCCAATCCCGCAGTGCCGGACAGGGCTTCACACTGACCCGCGTCGGCGAATGGCTGCTGGTCCACATCGGCGCGAACATCGACGTCAGCAAGAACAACGTCGGGATGGGAATCTCAATCGAGCCACGCCTGGGACGCTCAATGATCTCGTCGACCCAGCTTGGCTCACTGCTTGGTATCGCTCAACCGCAGTATTGATCGTGTGCCTACGAACATCGCCTGACGCCCGATGTCGTATCGTAAGGGGTGTTCGCAGAGATGTTGGAAACTGATTCTGACTCGCTGCCGAAATAGCTGAACGGTTCTATTTGCCCCAAGGGGTACGAGCGGTTTCGGCCAGGAAAGCACCACCCCAACCGACAGTCCCACTCCGCAGAACTACGATGATCTCGGAGGAGGACCGCGCGATGGCAGGCGGCATTTGATCCGATCGCGTAAGCGTTTTGGATTCGAATTCGTTTCCCGATGTGGTTCGTGCAGAATCAGGTGCTTCGGCGAAACCTCCGCAGCCCTTGGCCCCTGCCCATGCTTCGTCAACAGTTCATGAAATCACTCACGGCATTGATCGCCGTGTCTGTGGTGAATCTGATTGCCAGTTCAATCCGGGTGTACGTTGATCCGGATGGCCGCTCGATTGTGAAGAATCGAAGAAGATCTCGTGTTGTCAGTCGTCCGTCGGAAGTGATACCGCGCGAAGGATGACCGCAGCCTGTGCACGAGCGAGATTAAGAAGACCCTGGAAATAGCTGAAGGCGTCTCAAGAGATTCCTGAGACGCCTTCAACACCGTTTCGACAAGTGCGGGCCAACGCCTGCCGACGGCGAGAGAGTACATAGGCAGATACCGTACCACTCGATTCTGAAATCATGGGACTCGATGAGCAGAAATCTCGGTGTCGCGCTCTGTAGAAAAAACACTGACACGCTTTGAGCGGTGATGACAACTAAGTTTCCGCGCGAGTTGTTGGAAACGGCAGCGAATGCGGCGATCTGCTCGATCAAATCGATCCGATCCACAAGGCTGTGCCTACGTATCTGCGGAGAATCGGCATTTCGACTTCAGTTGGCGCCAAAATGGGAGGCGGGAACGACTCGGGGGTAATTGAATTACCCTGCGGAAAACCGGAGAGAAAAAGTGCCAAGGCACTGGCTGTGGTCCATCACCTTTCCCCGTTACCTTAAAAATCGCATCAAGAACGTGGTTGATCACGAATCACACTGAACGGCATTCAACCACACGATTGGTCAAGAATCGATCACTTCCAATCGCACTGCATCCTGGGTTTGACATCCAAGTCGATCGTCGATCCATGATGAATTCACAAAGCGACGCAATAGCCAACGGAATGTATGTTCCATTCTTGATTCGACTTCTGGCGCACAACCCTCAATTCCGCTGGACTGCGATGCGCGAAACTCCGGTTGTCGTGACCGTAATTCACCTAACGAAATCGTAATGTCTTTCCGCGTAAAACCTTCCAGATCGAGACGCGTCCCCCATGTTTCCTTGTCAGATAAATAGTTAATTCTGTCTTGGATACGCCGACCCCATACGATTCCAAAAGTGTCAAAGAAATCGAACCAGAGCTGATCGAACCGGTTGTCCGCCGGCGGCCGGGCGGCGCTGCGCATCAGGCTGATCGCGAGCAGCATCATCAGTGATGAGACGAACTGAATCGAGTGGCGATCGGACAGCCACGCGGGAGCGACCTGCGAACTGGAGATCACGATCAACCAGACGGCAGCGGCGTAGAACAACGCGGACATGGTGTATCGTGTCCCG
>Ga0105238_10000651_pt1 | contig 36462 bp, 28 predicted proteins | sample KBSC34metaG_FD_81526 | JGI IMG/M metagenome (GOLD analysis project Ga0105238, IMG submission 81526) | Corn rhizosphere microbial communities from Kellogg Biological Station, Michigan, USA - KBS C3-4 metaG | ecosystem: Host-associated > Plants > Roots > Rhizosphere > Soil | place: Michigan, USA...
GACCGAGGGACCGAACAATGACCAATAAGGCAGCGACAACTCAAACTGAATGAAGCGAGAGTTCCCGGCAAAACTCCCCGAAAATCCAAGATTTTCCCACAATGACAGGGAGCCATGAGCCGGTTGGATCGGTGAGAGTTTCGCGACCTCGGTCGTCGTCCAGTAAACGACCGGAACAAATTCACAATCCATTCCCCACACGAATGAACAAGCAAGCACTCCATCGCAGGACTTGACAGTGCCTTTGAACATACCTGATTCATACCAACCCGAATCGACGACAACGATACTTCTAGTGTCGCCAGCAATTGCAGCCAGCGCGATTACCAGAGTGACACATTCCGTTTTTCGTCGTCATCCACTGAAGAACGCGCTCATAGCTCAACTCCGACGGGACTCCGTTCTCCTCATAAGACGGCCAAGCAACGCCCAGTTGAATATTGCAAAGTGTAATTACTCTGGCGACAATGACAAATTGACTTTAAGTCATCGATCGAGTCTTCACAATTATAGACTTCCAAGTCGCCGTACGCGGGCCCACCGTACTGGTCAATTGTTGCCGAGGTGTGTATGGCTGAGCTGGACACGATTTTCCGTGAATTTGCCGCGGCATTTGCGGGCTACGTCCCTGATGCCAAGCCAATCTGTTTCCCCGAGGAACTCGATCGAGACCAACTGGATCTCTCTCTCGATAGCCTGAAGATCGTCGACCAATACCTGGCCTACTTGCATCGCCATAATGACGATCTGTCCGCCGACGAATTGCATAGCACCGTGCTTTATGGAGGTGCCTATGTCGGCGAAGTGATTCGGCACGAAACCGACAATCATTTCCACTGGATCGATTACGACGATTACATGCGCGATCACGGAGAACTACGGTCACTCATCCCCGAACGAAATGTGGCGACCTGTGCATTTCTGGCGGACGCTCAAGGAGCCATGACGATGCCCCTGAACAAGATCGCCCGGTTTGTCGATGAGGGCGATGCGAACAGTGTCCACTACTTCGCGCAGTGCGACATCGTCAAAGCGGCAAGAGCGAAGATCTGATCAGCCGCCCTTAACGATTCGATTCTGTTTGGCGAGAGCCGGATGGCATCGCAACATAAGCCGCCAATTCGGTCACTCAACTGGCGCGTGAAACAACGATCCGATATTCGAACGGCGACTGCGCGCCGCCGAATGTGACCTTGTTTTCTCCCACCTTCAGACCAATCGTCGATTTTGCAAGGCGGCCGCCGATGCGTGTCTGGTTCACAAGAGTACCCAGATTACTGCCTCGGTCACTCACCTGGACTTCGCCCGAGGACGTCACGTCGATGACGGCGTGATTACGCGAAATGCTGAACGGCACTGTGTCCAGCAACCACATATCGTTCAAACCGAGAGCTTCTGCTTCGTTCGCTTCCGATGCTCGGCCAATGCGGAATGGGAAGAATGGAATGATGAACCCGTCGTTCGGCACACTTTTGGTTGCTTCGGGAGTCACCGGATAAATCACGACGCTGGGCGTCGCTGACCCAGGACTCGACGTTGCCGAGGAATGTTCAGCCCCATGCAGTCGACTCGCCATCGTCCGCAATTGTTCGAACAACGACTTCAGATACTTCCGGCAGCGTTCCGGATCCTGAAACAAAAACTGTTCGAATTCGTTTCGAGTCAAGCTGGTGACAGTCGAATCGATCATCGCACGAGCGGCAAACTGTCGCGGACGTTCCTCGATCAGGCTCATCTCGCCGAAAATCTCACCCGGCCGAATCTCGGCAATGGGAGAGTCTTTCGGATTGCTGCCGGAGTACAGCACCACTCGTCCGGACTCCAGGACATAAGCCCGGTTTCCTTCATCACCGGCTTCGAAAATCGTAGTTCCCGCCTGAAACGCCTGTGCCGACATCCTCATCCCAATCTGTAGACAATCACGACTCAAAGTTCAGTACGTCAGCCAACGACGACAACAATCGAGGCGTCTTGATATTGGCACGAACGTTTGTAGCCCTCCTTGATCAGCACGGGCAAGCACCAATTTCCAAAATCATGCATCGAGCTTCTGATCTGCCGACCAATGCGGCCGATGCATGGAAACGACAACAGGTGGCCACGTTGGCCACCTGTTGTCTGAATTCTCTTCGTCCTGGCATCAAATCCGAGATAGCCATCCCGATTCGACGATCAGCGCGCGTTCTGCAACTGCCAGACGGCAGCCGCTGATGGGACGCCGTTGAACATCGACGTCTTGCGTGGCGGCGACGAGGCTTCGTCGCGAGGAGTGGGAACCGAGCGCGCGGGGACGGTTTCATACGGCTCAACGGCGGTTGACGTCGTGCGACGAGCGGTCACCGTTTCGGTGATGGGTTGCGGCTGATAGGCGGCTCGTGGAGTTGGCACGTTGATCGACGGCATGGTGGGAATCATTGCCGACGTATAGGGTGCTGGCTGAATCACCGGGGCAATGCCGATCTGTGGTGCGAACACCGATGAACCGATCATTCCACCGCCATTGCAGGTGCTGCACGTTGAAGCCATTGCAGTGGCTTGCAATGGGATCGTTTCGTTCACGTATTGCACTGTCTGAACCGGAACCATTTGCGTCGAAACCTGCGGAACTCGGCGAGTCACCTGGACGGGCACCGCGACTGTTCGGACTTGTTGCTGCATGACCGTTTGAGCGACCTGCTTCGTCACCGGCCTGGGCACCCAGACCATTTGGTAGCCGCCCTCATCGACCGTCACGTTCTTGCAGGTCGTGATCGGGACATTTTCGACCACCTGACGATGACTGATCTGAGTCTCGTTGACATCGCAAAAGGTCGTGACTTGCTGAGCATGCATTTGAGTCGTCACGACGGGCCGAGGACGTTCGATGACACAATGAGCTTGTGGAGGGAGACCGTAGATCTGAGCTTCCGAAATCGATGGTACGAAACAGGCCAGACCCGCCAATGTCAAACTTGCCAAACGAGTGCGGTTCATGGAACAAGACTCCTCGGTAGATCCACGGTCAGATGTGATGCAGGCCGTTGGATATGCGGTAATCGAGACTGCCTGGCAACCTGTTTCCGCGTGACTCCTCCGGCCCCAAGGCACGTGTCGGCAGGTTGCATTTTCAAATTGCCATTCGACAAGAACGGCTATCATCTGCATCGGCGATGCGAAGCCGGGCACTGGAGTCAAAATCGGAATAATCCGAAAAAATCCTCCAGAGCGAATTTGGCCCCCGTCAACATCGGCAGTTATTGCCGGTCAGTCGCCGGATCGGCCGGTGCAACTTCGACCGACGACGGTTCGAACCGCCGGAAGGCCCGAGCAAACTCGGGTTCACACTGATGAATCAGCAAAAACGGCAATCCGTTCGCCATCACGGCCAGCAGGACGACAGCCATCTCGGGACGCATCGGCCTGCGTCCTGTCACCGTGAGTGCTGCGGTGACGGTCGCTGACTGATGCCGATTCAGCAACAGAAACACAACGCGCGCAATCACGAATCCAATCAGCGGAATGCAGAACGTCAACCAGAAGCTTTCGCGCAGCAGTTCGACCAGGATGATCGACGCACTTCCCATTAAGCCCAGGGCTGTGACACCCAGAAACAGCAACACGGTCCGCATCGAGAAGCCGGTTGAAATCGGATTGGCAAACGAACAGACCTGCAGACGATCGCGTTCCGGTGATGTCATCATCAGTAACACGGCACTCGACGCGGCGACCAACTGTTGAATCATCAACCAGGATGCGATGGCACCGAATCGAGTGAAGCTGTAACAGCCCAGCACAGCCACACCGAACAGGCTCAGCAGCAGGTATGCAGCTTGTTGACGCGGATCGCCGACACCATACGCTCGAATGGCGCCCCAGATCGCGCCACCCACGGCCGGGACCAGGATCAACCAGTCCATTCCGGCCAATTGATCCAGTGCCAGCGGCAAGACAAAACGAAACCAGCCAATCGCACTGAGCGGCAGCGTTCCCACCAGAAACAACGCAGCCACTTTCCGCGGCATCGTTCCGATCGCGGCAACTTGCACGGCGTGAAATGGGAACAGTCCAAACTGAACTGCGAACCCCAACGACATCAAGAACAATGTCCACGGAAAGACACCGTTCGCGTAGTGCAACGAATAGTCGTAACGAGTTCCCCAATACTGAATATCGAACGCCAGCGTGCCGATATCCCATCGCACCAAAGGCAGCTTGGGACTTCCATCAATCTTCATCCACGCCACATCAACGGTCAGCATCGCCAGTCCACAGGCGATCAAACAGCATCCCGCGAGTTGAGTCACCAAGAATCTCTCGGCCAACCGACGACGGTCGGGACCACCTCCAAAACCGATCAGCAGGCTCATCGCGATCGCGGCGATGCCCAGCATCGTCAACAGGGCGCGGACATCGTACGCCGTCAGTGCTGCCAATGCTGCCGCTTCGAAGAGCAGTGTCAGTGGAACCAGCCCCAACATTGATCCGGGCTGCGTTCCATCAGAAGTCTCCGCAACAGACTCACCCGCCCGCCAGACCACCAGTCCTGTCACGACGATCAGCATTAACGCGGGCCACAAATTGATCCCGTCAACAACAAACAATAAACCGCGCAACCGATCGACGCGCCGCTTCTGCATCGATTCGTAAGTGGCGGATTCCGAACTGGCCAGATCACCCGATTCCACAAGCTCGCTGATTGAGGCTCTGATCGATGACAACTCGGCACGGTGCTCAACTTCCCACTGCCAGGCAATCACCGCCAGGATCAGCAGCGTCAGCGCCACATTCAAAGCAGCGAGATATCGCAGTGTCTCGCGGTCCCGTTTGATGGCCGACAGTGTGACGAGAAACCCGACGACCGGTGACAACACCAGCAGCAGCGGTAATTGATCTCGTAACGAAATCAGCCAATTCATACGGCAGCGAACTTTCGAATTTTGATCAGGCGATGGCCACAGTGATGGGCAGTCGGGAATTCGACTCGATGAGCGTAGTCTAAAGAGAAACGCCCGAACGGTCACGCTGCAGCGAATCACCGGCCGACAGACGGACTCATTCAAAAGATGGTGGAACTGCGCTCGAAGACGGTCTTGTGCGCACCCTGCATTTTCTCAAACAGAATCACACGATTCCGCAAATCTCAATCATATTAAGACGTTCTGATGGACCGATTTTCGCCCTCGATTGCTGAATTCAGGCTGAACTTCGGAATGAGCAATCTTGCAAGTGACGAGGCCAAACCAGCAGAATAGGGATCGATCCAAACTCCGACCCATCGCGTTCTGCCGATGGGGACAGTCCGATCCAATCGACGCTCGTCGAAGTCTGATACTCAATTTCAATGTGAATGAATCTGGATGGCTCCCGAAGATCGAGTGATCCCTCGAAGTGGACCGTTGGTTGGATTGTTCCTGGCCAGCGGTTGTTCGGCACTCATCTATGAAATTGTCTGGTTTCAACAGTTAAGCCTCGTACTTGGGGCATCAGCCGTTTCCCTGGCGATTCTATTGACCAGTTTCATGGGCGGGATGTGCCTGGGTAGCATTGGCTTTTCGCGCTGGGTGTCCACACGACATCATCCGTTGCGCGTGTACGCGTTACTCGAGTTTCTGATTGCCCTGTGCGGACTCGCGACGCTGGTCCTGTTTCCTGTCGTGGGACGGATCTATTGCCAACTGGCATTGGCAGGTCCGAATGATTTAATCGCACGTTCGGTCGTGGCGTTGGTAATGCTGCTACCACCAACGATCATGATGGGAGCCACCCTGCCCGCAATCTCACGCTGGGTGCAATCAACGCGCGACGGCATGGCCTGGCTGGGTTGGTTCTATGGTGCGAACACATTCGGAGCCGTCGTCGGCAGTCTGTTCGCCGGGATGTATTTGTTGCGTGTCCACGATGTCTATGTCGCGACCTGGTTCGCGGCGTCGATCAATTTGGCCATCGCTTTTTCCGCCACGCTGATCGCTCGATCGTGTCCTTGTGCCGACGCTGGATCTCCCCTGACGACTACAAACCAGGAACCAACAGCTCAAACGGAACCGAAGGTGACAGTCGCGACAACCAGTTCCGGCGAGTTGGAAATGGTGTATCTCGTCGCGGGACTGTCAGGACTGACGGCGCTAGGTGCCGAAGTGATCTGGACGCGGCATCTGGGACTGCTGCTGGGCCCCACGGTCTATACGTTTTCGATAATTCTGGCGGTGTTCCTGTTAGGTCTGGGAATGGGCAGCAGCACGGGATCGATCATCGGACGTCGTGTTCGCTCGCCCGGACTGGCACTGGCGTTGACACAGTTATTGTTGCTGATCGCCATTCCCTATGCCGCCTACATGATCGTTCACGTCGTTCCCTACTTTCTGGCACGTCACGAGATTGACGAACGGTTCACAGTGCGGCTGACCCACGATCTCGTGCGAACACTGATCACCCTGCTTCCCGCAACATTCCTGTGGGGTGCCAGTTTTCCACTCGCAGTTGCCGCGGCCGCAGACCAGGTTCAAGATCCGAGTCGTCTGGTTGGTCGGCTGTACGCCGCGAATACCCTCGGTGCGATCGTTGGATCACTGGGAATCAGCCTGTTCGCCATTTCCTACGGTGGTCAATTCGTACAACAGGCCCTGACAGTGACCAGTGGGATCGCGGGCCTGCTGATGCTCAGTTCCCTGACCTGGCAAGCCTGGACGAACTGGTTTATGTCCAGCACTTCATCGCAATCGATTTTGAAGCCCTTGCTTGGAACGGTCTCGTTGGTGCTGGTGGGAGTCGCGTGTGTTGCGGCCTGGGTGTTGGTCCCCGTCACACCGACCGCACTGTTAGCGGACGGACGGTACTTGAAGGGGACGGACGCAACGACCACGTACTTGTATGTCGCTGAAGGAATCGATTCGCCGATCGTGGTCTCGGAAGCTTTCGACGGCACTCGTTCATTCCATGTCGCAGGCAAGATCGAAGCCAGCACGCTGGAACGCGACATCCGCACGCAGCGCTTACTGGGTCATCTGCCCGCGATGGTGCATCCGCATCCCAAAAAAATCCTGGTCGTCGGCTGCGGCAGCGGCATGACCGCCGGCTCGTTCCTGTTGCATCCAACGGTTGAAGAAATCGTGCTCTGTGAAATGGAAAAATGTGTGATCGAAGCGTCACGCGACAATTTCGCTCGCGAGAATTACGGTGTGCTGCGAAACCCCAAAACGCGAGTCGTCCATGACGACGCACGCCATTTTCTGGCCACCACGCGCGAGACCTTTGACGTCATCACGACCGACCCGATCCATCCGTGGGTCAAAGGTGCCGCCACGCTGTATACGGCCGAGTTCTTCCAATTGTGCCGTTCGCATCTGAATGCGGACGGTGTTGTGACGCTGTGGGTACCGCTCTACGAATCGAATGAAGCCACAGTCAAGTGCGAGATGGCCACATTTCTACGCGAGTTCCCTCAGGCAACCATCTGGAGTGGCGAGAGCCAGCATGTCGGATATGACTTGGTTATCGTCGGAACTGTCGCCGACAAGCCACTCGACTTTTCGCGCTTCATTCGAAAATTGATCGTCAACCAATCATTGCAAGTTTCATTCGACGATGTGGGACTCGGCAGCATCCCGGCGTTGCTCAGTAGCTACGTGGCCAGCGGACACGAATTGCAGACATGGCTGGGCGATGCCCAGATTAATCGTGATGCCAACCTGCGATTGCAATACCTCGCAGGCAGTAGTCCGAGCGACGTGATGGAACAAACGATCCTGCAAGCGATGACGAACGGCACGACAAAATCGTTCGACGATCTATTACCTCTATTGCAAGGTGCGCCGGATTAACCGGAGCAATAGAACGGCATGCCGGCGATGATCCCAGTTGCACATCGATTCGGGGGACCTCGCTGGCCCTAGCGCCAGCGAGGCGAATCGACGATGTCGACTCGAGTCCAAGTCCCTTAGAGAGGAATGCCCGATCCAGTATCGCCTGGCACAAGACGGAATCACACGAACGGCGTCACACCAGGTCTTGCGGTTTGTGGTACATCGACCTTGGTATCCCAGCTGGTGATTTCGGGAATCAAGACCTGCTTGGAATTCATCGCCATTTCCCAGGTCACCTGCTTGCCGGTGTAACCCGCCATCCGTCCCATGATGCCGGCCAGCGTGCTGGTCACCATTCGATCGCCATCGTTAAGGACTTTGCCAGTCCGAATCGAATCGAAGAATTCGTCGTGTTCGACCTGGTACATATCGGGCTTCGGCCCTTCGTACGTCCACGGATTGGCTCCGGTGATTCCGACGCCCCCCTTAATGTAGGCACTGCCCTTAGTGCCCATCACCAGCAGGTTATTTTCGTTGTGACAACCAGGAATCTGGCGCTGAGCCAGGAAGCCACGGACACCGTTTTCCCATTCGTAGTTGACTTCAATATGGTCGTAGATGTTACCGCCATGCGCCGGAACCTGCCGACCACCGACAGCAGTACAACTTTCGGGAGGAGCATCCTTCATAACCCATTGCAGCCAGTCGACGGTGTGAATGGCTTGTTCCACCAGTCCGTCGCCCGACAGGAAGGTGAAGTTGTACCAGTTGCGCACCATCCACTCGAGATCCGTAATACCCGCGGGACGTGAATCTGCCGGCGGCATCGGCTTGACGGGGCTGGTCAGGTACGTACCGTAGATGGCGACCACGTCCCCAATCTGGCCCTCGTGAATGCGTTTGAATAAGGCTCGCCGAGGCAGATCGTAGCGCCAGCAGAATCCGGCCACGACCGACAGCTTCTTTTCTTTGGCCTTCTTCACCGATTCGATCACCGATCGCACACCTGGCGCGTCGGTCGCCATCGGCTTTTCGGTAAAGATATGTTTCCCTGCTTCGACGGCCGCTTTCAGATGTACGGGTCGAAATCCAGGAGGTGACGCCAACAGCACCACGTCGCAGGTATCGATCACTTTCTGATAGGCGTCCAGCCCGACAAATTTAAACGAATCTTCGACAGCCACTTGCCGCTCGATTTTGTTGCTGGCTTTCAGATTGGCCAGGCTGCTTTCGATGGCGTTCTTGTCGACGTCGGCGACGGCCACCAGCTTCGACTGAGAGTCCGCGTGCAGTGCCTGGCTGGCGGCTCCCGTTCCGCGACCACCGCAACCCACCAGACCGACTTTCAACTGATCGCTCCCGGCCGCGAAGACGCCTGAAGTTAAACTGAACTGAAGGCCCATCGCCCCGGCTGCCGCCGTGCCCGTCTTCAAAAAATCGCGTCGTGAGGAGTTTCCGGCCGAAGTCTGATCGCTCATCAAAAGTCTCTTTCGAAAAAACTATGCTGTGTGGCCGCAGCGTCCACCGAAGGAATCAGGATTATTCTCAGGGAGATCGCTGCGGTCCATTCCGGCTTTGCACAAAAAGGGGGTCAGCCCCTCACCATCGGACTCAAACGTGCCTGACAGCAATAACGGACAAAAGGTCAGGCCCCATTTTTGTGCAGAGCAGTCCATTCCATCTGAAAATGCTACTGATCGCGGAGGGTTGATGCGAGTTACCCTGTCGTGTTTTTCGGAATCAAGCACTGGCCCAATCAGCACCACTTCGGTCATTCACACTCGATTCGAGCAGATGAATCAAGGCGTGATCATACGAGACATCGCGATCCGACAATCCACAATCACAGTTCACGCGTACATCTTTGAGCAAAACAAACCGATCCGGTTCGGTGCCCAACGCGTGTCGGGTTGTGTATAGAAGTACGTTGCCGGGAAATCACCGGTGAAACGTTTCAACAGCTCGATTCACAAAAAGGGATCTCATGAAATCCGTCAAACTGCTGCTGGGAAGTGTCGCTCTGGTGGGGCTGGGAATGGCGATTGGCTGGACGGCCAAACCGGTGCTGGCCCAACCCGAAAAGCCGTCGTACGTCTACGAGCTGCGAACATACACCACTGAAGAAGGTCGCTTGCCGGCGCTCAACAAACGATTCCGCGATCACACTGTCAAGCTGTTCGAGAAGCACGGCATGAAAAATGTCGTCTACTTGACTCCGGTGGATGCTGAAGGGAAAGCGATCGACAACAAGCTCGTCTACCTGCTGGCTCACAAGAGTCAGGCGGACGCGAAGAAATCATTCGCTTCGTTTGGCGCCGATCCAGACTGGAAAGCCGCGCGCGAAGCGTCTGAAGCCGACGGCAAGATCCTCGCGAAGCCACCGGAATCGCAGTTCTATGTTCCAACAGACTACTCGCCGATGAAATAGTGATAGAGGTCCTGTGTGCCACTGGCGTGCGTCCTCGCTCGCCAGTGTCTTCTCAGGTGCTTCACTTCAGGATCAGAGCCATCGGATCATCCGAGTGACTCCAGATCGAAACTCCTCAAACCAACAAGCAACCGCCACGACTTCCGTCTGAAGCATCACACCTTCAGATGTCACTCAAGAAAACGGTTCATGAACACAATCAAGCCCGCTCTGTCCTGGGTCGGCGATGCCGCGACCGGACACCTGCAACTGATCGACCAGACTTTGCTGCCCGTCGAATATCGAGAACTCAGTTGCAATACTGTCGAAATTGTCTGGGAGGCAATCAAATCCCTCCGCGTCCGTGGCGCCCCCGCGATTGGAGTCGCTGCGGCCTACGGCGTTGTCGTTGGTTGTCAGTCGGTTCGCCAGGCCGCGCGTGATCAATTCGACGCCCGGCTGGCTCAGGTTCTTGAATACCTCGCCAGCAGCCGCCCTACGGCCGTCAATCTGTTCTGGGCGCTCGACCGCATGGGGAAAAAGGCCAAATCCTGCGGTGCGATGCCGTCCATCGAACTGCACGATCGATTGCTGCAGGAAGCCAAAGAGATCGAACGGGAAGATCGCGAAATGTGCGCCGCAATCGGACGATATGGGCTGCCCCTGGTCAGCGGTTGCCAGGGAATCCTGACGCATTGCAACACTGGCGGACTGGCAACGGCCGGCGATGGAACCGCGCTGGCCGTGATCTTCGCAGCCGCTCGAGCCAATCCACAGTTGCAAATCTATGCCGACGAAACGCGTCCATTGTTGCAAGGGGCTCGACTGACGGCCTGGGAACTGATGCAGCGCGACGTGTCCGTGACGCTGATCTGCGATTCGATGGCCGGCTGGGTCATGAAGGAAGGACGAGTTCAAGCGGTGATCGTTGGTGCCGACCGCATTGCTGCCAATGGAGATTCCGCCAACAAGATCGGTACGTACTCACTGTCGATGCTGGCCAAGGCACACAACATTCCCTTCTACATTGCCGCTCCGTCCAGCACATTCGATCTGTCGATTCAAAGCGGCGCGCAGATTCCAATCGAAGAACGCGTCTCGACCGAGATCACACACGCCTTCGGGCGGCAGACCGCCCCCGATGGCTGCAAGACCTACAACCCGGCGTTCGATGTCGCGCCGGCAACACACATCACCGCGTTGATTACAGAAAAAGGAGTCATCCAACCCGTCAACGAAGCCAACATTCGCAAGACCATCGGCTCCGCCTAATTGCGACCTCCATGGCCGAAGACGGCAGTCAGTGGACGGAGAGAGACAAAACGGAGTCGCAGACTCCAAAGACGCACACGACGCCAGATGCCCTGGTCATTCCGTTTCCAACGCGCGAGCAGCACGGCTATTCTGAACCCAAGTCAATCGCTAACCCCGCCGACCCGCGGCCGGGTCAAAGGATCGTGGCATGTCTCGTTACGACTTTGTTACCGAATGGACGATTCCTGCATCGCGCGATCGAGTCTGGGTCGAGATCATGCAGCCGGAACAATGGCCAGTCTGGTGGCGGGGCGTGAAAAAGGTGGATCTGCTGCAACCGGGTGTCGACGAATTGGGCTCGGGTGCGATTCGCCGTTACACCTGGCGCAGTCGATTGCCCTACAATCTGACGTTCACGATGCAAACGACCGAGATCGAGCCCCAGTCCCGGATTAAAGGCGTTGCGTCGGGCGAGTTGGAAGGTGTCGGTTGCTGGCAATTCTCTGAGGTCGAAGACGGGACATTCGTGCGTTACAATTGGCAGGTCGTGGCGAACAAGTGGTGGATGAAGTGGATGGCCCCCATCGCCAAGCCCGTGTTTGAATGGAACCACGACGTCGTGATGGAATGGGGTCGCCAGGGTTTGATCAATCGAGTTCAAACGACGTCACCTGTGTCGGCGTGATCGTCGTTCAAGCAGTGAATCGCCAGCATGACCACACCCGTCTTTTCGGCTCAGCCCTATTCCGGCATCGCGACGTTCGGCCGAGTCCCCTATCGGACAGACGCACGCGATTGCGATGTCGCGATTGTCGGCGTTCCCTACGACGGATCAGTGTCGTACCGTAGTGGGACTCGATTCGGCCCGCGTGCAATCCGAGAGCAATCGCTGCTGTTATGGGGATACAACAACGCGTTGCAAGTCTCGCCATTCAAGACGTTACAAATCGCTGACTTGGGTGATATCGACGTCGTTCCACCCGACATCGTTGCCACGCATCAACAGATTGAGCAGGCGGCCTCGCGGATTATCAGTGCGGGTCCCCTGTTGGTCTCGCTGGGCGGCGATCATTCGATTTCATTACCGCTACTGCGTGCTCACGCGCGAAAGCACGGCCCTCTCGCAGTCGTCCATTTCGACGCTCATCCCGATACTTGGGATTCGGAATATCCCGGACAACGATTCAGCCATGGAACGCCTTTTCGTCGATCGATCGAAGAGATGTTGATCGATACGTCAGCCTACCTGCAGATCGGCATCCGCGGCCCCACGAACGGGCCCGAAGACTACCAGGATGCCACTCGACTGGGCGCGAGAATGATTACCTTGGACGAGATCCGTCGCACCAGTATCGATCAGGTTATCAACGAGATCCAGACGCTCGTCGGCTCGCGTTCCACCTATGTAACCCTGGACATCGACGTCGTCGATCCCGCCTTCGCACCCGGCACAGGCACACCAGAAGTGGGCGGCTTATCCAGTTATGAGATTCTGCAACTGGTCCGCGGCTTGCGCGGATTGAACCTGGTTGGCTTCGACCTGGTCGAAGTTTCACCACCATTCGACTCAGCTAACATCACATCGATTCTGGCATCGAATCTGGTGTTTGAATTCTTGTCATTGGTGGCACTCAACCGGTCGAGTGATTCGATAAAAGCAAGTTGACGTACCGGGACAGATGTTTTGCCTGCCCTCTGTGTTCGAGTCTTCCAAGTTCCAAGCAAATCCAATGCAGGAAGCATTCGATCGGCCGAAGTTAGGATCTCCGTTAGTCCCGTCAGGGACAATCGACAACTGCCCACCGATTCATCGGTGGGTAACCTGGCATGATGAATTGCAAAGTCCCGCCAGGGACGACAGAAATTTGAGGGCTAACGAGGAAGCTTCCGTCGTCCCTGACGGGACTTCGTGATACGCGTTTCATGGTTTCCCACCGATGAATCGGTGGGCTATTGTCTGCTGTCCCTAACGGGACTGAAGGTCGGCACCTTGATGTCTCAAACCAGTCTGCGTTTTACCTGGACTTTCGATCCAGTTCATTCCAGATTGCGACGAACCACAACAGTGCCGCGCGGCGTTGACCAATGCCGGTGAAATGCCGCTTTGAATTCATGTCGCCGCGATTTTCGCCTGAGAGCAAATCGGTGTCCGGGCCCTGAGCAAAATGCGGTCGCTTCCACAATTGCTGGATCGCGAAACGAATCCGTTCTTCGCCCGTGGGATCGTTGTAAACAGTAGGATGCAAGGTCGACTTGGCCAACAGCCAGGGCGGCTCAAACCGCCAGCCGACGGCCGCTGCCTCACGGATCTTGATCATGTTCTTGATATAGACCTCGGTCGTCGTTTTCTCGATGACGTCCGACTCCCCTTGCTGCCACAGGACCGCTCGGAATGGACCGATACTTTTTCCGGCCTGGACCATGTTCTTGTGCAGGTCGCCATCAGGCATCCACTGCTTGGTTGAGGTGCCGCCCACCGCGACGTTCACGAAACCGACCGGAACGCGCAACATCGGAACGAGCAAATCGCCCAACGCCGGCCAGATCGTGCCACCGTCACTGGAATGAGGTTGTGGATCGTTCGCGGGTTGCCACTTTTTGGCTTTCCAGTCGTAAGCGGAAACTCGACCTTGTGGCTCGGTGACTTTCAACAGTTCATCATTCGCCCCGCTGGCGTACGATTGCCCGGCGATGACAAAGATTTCACCGACCCCAATCGGTTCGACCGCACCTTCGGCCGCCGTCTTGTCGTCGTTGACGCATCGAATTTCCAACCGGTACCAGCCGCCGGCGTTGATCTCAACCGGCCCTTGGAACGACTGACCGTTCATCGTGACGTCCAGCCGCAGCCAGTCGGACGCTGAGCCGTACGCGTTCTTCAGCGTCACAATGCGAAACTCAAGTCCGCCGGTGACGTTATCTGGCAGCGTGCCGACGACCTGGACGTCGGCAAACCCCAGCGTCGCCCCATGGACATTGTGTTCGTGCGAGGTTGCGGCCTCGAACCCTTCTCGCTGCACGACTTCGTACGGCTGCGGCGACGTCAGCGTGATCTTTGCCACATCGGCAGCAATGACAGGGCTAATCGCGGCCGCGGCGCATGCAGTCAGGACGAGACACAGTGTGGCACAGCCAGTCCGTCGCAACATGATTCCGATTCTCCGAATTCAAAAGTCCGTTACGTCGATGGTCGTTCGTGAGCGATCCAGGCACCCAACCATACCGCTCCGAGGCCAAAGACAATGTTGGCAACCAGATGAACGAGTCCTGCGGAGTATCCCGCGTCTGGATGACGCGCCAACGAGACCGTTTCGTGCGTCAATGACGAAAAGGTTGTCAGTCCGCCCATCACGCCGACAATCAGGAATAGCCGCGCCGATTCCGATATCGTCTTGGTTTCAGGTGCGGTCCCCAAGCAGTAACCGATCACAAACGATCCGACGACGTTGACAAGCAACGTCCCCGAAGCGGCGTATGCGGGCGTCATCGACTTCATCGTCAGCGCGACCTGGTATCGCAATACGGCACCGATTGCTCCGCCAATTGCCACCAGCAAACAGTTCAGCATGGTTACTTCGCCGCGATCTTCCACAACTTTTGATCGCTACGGATGTAGACCGCCCCGTTCGCGACCGCGGGAGTACACAAGAACACTTCGCCCGGCAGCTCGCTGGTCGCCACCAGTTCACCTCGGTCGGCATTCAGATTCACGCAGTGACCGCCACCCGTTTCATTGAACACATACAGGTGACCGCCGGCGACGATGGGTGATCCGCTGAACGGACCAGGCAGCCGCAACTGCCACTTGATGTCGCCGCTTTTTAGATCCGCAGCCAGCAGCACGCCGGCGTTATTGATCGAATACAACTTGTCCTTATAGACCAAGGGACTGCCAGTGCCGGGTCCCAACTTGCCAGCGCGCCACAACTGTTCGATGCTGGCACTGTCCGAAGGCGGCTTCAAGGCGGTGATGCCATGCGAGACCGCGTACAGGATTCCATCCGCGACAACCGACGAGGGAATCGTCGACGCTCCATCGGCGTAGTTCCAGGCCACTTCACCCGTCATGGGCCGGACAGCCGCGATCCCATCTGAGGATTGCAACAGCGCCAGATCTTCTGATCCACCAAACCGCTTCGGCCAGACAAGTGCCGACGACCAGTTGGCTCGCTTGGGTCGATTCGAAGTCCAACGCGATTCGCCCGTGGCGACATCGATCCCGGTCGCCAGCGATTCGCTGTCATTTTCGATCTGACAAACCAGAGTCGAACCAACGACCACCGGAGATGACGCCATCCCCAGGCTGTTTGACGCATTCGGATGGTCGTACGTCAAGCCGCGAAACCACTGCAGATTGCCATCCAGATCCAGACAGACCAGGTCATTGCTCGAATACAGTGCAAAGATCCGCTGGCCATCACTCGCCGGCGTCGATGACGCCACGGACGACTTCGGGTGCAGAGCTGTGCGACCGGTCGCCTTGAACTGGCGTTCCCACAACTTCGAACCATCTCCAGCGGCGAAACAGATGACATGCAGTCGATCCTGTCGAAAGCCACTGGAACAGGACACGAATACGCGATCGCCGACGACAATCGGTGATGATAACCCACGTCCGGGCAGGTCGGCTTTCCAGGCGATGTTCTCGGTCTGCGACCACTGAGTCGGCGGCAGGACATCGTCGCCCAGTCCATTCGACTCCGTACCACGAAACTGCCGCCAGTCACCCGCGTGAACCAGTGTCGAGATCGACAGCACCGGAGCGATCAATAACAAGGCCCACAAAGCCAGACAACTTCGCATGGTTCCATTCCTTGAATTGCAATGCCCTGCACCGATCGTACAGACCACCGCGCGTCAATTCACAGCATGACATCCCGGCCTGCCGAGACCGCCAAAGTATCGTGGCAGCAATCCGACAGAAACTCAACACGTTGCGCCCCGTTTTGCGAGATTGCAACAGCATCGTGGATTGGACGCCCACTGACGCCGTGGCATGTCCCGTGACGGTGCGAGGCTATTGTCGAGTGTCCCTAAACGGGACTATTAAGACGATCAAACAACTTGCGGCCCACCAATTCAAGCGGGATGAAAGTCACCGGCATTTGCTACACCGCGGTGCTCCTCACAACAATGTCACAGTGACCTACGACGCTGGGAGCGACTCTCCATGTCGCCTTAATCTGTAGAAGCAAGGATCTGCCGATGAAAGCTCGATATTTGGTACTGGTTGCATTTGTCATTGCGGTTCCCCTGCCGACGTTCGCTCAGACCAAAGGCGATACCCTCGTCGTGATGAAAGAGTCCGAGCTGAAAGAGGGTGACACGGTCGTGGGACGAGTGCGGCCGGGGACTCATGTCAAAGTCATCGACGTGAAGGGAGACCAGATCCTCGTCTCGAGTGGCGCGTCGGGCTGGATGCCGACGAACCAGGCCGCACCATTTGCGAGAGCCGTCGAAGTATTCAACGGGATTATCAAACTGTACCCGGAGGACTCGCCTGCCTACGTCGCTCGAGGAGTGGCAATGCAGGACAAAGGTGACCATGACGCTGCGATCGCCGATTTTACCGAAGGACTGAAGCGTGACTCGAAACAGCCCGATGTCTATTTGAAACGAGGCAACTGCTGGAGCGCCAAGAAGGACTTCGACAAAGCCATTGCGGATTTCAGTGACGCGATTCGCTTGGCACCTGATGCTGTCGCTCCATTGTGCATGCGTGGCGATTGTTTGTCAGCGACAAAGAAGTACGACAAAGCAATCGCGGACTTCACGGAAGCGCACCGCCTTAGTCCGAACTTCGATTATCCCTTGAATCAATTGGCCTGGCTGATGGCGACCTGCCCCAACGCCAGATTCCGAAATGGCAAGAAGGCGGTCGAATATGGAACGAAACTGTGTGAACTGACCAAGTGGCAGGATTTCGGTTCACTCGACACGATCTCCGCTGCGTACGCCGAAGCCGGTGATTTCAAGAACGCCGTCAAATGGCAGACGAAAGCGATCTCGCTGGCCCCAGAAAACGAAAAAGCGGACCTACAGGCCCACCTCGAACTCTACAAATCAAACAAGCCATTCCGTGGGAACGAGTAGTTTCTGGTATGCCGATTGCCGCATCGCGTTAACCCCGGCGCGTTCAGTTTGACTAAGCAGTACGCTTTCTCGCGACCTTACAGAGAAAGGCGGCGGCGCAGAGTTGTGAAGTGACGTGATGAGTCCAGGCGATGTGCGAAACCGCCTGAGGCTCGGATTCTGGGAAGCACTTTGATACTATTTGCGGTACTCCACATCGATTCAATTCGTCATCCCAAACATTATACGTAACTGGGCAGAGATCTTCATCATGGACTATTCCGACCTTTCTAACCTCTTCTCTTTAGTTGGATTACCGCTGACTCTGTTGCAATTCTGGCAGGCAGAAAGGCAGCAGCTTCGCGCATCAACAGATCGCGACGCGCAGGAAGCTCTTGAACACTATCTCGAATGGTTGCGACGTGAAGGACACAAAGACATTGTCCTGCGATTGGAGAGCTCCGCATTGGCGACTGCAGAATTGCATGGATTCCTGCAGCAGCTGCTGTCGGCTACAGACGAAAACTCCGAACGCATCATGTCTCAACTCGACACCTTGTCGACGGGCCTGTCAACGAAACTAGATGCAACAATCTCTGCGGTAGACCGTGTTGAGCGAAAGCTCTCATTGTTCGTAGGTGTGGAAAAAGTCGACCAAACCTCAAGACAATTTGAAATGCAATACCTGGAGTGCGTAAAGAAGGAGTTCGATCGTTTGAAATTCATCGGCTTGCGAAGCATGCGGGAGGTGCCAACAAGGACCTCAATCGCATTTGTTTCATTAAATGTCCGCGCCGATGCAGAGGATTCTGAGCCACTTCCTGCAGAGCAGGTGCTTTTACTAAACCCTACCATGACAATCCGGGGTCCCGCTGGTGCCGGAAAGACGACACTATTCAGTTGGATCGCGTTACAGTGTGCGGAATCTCTGGAGGATGAAAATCCTTGGCGTCACGGTATTCCTTTTGTCATTCCGTTGCGAAATCTAGTTGCCGAGGAAAAAGGGATACCTCGGGTGGATCGATTCCTGGACTATACCCTTCGCCCCAATCAATACGACATTAAGGCGCCCGCAGGATGGATTGGGCAAGTTTTGAGCGAACACCGGGCAGTTTTATTAATTGATGGAGTTGACGAGCTCCCACCCAGCCAGCGTCCAGATTTTTGGCGATGGCTCGCGGAGTTTCAAGAAAACTACCCAAGCTCACGAATTTATGTCTCTTCACGCCCCTTTAAAGAAACGGGAGCCAATGGCGAGCTGTTGTGGGAGGCGCCCGCTAGCTTTTCCGCCTGTGAACTGGACGATCTTGATGGGGCTGCCATAAAGACATTGATCGAAAACTGGCACGATGCCGTCGCAGGTAACACAACAAACGAAGAAGAGTTGGCAGAATTGAATGCGTATCGAAAGCAGCTGCCAACTCGACTAAGTGATCCAGCGAACCGCAGAGTTCGCGACTTGTGCCGAAATCCACTTTTATGTGCTATGGTGTGCGCATTGAATTGGATTCGGCAGGGCGATTTACCACAGCGACGTGTAGATCTGTACGAGGAGTGCTGTGATGTATTGATTCACACCCGAGATGAGCGCAGACAAATTCGTACCGGAGAAGCGGGGATCGATACGCTCACCCGAGAAGATAAATACCTATTGCTGCAACGGCTGGCCTGGTCCATGCTGTGTAATCGGGTCGATGTGTATGACGGTCAGCACTGGGAAGTCAGCCGTTCCGATGCAGAATCTTGGATGAGCCCTCATTTACCTCGACTAAACCACACTGTACCAGCTGGGAGTGCGGGTCGCATCATTGATTATCTTGTGGAGCGCACAAGCTTGATACGCATACCGGCCGCAGGTCGAATCGATTTTCCTCATCGTACATTCCAAGAATACCTTGCGGCATGCGCGGCTGGTGCAGAAAACCAATATGGAATGCTGTCCGATCGCGTTTGCGATGATCAATGGCGTGAGACAATTGTGCTGGCGGCTGGCACGAGCTTCGGCGGCATACCATTCGGAAATCGATTAATTGAAACACTCCTCGACAAGGGTGAAAAGTCGAACCGTTCGTCTGTGAGGACAGCGAGTTTTGCACTCGCGCTGGCGTGTTGTGACACCGCGCGGCAAGTAAATACGGACCTGAAACAACGGGTATTAAAGCATTTAGGTGAAATTGCACCGCCGATTGACTTCGAAATGGCAGATATGCTGGCAGCCGGCGGAGACGCTGTGCTTCCGTGGCTGGAATATCGGAAGCTGCCGAGTCGACCGGCGAGGCGAATGAGCGCCGCTGCTCGGAGCCTCGCACGGATTGGAACCGAGCGAGCAGCGGAGATGTTAACCGACCCGGGCGGTTATGGTGGAGACGACCGTGCAACAGTCGTTTTAGAGGCATGCGGATGCTCGCTGGTTCATCCGATACAGTTTTTACATGTACGCAAGTGTAAATCTGAAACTGCGAAATCGCTCTTGTATAGTTCTCTTTACGATACGAACGGCGTTTTACCAGATCCTCCAAAATGGTGTCTTGAGGCAATTGAGCTGGTAGATTTTTCGTACAAACCTGTACCCGATGCTGCTCCGCTCGCGAACCTTACTGGCGTTTCTGTTTTGAACCTTTTTGGCAGCCTAATCCGAGATCTGGCGCCTTTGGGAAAGCTCGAAAATTTGCGTTTTTTGGATCTGCGTAACACGCGTGCCGACTGTTCAACAATTCCATCGTTTCCCGCTCTGCACATGATTTGGCTTGACCACATATCGAATCTGGAGATCCAAGCACTTTCTCGGCAGCCAAAACTCTTCCGCCTCGACGCGGAGTGGGCGAAAATCGTAGATGGTCACGCTATCGCGCAGATTAAGACGCTCACGCACGTCGACTTGAGCAGCGCAGACGGGATTGATTTTGAAGCGACGTCAACTTTACCGAGCCTCAATTATCTCGGGATTTCGTCCAAACACCTACCCTTGTTCGCTGCATGCGCTGGGTTTGCATCGCTCCGAAATCTGTGCGTACGCGGCGAGATAAACGACGAAATCCGACACGAAATCCAGGCCAAATTTCCCCGTGTATCCATCGTGTCGCGATTCTAAGCTTTTCGAGTTACTCCGTTGGCAACCGCGGTATCCCAAGAGCATGATTCGAATTCAATCCATGTTGCCAGGAGGCGTCCTACCCAGATACCTTCAGCACAGCGAACCGAACGCGCGTCACGCCATGTCGAGCGGCGGCCAGCAACAACGGTTCAACGCGCGAGTACTCAACCGCTCGATCCGCGCGAATTCGAAGTTCTGTCAACGCGGCTCCGTGCTGAGCGATCAGGGTTTGGATTCGTTGCTCAAATTCCTCGATGGTGATCATCGTCGTACCAATCAGGATTTCCCCTTTGGGCATCACGGTGACGACCAGCCGGTTGGAGGCTTCTTCGTCGTCCTGCCCTTGTGAAGCGATTGGTAACTCGACGCGTTCGACGTTTTCGTTGCGGATGAAGTGGCTGGCGACCAGAAAGAAGATGATCAGCAAAAACACCACGTCGATCAGCGGCGTGATGTTGAAGGCGAAGCCGCGATCCTGAGTCCGTACCGGAATCCTCATCCCCGCGTCTCCCGCCGGACGACCGGTGCCACGGGCGGATTCGCGGATTCGGCGTGCGACGCGCGGGCGTCTCGCTTTTTGAGTGCCAGTGAACGCTTGTAGTCGGCAAACACCTGTTCGGCAGTCAGGGCCGTTTGAGCAACCAGTTCGTCGATGCGGTTGCGAAAGAAACCGAAAGCGGCGATCGCCGGAATCGCCACGATCAGGCCGAACAGCGTGGTCACCAGAGCCTTGTAGATCCCCGGCGCCAATTCGCTGACCTGTGGATTCGCTTTGCGTTCAAATTCCATGAACGCCAGGATCATGCCCCAGACCGTTCCCATCAGACCCAGCATCGGTGCGACGGTGCTGATCATCGACAGGTACTCAATCTTGCGCAGCAACCGCGCCGCCTGCTGAGCGGCTGCGTCTTCCATCGCCTTTTCCACAGCCGAATAGCCCAACTCGAATTCTTTCAACCCCGCAGCCAGCAGGTACCCCAGAAAGCTTTTACTGGCAACGCACCGCTCCTCGGCCAGACGCAACTGACCTTGCGTGATCAATTTGTGGATGTCTTCTTCCAGCCCGTTCGGCATCAATGTCTGGCGGCGGATCGTCATCATGTGTTCGATGATCAGCGCCACCATGATCAGGCTGAGGACCACGATGATGTAACCAATCGCACCGCCATCGATAAACATCTGGCGGATATCGATCGTCGGGGCGGGCGGCCGCACCGGTGCGGCGATCGGATCTTCGGCACCAGCGACGCCTGTCTGGGCGAGAAACACCAGCGGCGTCAAGACGGTCAACAGTCTGTTCATCCAGCCAACTCCCTGCACGGATCTGTCCCGTCGTTCGCGCTGATCCCTCAGCGACACCACCTGACCGAACACCGAATAGTAAGCCGCTCAAGCAATTCCGGAAAGACCGCCACTCCCGACATCGCGCGGGCGATCTACCTGATTCTCAACCCGACGCAATGGCCAATCCCGCCAACACGCGGCCGGGTCACCCGTTATCCAACGCGCGAGCGACCCACCTATTCTAAACCCAACTCAATCGCGAACCCCGCCGACCCGCGGCCGGGTCACCCGTTTCCAACGCGCGAGCGACCCACCTATTCTGAACCCATCTCAATCGCGAATCCCGCCGACCCGCGGCCGGGTCTCCGCAATCATAATTTGCCGGACACTTTATGATGACCGATTGTTGCGGTTACAACTGACAGAACGTGAGTTGTTGCGGGCGAAAGAAGGATACGGAAGACGATGTTTCAAAAAGTCGGGGAAGCGGATTTCGTTCAGGGTGAGCATGACGTTCTGAAGTTGTGGAACGATCGAGCGATTTTCGCCAAGTTGCGTCAGCAGATCGCCGGCCGAAACCCCTGGAGCTTCCTGGATGGCCCCATCACGGCCAACAACCCGATGGGCGTCCACCACGCCTGGGGTCGGACCTACAAAGACACCTTCCAACGCTATTGGGCCATGAACGGCCGCGATCTGCGCTACCAGAACGGTTTCGATTGCCAGGGCTTGTGGGTTGAAGTCGAAGTCGAAAAGCAACTGGGGTTGGGTGCGAAAAGCCAGATCGAAGCCTATGGCATCGACAAGTTCGTGCAGGCCTGCAAAAAACGAGTGCTCAAGTACGCCGCTATCCAGACCGAACAGTCGATCCGCCTGGGTTACTGGATGGAATGGGACGATCCAGCGGCACTACGCCGGTTATCCGCCGCGATCGGGACCGACGATCTGGTTGACTTCGCGCCGCCGAAACGTCCGACCGAAGTCATCCGCGACAAAGCCGAAGCGATCGTCGCCAGGCTGGGCAACCCCGATTGGGGCGGCAGCTATTTCACCTTCAGCACCGAAAACAACGAAACGATCTGGACGTTTCTGAAGAAATGCTTCGAACGTGGCAAGGTCTATCGCGGACACGACGTCATGCCGTGGTCGGGCCGCGGCGGCAGCGCGTACAGCCAGATGGAAGTCGCTGACGGTCGTAAGCTGACCGTGCACCGCAGTTGCTTTGTCCGCTTCCCGATCATCACCAAACCCGAATTGGAGTCTGGCAAGGAATTCCTGCTGGTCTGGACGACGACGCCATGGACGCTGACCAGCAACGTCGCGGCGGCGATCAATCCGGACCTGGACTACGTCAAGCTGAAGACCAAACGAGACGGCAGCACCTATTACTTCGCCAAGGACAACCTGGAATTTCAGCGCCTGGCCAAAGAGTTCAAAGAAGGGTTCGGACGCCCCGAATGGAACTGGCCCAATGGCGTGCCCAAGCTGAAGTCGATCGGCCAATTCTTCAAAGAGATCGGCGGGTACGAGATCGAAGGCACGATCAAAGGTGCCCAGATGATCGGCTGGCAGTACACCGGCCCGTTCGACGAACTACCTGCTCAGTCGGTTCCAGGTGGTGTTCCGGTCGACCCGCGCGTTGGAGATCAAACCGGGGTCAGTTGCCATCGAGTTATCGACGGGGGTCGCGACTTCAAGGGCAGTCCGAATGTCGTGGCCGGCGAAGGAACAGGGATCGTTCACATCGCTCCCGGTTGCGGTGATATCGACCATCAACTGGGCACCGCGGCAGGCCTGGTCGGGATCGCTCCGCTGGGTGAAGACGGACGCTTTATCGACGGATTCGGCGATTTCACGGGACTCGAAGCGACCAACCCCAGCACGATCGATCTGGTGCTGTCGAAGCTGCGCGAAAAGCACTTGCTGGTCGCCGAAGAGAAATATCCGCACATCTATCCGTTTTGCTGGCGGACCGGCGATGAGCTAGTCTTCCGGCTGGTCGATGAGTGGTTCATCAACATGGATTGGCGTGACGAGATCATGCAGGTCACCGACCGCATCCGCTGGCTGCCCGACAGTATTCAGGGTGGCGAGCGTGAGCGTGAATGGCTGACCAACATGCGCGACTGGATGATCTCGAAGAAACGCTTCTGGGGCCTGGCACTGCCGATCTGGATCAATCCCAGCGACCCAACCGATTTCGAAGTGATCGGTTCGCTGGCCGAGCTGAAAGAACGCGCTGTCGAAGGGTGGTCTCAGTTCGAAGGTCACACTCCACACAAGCCGTGGATCGACCTGGTCAAAATCCGTAGCGAGAGAACGGGCGCGACGCTGTCGCGTATTCCCGATGTGGGAAATCCATGGCTGGACGCGGGCATCGTGTCGTTCAGCACGCTGGGTTACAACACCCAACCCGATTACTGGAAAAAGTGGTATCCGGCCGACTTGGTCACCGAATGCTTCCCCGGACAGTTCCGTAACTGGTTCTATTCGCTGCTGTCGATGGGCACGATGATGAACTGGGGCCGCACCGAAGATCCGGATCAGAAGAAGCCGTTCAAGACGCTGCTCGGACACCGGTTGGTGATGAACGAAGCGGGCAAGCCGATGCACAAGTCGGACGGCACCGCCATCTGGTTCGAAGAAGCGGCCGAACAACTGGGTGTCGATACGATGCGCTGGATGTACCTGGCGCAAAACCCCGCCAGCGATCTGCGTTTCGGAACACGACATCCAGACCAGCCGGTGACGCTCAACACTCCGAATGGCCCGACTGACAAGACGATCGACGGCGTCGCCACCCATAAGGTGACCAGCACTCCGGCGGACGAAACGCGGCGGATGGTACTGATTCCGCTGTGGAACAGTTTCGCGTTCTTCGTCAACTACGCGAGGCTGGACGAATTTGATCCACTGACACCACAAGTGCCACTCGCCGAACGCCCCGAACTGGATCGCTGGGTCCTGTCGAACCTGCAAGCGCTCATCAGTGGCGTGCGCAACGCGATCGAGGCGTACGACACACCCGAGGCCACTCGTCTGTCGGCGGCTTTCATCGACGATCTTTCGTCGTGGTACATCCGCTTGAATCGCAAACGATTCTGGCGATCGAAGAACGCCGGCGACGCCGACAAGCTGGCGGCCTATCAGACGCTGTACGAAGTACTGGTCACGCTGAGCAAACTGCTGGCACCCATGATCCCGTTCCTGGCCGAGCGGATGTATCAGGTACTGGTGGCCGGTCGCGAGACACCCGCAGAGCAATCGTTGGGCATCCCCGAATCGGTGCACCTCTGCGGCTACCCCGAGCCTGATTTTTCGAAGCTGGATCGCGATCTGAACGAAAGCATGGCAACGGCTCAAACGGTTGTCGCCTTGGGCCTGCGTCTGCGCGACGGTGTCCATCGCGTGCGGCAACCGCTGCCCGAGGCGCGCGTCTCGACCAGCACCCCAGTGCAGCGCGCGGCGATCGAACGACTGAACAGCGTGATTCGCGAAGAATTGAACATTAAAAAGATCACGGTCTCCGAGAGCCTGTCCGACATCGTTAAGTACGTCTACAAGGCGAACCTGAAGACGCTCGGACCCAAGTACGGCAAGCTGCTGAACCTGTTGCGAGAAAAACTGCCGACAGTCGACCAACAATTGCTCGCCCCGATCCGTGCGGGTGAATCCGTGTCGATTCAACTCGACGGCAATGAAATCACGCTGGCTCCGGAAGACGTTCAAGTTGGGACCGAACAGGCCACCGGCTGGGTCTGTGCCGATGCGCGCGGCGTGCAACTGGCACTGTCGATCGAGTTGACGCCCGAACTGATTCTGGAAGGGATGGCCCGCGACTTCATCCGACAAGTGCAGCAATTGCGTAAGGACGCCAATCTTGAGATCGAAGATCGGATTCGCGTTTCGTACGAATCTTCTGACAAGCAAGTCGAACAGATGCTGGCGGTATGGTCAGGACTGCTTCAGGGAGAAACGCTGGCAGACAGCCTGAAATCAGGTGTTGCCCCCCCCACCGTCGAGCCGGTGAATATCGGTGAGGTGAAAGTCAAAATCTGGATCGAAAAAGTGTGACCCGGCCGCGAGTCGGCGGGATTCGCGATTGACTTGGGTTCAGAATAGCGAGATCGCTCGCGCATTGGAGGCGAGGGGGCCCGAGCGTCTACGGACTTACGGACTCCTCTCAACTCTTTGCCGTCTTCGGCCGCGGGTTTGCGATTGTGTCGGGTTCTGACCGTTCGGATGTTGATTGGCGGCGAACGATTCGCGTTAAACGACTCGTTTGCCTTGCATCGAGCAGCCCGGCACAATCATGTGAGTCGTGCGGACGAAATGAATCTCGTCGTCCTGAAGATCAACTCATTACAATCGGCACTAAAACTTTCCATCTGACTGCCCTTGGAGAACGCGAAACATGCAACGATCCGCCCCTTCGATCCAACGTTCTTGTGTCCGCCACGCGCGGCAGGGCGATGCCGTTAAGACGATTCTGATTACCTTGGGGATCATCGGCCTGATTATGTTCCTGGCCTGCGCCGGCATCGGTGTGGCGGGGTACCTGTACGTCAAACGCGCCATCGATAATCTGGAAGTCACTGATCCGGTCAAGATTGCGCAGGCGACGAGCGACATGGTCGATATCACGATCCCTCCCGAATTCAAACCGAAAGTAGCGCATTCGATTTTTGGAATCTCCACGGTGCAGTACGACTGGTGTCCCACGGGAAGCTGTCCTCCAATCAACGAGTCCAAGTTGACGATGTCATCATTCGGTGGGAATGACCCCGACTTGGACAGCGATTCGGATCTGGAGGACGAGTTCAATGTGCGATTCAAGGAGTTCAAGCGCGAGGATCGTGAACTGGATATTCGTGGTCAGAAAGTCAAATTCGCATTCGTTCTTGGCGAAGAGCATGCCGACGGCAGCTTCGATGGCGAGTTGACACAAGACGGGACCGTAGCGCCGAAAACCGCTCCGCCAACTCAGCCGACCGCCGATCCGACTATTACGCCCGATTCTGCGAATGACGCAAATCAGGAGCCAAAGTCGGAACAACCGGCGAGCACTCCAACCGACGGGCAGCCGGAACAGCCCGCTGGCGACAAGAAACCAGGCGCCAAACGCTGGTTAGTGCACGGCCACCTGCAAGGCAAAAAGGGGAAGTGCACAATCGAGATTGATCTGGCGCCCGAACAGTTCAATGACGAACTGATCATGACGATGCTCAAGTCGATTCGCTGAAAGATTGGCTCGCCAAGTCAGGCGCCAGCGGAGTCAGGTTGAAGTTGGCATCTGCCTGATCCACAACCGGGCTGTTCAGGCAGACTCGACTTGGAACCCATTGGCATGAGGCGTCCATTAATCACACTCGACAGTGACCTGTCTCATACTAACCGTCGCGGCAATGCTGCGAAGACAACGCTGATCGTGTTGGGAATCGTCGGCCTGGTGATGATTCTGTCGTGTGCAGGCATGGTCTTCGTCGCCTATTTTCGGATCAGACAGACGATCGCGGACCTCGACTTCTCCGACCCGGCCAAGATCCGCCAGGTCACGACCAATCTGGTTGACATCACAATTCCCGAACAGTTCGTACCCCGAAACGGAAGCACGCTGCTGGGTATCACGATTGTGTCGTATCTCTGGCAGCCCACGGCCGCTGATCGACCGTCAGACAGATCGGTGCTGACGTTGACCTCGTACGACGGCACGCTGGCAGATGCTCGATCGAAGGAACCAGACTTGCCGACCGAGATTGAAACACGCTTTATCGATTTTCAGCGGGAAGATCGTGAGATCGAATTCCGCGGGCGAAAGATCACGTTTGCCTTTTTCCATGGAGTGCCGCACCCATCCGACGAATTGCTTTCGGTGCAGATGATGCCAATGGACGGCAGGCCTCCACGACCGAATATGAACGTCGGTCGCAACAGTCCGACGGGCTCCGCACCGGGTACCGCAACAAATCAGAACAGCGCGTCCATACCGATCGAAATGGACGAACCCACCAACGATGTCGATTCGGCAGCCAACAAGGCTGAGAAAATCTGGTGGATCTGTGGCGAAGTCGCTGGCAAACGAGGAACCTGCTTCATCGTGTTGAGAATGAAGGACGAGCACTACAATGAAGAGGCCGTCATGACGATGCTGAAGTCGATTCGATAAGAATGCATTCTTGCCGCTTTTCAACCGACCGTGAGATGACAATGTCCTCAGCGTCTCCTCCTCTGCCGCAGACAAAACGCATGCCAGTCATTGGAATTGTCGGTGGCATCGGGTCGGGCAAGAGTGCCGTGGCGCGATGGGTGGCCGAGCATGCCAACGTCATCGTGCTGAATGCTGACGAACTGGGTCACGACGCGCTGCGAGACGGTGGCGTCAAAGCCGCGCTGTTGCAGCGATTTGGCGATTCGATCTTTGGACCGGAGGGTGAGATCGTGCGATCGGCTCTGGCCAAATTGGTATTCGGACCAACGACCGAACATCAACAGGCTCGACGCGATTTGGAACAGATCGTTCATCCCGAAATTGGCCGACGCATCTCGGCAGGAATTGAGGCCGCCATTCGTGAGAATCGAGCGGCAGTGTTGGTTGATGCCGCTGTGCTGTTGGAAGCCGGCTGGCGCGACAAGTGCGATCTGGTGGTCTATGTCGAAACAGACGACGCGGTTCGATTGGCGCGCGTTCAGCAGAATCGCGGCTGGAACCTGCCCGAGTTACAACGACGCGAGGCCAGCCAATGGTCCGCGGCGCAGAAACGCCAGCAGGCCGATTTGATCGTCACCAATGATACCGATCTGGTATTGGCCGGGCAGCAACTGTTAACGGCATTGAAGCAATACGGGTTGGTCAACCTCGATGCACGAGAGTGACCACCTGATGTTCGACGTGGCGCACATTTTCTCATTGTCGACACAAACAAGGGTGGCATCGGTTACTGAACGTCACCGTAGCGACGCTCACCGATCGCTCGATGACAGATGGGTCTTCAAGAAACCCAATACCTGATCGACATATTTATCGTGATCGTGTCGCAACAGATCGACGTGAGCGGCACCGGTAAAGATCGCCAATTGCTTTGGTTCGCTCGCCGCATCGTACATGCGTTGCGTTTCGGCCAGTGTCGTGTGTTGGTCGAGTTCCCCTGAAGCCACCAGCACCGGACAGGCAATATCATCGATCTGGTCAATTGGACGCAGGTCATCCGGCGTGATTCCCAACCGTGGCTGCAACTGGCATAGCAGCAACGGAGTCAGCACATGACTGAGAGGCCCCACTTGCGCCCAGATGCGGTCGTGCACCGCTTCGCTGATTGTGGGATAAACCGATTCCAGTACCAGTGCATCGACCGTCAAGGGTGATGCCAGCAAGGCTGCTGCCCCACCCATCGACACTCCGACGACGCCAATTCGATGATCAGGATTCATCCGCCGCGCAAACTCGACGGCCGCACGCGCGTCGTGCCGCTCCAGGTGTCCGATCGTGATGTTCTGGCCGGGACTTTCACCGTGTGCCTGAAAGTCGATCATGACAATCGCATAGCCCGCGTCATGAAACAACCGGGCCCGTTTCAACATCGCACGCCGATCGCCACGAACTCCATGCAACAGCACGATGGTGGCATGTGCATCCTGTGCCGACATAAACCACGTTGCGATTTTTGAACCACTCTCACTGTCGAGTGTCGTCTCGACGACTTGGAACTCGGCCGGAGCCGGCCCCACTTGACGCGGCACGGGCGCCACAAGATCGGCACCGACATAGTACGCCGCGGCAAGCAGCATCACTGTACCGACGCCGGTCACAATGGTGCCCCAACGGATCAATCGCCGCCGCGTCATGCATCCAACCTTTGGAATTTTCGAGCTGCGCGACGGCCTGCGAAGCAGCCACCGCATCACACACGACGAGAGTATCTCTGATCACGCCACTGGTCGAGACGGAGTTTTGTCGATGACGACGCGGACGACAAGACCATCCGTCGCGACTGAGACCACAACCGGGACAGGATGATTTCGACTCAGTAGGATGATCGAAACTCGAATATCGCATCCCGGAATGCAATCAATGAAGTATTTTTTCATCGGGCTGATCGTTCTCGGCATCTCCGCCTCGACCATCTCGGCACAACAGCCCGATATATCCAAGTCAAAATCGGTGCAGCCCAATGGCAGGAAGGAACTCCCTCCAACGGACCTTTGGACTGCACGACGGTTGCTGGAACGTCAAGTCGTTCGGGGACGCGTCGTCGATCCCAACGGCAAGCCGGTTCCCAACGTGGACGTCGGTTTTCGCTGGTCGTGCCTTCAGGGAGACCTGACTCCCGCGGCGCTGGCCATCACGGATCAGAATGGCCAGTTCGAACTGCCACGGTTGCGCGGCAGCCGCCCGCAAGTGTTGATGGCCATGGATCAACCGCGCGAGCATGGTGGCCGGATCGTCGTCACGGGGGCTGCTGACGTTAACGCTGCGAAGGAGGACGACGATCTGATTGAGGTCCAGATCACGCTGCAACCGTTGGTCGATATTCGCGGAGGTTATTTTACAGAAGATGCTGAACGACGGCCCCAGCGCGTGTGGACCAGCATTCGTAAACTTCCAGAGCAGCTCGAAGTCATTGAACAAGACAAAGAACCGTTTTTCTCGTTTCGCTTACCAGCCGGCCGGTATCTCTTACGAGGTAACGCCGCACATTTTGGTGACGTCGAGCGAGAGCTTGTTGTCGATACCAATGCGGGTGCGATCTCACTTCCCAACCTGCCATTACCGATCAGCAAAGTGGGCAGCCTGCAGGGAAAGCCGGCGCCAGAATTGGAATTCAGCGGCGCAACGGGCGTCGAAGCCAACAAGACGCTTTCGGACTATCGCGGCAAATGGGTCGCCATTGCTTTCTGGGGAGCCTGGTGCGGACCTTGTTTCGATGAAATGGACCAGTTGTTCCGGTTCGCTGCCAAACATGCGAAGGATCGCGAGCGATTCGAAATCTTAACGGTCCATCACGAATTGCCCGACGGAAAAAGTCATTTGGAAACCGACCTTCCCAAACTTCTGAAACGCTGGGAACGCGACGAATTTCCTTTCCCAATCCTGGCCGATCCCGATGAACACGCCATCGAAGCATTTGGAGTAACGGCATTTCCCACCTTGGTATTCGTCGATCCCGAGGGCAAGATCGCACTTGTCAACGGCATCTGGGGCCTGTCAGACATCCTGAAGGGGCGTGGCAAGCCAACTCCGGAATTGTTTCTCGATCGTGAGCAGGGACGTCGTATGCGTCCACCTGCGATTCGACCAGGACGATCTGAAGGTGGCATCTGGGGTCAACACTGTGTGGCCTTCAACGGACACACCGACATGGTCGCTCGGGTCGAATTCCTACCCGATGGCCAGCAGTTCGTGACCGCAGGCTCCGACAACACCATCCGCTTCTGGGACGTTGCGACTCGGAACGAACTACGACAAATACGCTGCACACCGCGCGGCAAATCGTTTTCATCTTACGGCGGCATCCAACTGTTCGTGGCACAACAGGGCCATCTGGTTGGCGGATATTTCTTCGAATTCCGTGATAATGCTTTGGCTTATGCGCCACGATTTTGGTCGGCAAAAACCGACTTTGAACAGTACATCTCTCTTTCCATTCCAGATATCTCCTTCAGCGACGCTGCTGTCTCACCTGACGGTCAGTTGGGTGCGTTCTACATCTACCTGACAAAGCAGAAGACAGAAGTTGTGCGGTTGTATCGGCTGTCCGACGGCGAAATGCTGCAGGAATTCGACGTTCACCGGGATCGTCAAGGTGATGCTCGTAGTGCGGCGGCGATCCGCTTCTCACCGGACGGACGGACGCTGGCTGTCACCGGCCGCGTCGGAAAATCGATCCAGTTATGGGACATCGAACGTGGTCAGCAGATCTGGGAAGCCAGTCCGACGGACGCCTATGGCGTCAATTGCATCTCGTTCTCGCCCGACGGAAAAACGGTGAGCTATTCGCATTGGGAGGAACCACTGGAAATCCGTGACACCGAATCCGGAAGCCTGGTGAAAACCCTGCGAGTCGCCGGCCATCGCCCGACGGCAGTTGCGTTCTCTCCCGACGGACGCTTCCTGGCGAGTGCGAGCAATAATCCCCAGCCGCGGATCAAGATCTGGGATGTCGATTCCGACACCGTTGTTGGAACATTGACGGGCCACCCCAGTGGCGTTCGTGCGGAAGGGATCGCCTGGTCACCCGACAGCCGAACCCTGGTCTCTGTCACAGGACTCAACACCAACATCGCGGGTGAAGTCTTGCTCTGGGATCTGACGAAAAACGGGATCCTTCCGCCACGTTGATCGCAGCGCTCGAAACCATAAAGACGGCACTCTTTTCCAGCTCAGCCCGATCGGCATAGGCGCTGCCAATGATTTGTCCCGAGACCAGTCGGCAAGACCGTCACGATTCTTGGCTGCCGGATGGATCATTTGGCCGACATTGATGAAGAGGGATCAGGACGAATCGATTCGCCGCGACGGCAAGAATGGAATCAGCGATGGACCGCATCACGTTGGGGATACTCGTCGCGGGATTATTCGTCGTCACGACCGACGCACCGCTGAATGCTCAACAGCGGCAGAAGCGGCCGGTGACCTACACGTATACGTATCGCTCAACGGCGGTCGTGCGAACGCAATGGTCGCCTGGCACTCCGGCGGCAACATCAACGACGACAACCTCCACTCAGGGATCGCCATCATACGAAGGCCCCTCAGGCTCGCCCTCGACGGCCACTCCGGCCGCACCTCCGACAACGGAAAAGGCGTCGGGTGGCAATTCGCAACCGGTCCAGGGGCTGCCCGTCGTGATGAATGGATCGCAGGCAGATCAGGGACAGAACGACGATCGTCCGCGACCGACCTTGCAGCAGATGCAAAACGCCTCGGGAAGTTTCAACCTGTCGCACAATAGCTTTACGCAGAATGCGTATTTCTCGCCCAACAATTATCTGGGCTCGCAGTACAACAGTTGGAACAACCTGCAACCACAACAGTTCGACGGGTTCAATCGAACTCAGCCCGAGATGTATTTCAACTCGTACTCCTACGTCGGCGCCACGAATAACCAATGGAGTAACCTGTCGTCGGGTTCGCTGTCGGCGAATGAACTCGGCGGTTGGACCTACTGGCCCTGATGCCCGCCAGACGCGGGCGGCGGATGCGCGGCGTGAGACGGGTTTCGAAGTGCGACGTCGCTTGCGCATTGTTGCCGGGATGACATTTGTTGCGATCCTCGCACAAGCCTAACGAATGGTTCGCGTTTCCGAATCTTTTGTCGGCGCTGGTGGTTCGAGGCCGGTCAACCAACAGGGGCAGAGTCTGGCCGGCACAACTGAGTAACCTGCCAGTTCGCGCGGAAGTGATCGAAGTTCAACCCACCCACAATTAAACTGGTCACACCCGGCTGCGATAGGACGAATCGGATTGAATCGGCCGGATCCAGTTGACCGGACGACAACCCTTTTTTGACGAACACCGCCACGCCCGCGTCGGCCGCTTGCTGGATGGCGGCGGAATGACTGGTGTTCTGCAGGTGGTATTCGACCATCAAGACGTCGGCCCATTCGAGCGCCAGTTCCGCCCCTTCGATCGTCTTACCCGACATCCCGATGGCGCGAATCAATCCGCGCGAGCGAAAGTCGCGCAGGATCGTAACCGTGTCGGTCTGTTGCTGGATCTGCAAGTCGTCGCCATTGGAATGGATCAGAACGATGTCCAGCACAGTCGTTTTCAGCTGGCTCAAACTGCGTTCGAGACTGCGTCGCACTCCATCGGCCGAGAAATCGAATGTCGACTGACCATCAATAAACGTTTCGCCGACTTTTGTTGACAGCACATACTCGTCGCGGCGATGAGCGATCGCGTTGCCGATCCTTTGTTCACTCAGCCCATAAGCCGGCGCGGTGTCGATCAGCGTGCAGCCCAGATCGAGTACCGAATTGAGCAGCCGGTTTACAGTGGCATCGTCGGGCAGGTCGTACGGAGTGGGATATTTGACCCCCTGATTGCGCCCGATCTTGAAGGCGCCGAACCCCAGGGGCGGAACCCGCAGACCCGTCGAGCCGATCGGTCGCATCACAGTAATCCCGTCGGGTAAGTGGGCATGCAAAGTGATCCTGAATGATCTCGCCAAATCGTGAGCAAGGGCGCGGTCGTCGTCATCGCGACTGACGATATCTTCGCGACCTGTTCAGATCAGATCAACTTGCCGCGGGCTTCGATCGGCCAGACTGTTTCCAGTTGATCGCCGCGGAAGCAAAAGTATTGCTCGTGCAACATCGTCGTCAAGTCGGCATACCCCACGATCAATTCGACCTGGTCGCCGATCCGTAGGCTGGTGGAACTGCTGCCCAATTCCAGCACGATATGTTCGGCGCTGTGCATCGTCACGCGCGCATCGGGCCAACTTTTAACGACGGGAATGTGGTATTCGCCGGTGATCGCCTTACGTCCCGCATCCAGGACCGCGCGATTGAACGACGGCCGGCTGACGACCGTGCAGAGCACCGTCAACGCGGGCCCGTAACCTGTGACATCGGGCATTTCCGTGTAAAACGGATCGCCGAAGATCGCTCCACCGGCCTGCACTTCGGTCAGGACGTCACACGCCAGAGCCTGCCGCAACGATCCGGTACCGCCGGCACTGACGATGTCGCGACACAACCCGTATTGATCGAACAGACCACAGGTCCCGATCAAAATCTCGTGAGACGCCGCGATGCTGTCGAACTTTTGTTGCGCATCCGCCATTCGCATCACGTGACCTTCATAGCCCATGATGCCGACGAGCTTCAGCCCGGGCAAACGGTCGATTCCTTGCGCCAGTTCGATCGCATCCCGGCCAGGCCGGATTCCGGTCCGATCCATGCCGATATTCACATCGACTAAAACACGACAGATGACCCCTTGTCGCTGGCATTCCGTCGACAGCGATTCGGCCTGAACATAGTGATCGCACGTCACAACGGGATCGGCCGTCCGACAGAGCTCCGCGATGCGCCGTTGCCGCCCTGGACCGACAGGCAAATGCGCGAGCAACAGATCCCTGATGCCTTGAGCGGCGAAGATTTCGGCTTCCGAAACTTTCGCACAGGTCAAACCGATCGCGCCGTGTTGAACTATTCGTTTCGCGACATCAGTCGACTTATGGCACTTGGCATGCGGCCGCCAGTTTTTCCCCCCCGAGCGAACAGTCGAAGCGATCTGATTCAAATTCGCTTCGAATGTCGTCAGATCGAGGCACAAACAGGGTGTTTCCAGATCGACCTTGCGCGTACCGGGCGCGGGTGTGGTGCAGGTCTGTGGCTGAGCCGGGGACATGGAACAGAATTCCATCAGCACGAGGACGGTCGTACAGAAAATCAAAAGTCCATGGATTGTGTCGACTCGTGTCCGGAAATGAAAATTGGGGACAGAGTGAACCTCTGTCCCCAATCGAGATTTGCAGCAACAGATCGAAAAGGCAGCGCGTTCGATCGATGAGCGAAAAGGCGATTCTTACTTATCGCCTTCTGGTTTAGCAGCTTCACCCTCTGGTTTGGCAGCTTCACCTTCGGACTTCGCGGCTTCGCCTTCGGGCTTGGCGGCTTCACCTTCTGGCTTCGCCGCACCAGCACCATGAGCGCCTGATGGAGTGCCAGGGGCGCCGTGGCTGCCAGCCATCGGTGGAGGACCGCTTGGGGCATTCGTCTTGGCTGGCGGAGTGGTTCCACCGCAACCGATTGCAAACAGGCCGATCGTCAATACGAGCGAGGTCTTCTTCATCTGTCACATCCTTCAGGCGTAGTAAATTGTCCGTCCAAGGCAGCACATCTGCCCGTCAGAAATAGAGACTCGAAGGCAATCTCGTTATTCCACGACAGCGCGAGGGAGAACCAAGATAAACATTCACTCGCGCGACAGCAAGCGGACGGAAGGTCTTATTGCACTGGGAATTCGCTTGGTTTTTAACGGTGCGCGAATCCACCGAAGTTGCGGAGTTTAAAGCGCGCCCAAGTTCACCTTGGTGTCCTGCACGCGTCCAATCAGCACGTCGAACTCAGTATTTCAATGCGACTCGCCCGTCCGCCATGCACTCGTCGTGTTTCGAAACGATGTTGATCGCGTCGGTCGCAGTCCGTTTTCCGGTGAACGGGTCGAACTTGATTTACCGAGGGAGTGTCAATCATTCCGATTTTGCGGAATTCCCGGAATCTATTTGACTTTGACGATGCGTTTTTTGTTGAATTGTGAACAACATCATGCTGTGGCATTTGGGTGCATACGAACAGCCTGATGCGAGAAAAAGCCTGATTTCTGCGAGCAATTCGCGAAACGCGGATTGTTCGGGAATTCGTCAAGCAATTCTTTGCGGCGTAGATTGACAAACAATTCTGCGACGGTAACATGCCGCACCCCGCTGACGCTGAAACGGCCGACGCGGGACCTGATCTTTGACAACATGGTTGGAGAGTTTTGAGCATCAGTCTTGTTCGTATTGATGTGGTTGCTGGCCGTATGAAGAACCTTGTCTACACCCATTCGCAAGGATGGGAGA